>WNFW01000202.1_pt1 | contig 36417 bp, 44 predicted proteins | sample 5400131 | NCBI WGS metagenome assembly WNFW01 (sample SAMN13153362, study PRJNA577476) | soil metagenome | isolation source: 20 cm soil or saprolite under grassland replicate 1 | place: USA:California | collected 2016-06-15 | reverse complement strand
AAAAACAGCTGACAGATCTCGGCGTAGATGTGCGCACGGGCGTAAGAGCGACGAATCTTACTGAGGCCGGAGTGCAACTCGGCGACGAATTCATACCCTGCAGGGTTAAAATCTGGGCAGCCGGGAACAATGCGTCGTTTGTTGGCAAAACACTGGGCGAGCCAATTGATCGGGTCGGCCGCATTGTTGTGAACGATGATCTTACCATTCCCGGCCATCCCGAAGTTCAGGTCATCGGTGACCTGGCAAACTTTTCACATCAAACCGGAGAGCCGTTGCCGGGAGTGTCCCCCGTCGCAATCCAACAAGGACGTCACGCTGCGCGTAACATTCTTGCGATGATTAAAGGGCGTAAACCGCGGCGCTTCCACTATTGGGACAAGGGAAGCATTGCGACAATTGGGCGGAACAAAGCAGTCGCAGATCTAAAATTCATGCACTTGAGCGGTCTTCCGGCCTGGCTGGCATGGTTGTTCGTGCACATCGTTTGGCTGGTCGGTTTTCGAAACCGCTTGCTCGTCCTGTTTCAATGGGCATGGGCCTATTTTACTTTTGATAAAGGTGCGCGATTAATCACCCGCAATTTTCAATCAGAGCAAAGGCCACCGGCGTAACTTCATGTCACGTTGAGCGAAGTGAAACAATCCTGATTATTCTTTTCGATTGCCCAGCAGAAACAATCTGAGATTCTTCGCTCCGCTCAGAATGACAGCTCCGGACATTTTCGTGCGCAATCGTCAGCGAAAAATCCATGTCAATGTTGCTGAGCTTCAAGATTTCGCCACAAAAGCGGTGCGAAAATCTCTGCAATTACGCGATGAGAAAAATACAGACCTGAGGAGATTGGATGCAGTTTTTGTCTGGCTCATCTCGGATCGGCGGATGGCCTCGTTACATCGGAAATTTATGCATCAAACGGGTCCGACCGATGTGCTTACTTTTCGACACGGCGAAATCTTCATCAGCGTCGAGACAGCAAAGCGACATGCCGGTGCCTTCGGAACCTTGCTCGCGAGCGAGCTTCGCCTCTATATTGTCCATGGGCTTTTACATCTGCACGGGTTTGACGATCGAATGCAGCCTGGCGCGCGGGAAATGGAGAGGACCCAGGAAAAAATTCTTCGTGACTGTAGCCGAGATCGATGATCCCGACGGAACGAATGATCCCAAGAACCGGCCTCACCATGCCGGCTACAGGGTGCTACCGCTTTGTTTGAACTGAGAGCGTCGTATGTTAGCGTTTCCACCATGAGTCGCGAGCGACGGCAGAGTGTCGGATGCCGGGCGCAGAGTAAAGAAACCGGCGGAACGACTCATATTTTAGATGAGACTGGCTCTGTCACGACAGCGGAGCCTACCAAGGAAACGCGTTCCGAAGAAGATCTCGATCTTCCCTGGCAAATAGTGGTTCACAATGACCCCGTAAATTTGATGAGCTACGTGACCATGGTTTTTCAACGGGTGTTCGGCTATCCACGCGAGAAGGCTGAAAGACATATGCTTGAGGTGCATCACAAGGGACATTCGATCTTGTGGGCCGGCATGCGGGAACCAGCCGAGCTTTATGTGCAGCAGTTACACGGCTATCTTCTGCTCGCCACATTGGAAAAGATCAGTTGATATGGAGATTTGCCGGCAGAACGACCAGATTGAGATCTCCGAGTTAGACCCGTTTCTTGCCGAGCTCCTTCGGCAGATTCCGGCGAGTACCAGCCCTGACGGGATACCAGCTGCCGAGGAACGTCTTTTTAGTTCGCCTACAAACGGAAAACAACCGGAGCTGTGTGCAGAGTGGAAGACATATGTCGAACCTGAACTGCGGCGCCTTTTTCAGAGTGCCACCGAAACGGTGGCGGCCGATTTAGAGCAACTAAACGGCAACGAAAAAAGCCTCGCGAATCGTACCCTGCGCATTCCCACCAAACATACCGATGCCTGGCTGAGCGCGCTTAATCAGGCCCGCCTGGTCATCGCTGCAAAGAATAATTTCACTGAAAGCGAGCTAAGCGACCACCTTCGCTCGCCCATCGGATCGCGCCGGGACCTGAGCCTGTTTCAGATAAACTTCTACGGTTTCCTGCAGGAATTCATCTTGCGCGAACTGGACGGTTGAAAGCGACGCGGCTACGTCTCTTTCCGAGTGCGCACCATGGCCATCAGGCGGTCCTTGATTGCGGCTGAGGCCTTCGCCGGTTGCAGACTCAGCGCAAATGCTTCATGTAACCCGTAACATTCGCCGATGTAATCTTCGGCCTTTTTTCCAAATTTTTTCCGCGCCTTTTCGAATTCCTCCAACTCTTCCGCCTCCAACGCGCCAATGACGTAGAGCCGGGATCGGTTCTGGAATTCCTTAAAGTTCACCTCTCAACTCCTTGAGGCCGTCATAGATTTTTTTAAGTCCAAGTTCAAGCCTGGTCTTCACTGTGCCTAAGGGTGTATTCGTTTTCGCGGCGATTTCGCGCTGGCTCATCCCTCGAAAAAATGCCAGGTCGATAGCCTGCTGTTGAGCTGGCGGGAGGACGGCGATTACTTTCCGGATGAGGTGACGCGTGTCACTAAGCACGATTTCTTCTTCGGTGGCATTATGTACCCAGGCATCGGGCTGTTGTTCGGTTTCATTCTGCAGACGTTCTTCCGCGCGCGCATAGGCCTGCTTTTTCCTCAACCCGTCGATTGCCCTTCTTCGGGCAAGTGTCACCATCCAGCCAAGAGGTTTGCCTTTTTGCGAAGAGAAGTTTTTCGCCTGGTTCCAAATCTCCATGAAAATCTCCTGTAAGAGATCATCAGCCTCGGCTTCATTGTGAATGACTCGCAAAATAAGCGCCTTCAAAATGCCGTTATATCGATCGTAGAGCTGAGAGAGCGCGTCGGCGTCTTCCCCCTGGATCGCCGTCATTAATTCCAAGTCACTCGGGGCTCCCGGCTCGAGTTGCGGGACAATGGCGACCGCTTTCGCTCGCGATTTCGTGAGGCGCGGACGTTTCCTTGGTTTGCGGCGCGCGGAAGAAATGACCTTAGATCGTCCCATGAGAAGTCAAGAAAACGCAGTAGCTCAATTAGCGCCGCGCCCACGCGGAGTCGCTATTCAGTCTCTTAAGCTGCATAGACAACTTCGTCCACCGGTTTCCAACCACCGGTGATAAAAAAATGATTCACTGGGAACAACCGTTCAACCGGTGATTGCGTACTGCGTTTTGTGCGGCAAAGATTAAACGCATGGCGCAAGGGGAGACTCAAACGAGCGTGGATCCGTTGTGGTACAAAGATGCAATCATCTACGAGATGCATGTCAAAACGTTTTGCGACAGCGACGGCGACGGCATGGGCGACTTTCGCGGAGTGATCGAGAAACTGGATTATCTTCAAGAACTCGGCATTAACGCCATCTGGCTTCTGCCGTTTTATCCATCGCCACTGCGGGACGACGGATACGACATCGCCGATTATTTCGACGTCAACCCAAATTTCGGCACTCTTGATGATTTCCGCGCATTCCTTGACGCGGCGCATGCGCGAAATCTGCGCGTCATCACAGAGCTGGTTATCAATCACACCTCCGATCAAAATCCGTGGTTTCAAAAGTCGCGGCGCGCGATAGCTGCCGCCGGAGTCGGTGAGTCTGGCGGCAATCAATCAACATCACGCGCAACCGGCACCAACGTCTCCAGCGACGATCTCGCCTACAAAGACTTTTATGTTTGGAGTGAAACGCCAGAAAAATACAAGGATTCGCGAATCATTTTCAAAGACTTCGAAACATCGAACTGGGCGTGGGATCCTCTCGCGAAGGCTTATTATTGGCATCGCTTTTATTCCCATCAGCCAGACCTGAACTTTGATAACCCGGCCGTGCACGATGCCGTGGAGAAAGTTTGCGATTTCTGGCTGGCTCTGGGCGTAGATGGGCTTCGTCTCGACGCAATCCCGTACCTTTACGAGCGAGAGAACACGAACTGCGAGAATCTGCCAGAAACGCACCAATACCTCCGCAAACTGCGCGCTCACATCGACGCTAAATTTCCAAATCGCATGCTGCTTTCGGAGGCGAACCAGTGGCCGGAAGATGCCGCCGCTTACTTCGGCAATGGCGACGAATCGCACATGAATTTTCACTTTCCGCTCATGCCGCGCATGTTCATGGCGCTGCAAATGGAGGACCGGTTTCCGATCATCGATATCCTGGAACAAACTCCATCGATTCCCGAGCAATGCCAGTGGGCAATGTTTCTGCGTAATCACGACGAGCTAACGCTGGAAATGGTCACAGATGAAGAGCGTGACTACATGTATCGCGTTTACGCCACCGATCCGCATGCTCGGATTAATCTTGGAATTCGCCGGCGCCTTGCGCCGTTGCTCGTAAATAGCCGCCGCAAAATCGAGCTGCTCAATATACTGCTGTTTTCAATGCCTGGTACTCCGATCATTTATTACGGAGATGAGATCGGCATGGGCGACAATTTCTATCTCGGCGATCGCAACGGTTGCCGGACTCCAATGCAGTGGAGCCCGGACCGCAACGCCGGATTTTCCAGAGCAAATCCGCAGCAGCTTTATCTACCGGTTACGATCGACCCCGAATATCACTACGAAGCCATCAATGTAGAAAACCAGCAGAAAAATCTCTCTTCATTGCTCTGGTGGACACGCCGAGTCATCGCAATGCGGAAAAATTTCAAGGCGTTTTCGCGCGGCTCGCTTGAATTTCTCTATCCCGACAATCCCAAGGTTCTCGCCTTCCTTCGCCGATACGGGGACGAAATCATTTTGGTGGTCGTGAATCTGTCCCGCTTTGCTCAATCGGTGGAACTGGATCTTGCTCGCTTCGCCGGTTGCGTGCCGATGGAGGTTTTTAGCCGCAATCTCTTTCGGCCAATTAGAAAATCTCGCTACGTCATCACGCTGGGCCCACATGCACACTATTGGTTTGCGCTGCATGCGCCGACCGACGGACGTCGCGCGCCGAGAAAGAGAGCGGTACCGGTGATCGGCGCACCAATGGAATTGAAGGCGCTGCTGGCTAATGGTCAACGCGCTACGATCGAAGGCGAAATCTTGCCCCGGTATCTTCAGACCTGCCGCTGGTTCGGTTCGAAAGCGCGAGCTTTTCGTAATTTGAAGGTCATTGAGCAGCCTGCAATGTCGGATGACTCCGATGCTGTCCAACTTTGGTTCGTCGAAGTGAACTATCTCGATGCACCCACCGAGACGTATGTTCTCCCGGTCCAAATCGCCTCGGGCGATGCTGCACGCGCCGTTTCTCGCGCTGCTCCGCACGCCGTAATCGCACGTTTCGAAGGTAATGGAGAAAAGATTCTGTTTGATGCAACATGGGATGCGGAGTGTCGCTCGAAGTTGTTTAACACAATCCTAAAACACCAGGCGATAAAGGGCCATGCCGGCGAGCTCGTTGGCACCACAGCCAGGTCTTTTGAAACTGATCAATCCATTCTGCCCGGGGATTCGCAGGTGCTAGGAATAGAGCAGAGCAACTCGTCGATGCTCTTTGATAATAAATTTTTCCTGAAACTCTACCGTAAGATCGAGGACGGCGTTAATCCCGACGTTGAAATAACTCGGTTTCTTACAGAGCGCACCGAGTTTCCAAATGTACCGGCGTTTGTCGGCGCGATGGAATATCGCCGCCCGAAAGCGGAACCGACCGTAGTGTGTTTGCTGCAACGCGCCGTCGCTAACCAGGGTGATGGCTGGGTGCTCACCCTGGACGCAGTAGGGCGTTATTACGAGCGCGTACTGGCGCGCAAAGCCGATCTTCAGAATGAAATCGCACCTCCGGGAACGCTACTCGATGAGCTGATTGGCGGAGTCTATCCTGAGAAAACGATGTTGCTCGGCCAACGCACCGGCGAATTGCACCTCGCGCTCGCATCGTCGCTGGACGTTCCGGCGTTCCGCCCCGAGCCATTCAACACGATGGCGCAACGCTCCGTTTACCAAAACATGCGGGCGTCGCTACGACGCGCGTTTACTCTTTTGGAAAAGAAATTATCCGACCTTCCGGCGACTTTCCGCGACGAAGCAAAGGAAGTCCTCAGCGCTGAACAAGAGATACTCGCACGAGAAAAACGGTTACTCGATCGACGCACCAATGCCGCAAAGATCCGGATTCACGGCGACTATCATCTTGGTCAATTGCTTTATACAGGAAAAGACTTTGTCATTTTGGACTTCGAAGGTGAACCGGCGCGACCGCTCAGCGAGCGCAAACTGAAACGCTCCGCACTCCGTGATGTCGCCGGCATGATGCGGTCCTTTCAATACGCCGCCTACAGCGCGCTTTGGCAACCGGCCATGCGCAAAGAGGATGTGCCATTTTTGGAACGGTGGGCCGATCTCTGGTATCGTCACATGGGCAGCCTCTTTCTGCAGAGCTACTTGAAGACAACAGGCAACGCCGTCTTCATCCCGGAAAACAGCGAAGACCTTCAAATCATGCTCGAAGCCTATTTGCTCGATAAAGCCGTTTACGAAATTGGGTACGAGTTGAACAATCGGCCTGCCTGGGTCGTCATTCCCGTCCGCGGCATCAAACACATTTTAAAGTCTGTGTGAGTGTTATCTTCAGTGCGAAGAGGAGTGACAGAAAATAACGCAAGCGTTTTAACGCTGAGCTATAATCAAAAAACTCACTTGCGGGGATCTGGCCTGCGCTTATAAGCACAATTCAACCAATTTATGAACGACTATCTCGACAGTATCGACAAGGATATCGCGCAGAAACATCTTTTGAAGCATCCGTTTTATCTCGCGTGGACGCGCGGGGAATTAAGCAAGGGTGCACTCACAGATTATGCGCAGCAGTACTATCACCACGTTGCGGCGTTTCCGACGTATCTGTCGGCGGTGCATGCGAAGTGTTATGATCAGCACACACGAAAACAATTGCTCAACAATTTGATAGACGAAGAATCTGGCTCACCAAATCATCCGGAGCTTTGGAAAAAGTTCGCAGATAGTCTCGGCGTCGAAGATGCCGAGCTTGCGCAGACCGAGAAACGACCGGAAACGAAAAAGCTGATCGACACATTCCGGTCTGTTTGCGGTCAGGGATCAACGGCGGAAGGACTGGGCGCACTGTACGCGTACGAAAGCCAAATCCCCGCGATTTGTGAATCGAAAATTGAAGGACTCAAGAAACACTACGGATTCACCAAACCTGAGCAGTACGAATATTTCACCGTTCACATCGAGGCGGACCGCGAACATTCCGCTACTGAACGTGAAATGCTGAGTCGTTATATCGGCGACCAAAATTTCGAATCAGTGGAAGCGTCGGTGAACCGCGTTCTAGACGCGCTCAGGGAAATGCTCTCCGGCGTTTGCCACCGTCACGCGATCGTGTGCTGAGAAATATTTTCTGCTCTTAAGTTGTAGCCACGGCTCTGCGTCCAGCCAACGCCTCCACACAGCGAGGAGGCTACAGCTACCGCGGACGCAGGACGAGGAACGAGCGCATTCGTCCGTGACAAACGGACAAGACTTGCGGCTGGCCGGGATCAAGCGATGCAGCGATCTTATTGTATTCCGCAACTGATGTAACCGGTTGTTGATTGATTTCTTCGATCACATCGCCTTTTCGCAATTCCGCTACGCCACTGTCGGGATCGACCCCAGCAACCAAAACACCCTGCACATTGGCAGGAAGATCCAACTGGCGCGCTGTTTCTGGAGTTAGTTCTTCAACATGAATTGAGGAGAGAGGGCCGCCGGTTGCTTGTTGGTCACTGGGTGTCCTCGGGCGTTGCGGCTGCGGTTGCCGCTGTGGCTGGTTCCCTCGTGGTGTGACACCCGAACCCTGGTAATCAATCGGTTGCTCTTTGATCTGCGTTTTCACCTGGAGGGGTTTCCCATTACGCAGAACTTCCAGGTCGACTTGTTTATTCAATGGGGTCTGGGCCACGAGGGTTCGCAGCGCGTTGAAATTTTTTACATCACGACCATCGAATTTTTGGATGACATCACCTGGTTGAACTCCCGCTTGGGCTGCTGGCGATCCAGGCATCACGTCCGCGACTGTCACTCCGTCCGTATCCGAGCTGGTTTCATCGGGCTGTAACGCCCGCGTCTGGATGCCGAGGTAGCCGCGGATGATTCGTCCCTGCTTGAGCAGACTCTCCAACGCGGTGCGCACTGTGTTTGATGGAATAGCGAAACCGATTCCCTGCGAGCCGCCGGTGGTCGAAGCGATCGCCGTGTTGATTCCGATCACTTCGCCACGAAGATTGATCAGCGGTCCGCCGCTGTTCCCCGGATTAATCGCGGCGTTGGTTTGAATCAAATCACCAAAGAAATCCGTCCGGTTCGGCCGGCCTTTCGAGCTGATGATTCCGTCTGTCACGGTTTCTTCGAATCCAAATGGATTCCCGATGGCCAGAACAAAATCTCCCGGCTGCACCATGTCTGAATCGGCAAGTTTGAGTGGTTTGACGTTCGGATCGTCAATCTTGAGCACAGCGAGATCGACCTCAGAATCTGCACCGACTAAGCGCGCCCTCTTCGTCTGGCCATCGCTTAATTGCACCTCAATTTGATCAACCTGATTGCCTTCTTGATCGGTGACCACGTGACTGTTTGTGATGATATGTCCCTCGTTTGTAACGATTACACCCGAGCCGAGCGAGTTTTGCACGACGGTCTCATCCCGTGGACTACGAAGTTGCCGCCGATTACGAAAGAAAAACTCGAACGGATCAAGCTCGTATTGACGCTGGACAGCAACCTTCTTTGATGTTTTCACGGCTACAACTGAAGGGATCACGCTTTTGACGAGTGCGCGTCGCTCGCGGTTCAACGTCTCCAGCGATGGGACCTGCTTCGGATCCACGCTCGGATTCGATGCCAGTGTGTACTTTTCCGCCTTGCGGGCGGAGGGCAGATTCAGGCCGCCATGCTTCAGGCGATAGTCATATAGCAGAGAAATTCCCGCGCTTACGAGCAGGACAAATAGCAAAAATTTCGCAAAGTTTTTCATTAACTAACGTTAGAAAAAGTTCGTCCCTCTTGTTCGACAATTAAACGCCGGAAACGTTGATTCTCAGGCAATTCCAAAAGCGGGTCCCTTTCCAAAGTCGATACGGCGGCTGCGCGAGCGCGTCGCATCAAATTCGCGTCTGCCCTTAGATTGCCGATTTTGAGCGCAGGCAGGCCGCTCTGGGCCGTGCCCAGTAGATCGCCTGGGCCGCGCAATTCCCAGTCTGCTTCGGCGACTTCGAAGCCGTCAGTGGTTCTTGCTAAAACGGCCAGCTTTGCCGAAGCCTCTTTCACTTGGGCTGGCGTGAGTAGGATGCAATAGGACTTGTGCTCCCCTCGCCCGATTCGTCCGCGAAGCTGGTGCAGTTGCGCAAGCCCAAAACGCTCTGCGTTTTCAATAAGCATCACGGTTGCGTTGGAAACATCCACGCCGACCTCGAGCACGGTCGTGCTGATTAGCGCGCTTGTCTCACCGCCGCGAAAGCGGTCCATGATCTCCTGCTTCTCCGACGGAGGAATTCGGCCGTGGAGCAGCTCGCAGCGAAACGGACGCAAACGTTCTCGCCACAGTTCATACTCCGCCGCGGCAGCTTTTGCATCGAGCTTTTCACTTTCATCGATCAACGGATAAATCACATACAGCTGGTGGCCCGCTTCCAACTGTGTTCGCAAAAAGGCAAGCACTTCGCCGAGCTTCGATTCATCGCGCACAGCTGTTATGATTTTTCCTCGGTTCCGCGGCATCTCATCGATGGTCGATACGTCGAGATCGCCGTAAATAGTCATCGTCAAGGTGCGCGGAATCGGAGTAGCAGTCATCACCAGCACGTCGGGTGTCGGCTCGCGCGCGCTCAATTGGGCACGCTGTGCAACACCGAACTTATGCTGCTCGTCAATCACTACGAGCCCGAGGTTTGCGAATGCGACTTTGTCGTAAAGCAGCGCGTGAGTTCCAACGATGATTTGTGGTTCTTCGCGGGCCGACAAGGTTTCTTGACTCACAAAAAGCGGCAATGGTCCGCTTTCCTCTTGACGAGCGGCGGTTCGCAGCGCCAGGCGCACGCCTAGCGGCTCAAGCCAGCGCCGCAAGACATCATAATGTTGCTCCGCCAGAATTTGTGTAGGCGCCATGAATGCAGCCTGATAACCGCCCTCGATGGCGAGCAGCATTGCAGCGATAGCGACAACGGTCTTTCCCGAGCCTACATCGCCCTGTAGCAAACGATTCATCGGATGGTTTGCCGACAGATCGTGTCGGATCTCGCCGATCACCTTAGATTGCGCACTAGTTAGCTCAAATGGTAACGACTTCAGGAACCTATCCAGCAGCGACCCGGCCCCACAATGTTTCTCGCCACGTCGGGTTGAGGCATCGGCGCGTCGCGACGCTATGACCATTTGCATCGTGAAAAACTCAGTAAGAACCAAATGTTCGCGCGCCGCATCCCGCGTTTCCCAGCTATCCGGGAAATGAATTGCGCGAATCGCATCGCGTTTCTCACCTTGAACAAGATTGCGCGGCGCCAATGTCTCCAACCCAGCGTCACTGGAAGGAAGCTCGTTCAGCAGCCGGTAAATCATGCTCCGCAAGACGCGCTGCGAAAGACCTTCGGTCGCTGGGTAAATCGGCGTGATTCTGCGAAAATGGATTGAGATCTCCTCGTCATTCTCAATGACTTCGAACTCCGGATGGTCCATGCAAATTCGCTTTCCGCGTAGCCGCGGCTTGCCAAAGACGACCATGCGTTGACCGGTGGCGATCATTTTTTGCACGTAATGCAAATTGAACCATCGGCACACCAGCGGCTCGCTCAGCGCGTTTGGGTTCGATTCTTGCAACGTGGCCTCGAAAATTTTCTTCCAACCGCCAAAACGCCGAAGCGACGTTTTGGTCACCTCCCCGCAAAGACAGATCGGAACATCGCTCTCTTCACGGGGAAACTTTGGGAATTCCGTCCGGTCCTCATGGCGCCGCGGAAAATGCGTAAGCAAATCTTCCACCGTTTCGATTCCGAGACGTCGCAACGCGAGCAAACGTGGTCGTGGAATCCAATTGAGGTCGTCGAGTGGTTGCGAAACTGGAACCTGCTTGGACAATGCGTTTGGGGACATTGATGATCCGTGATCGATCTCTGATCGGTTATGTGACTTTGCGCTGTTCACAGATCAGCGTTCACAAGCGTGGCGTTCCGCTTGTCGTACCGCTTCAATCTGCATGCCAATCAGGGTTTCGCCCTGATACTCGTCTGCGCGAATCCGAAATGCGATGTCCCACGGCGTTGGCGGCAGCGGATTCGCTACACCGTCAAAAAAAACTGCGCGTCGATGGCGATTGCCCTGACGCAGACGAAAGATGAGATGCTTTTCGTTGACTACTCTGGGGAGCGCGACCGGTTCAACCTCGCGCGCCAGAAAAAGCGGCTGGGTATTTCCGTTCCCAAATGGCTGCAACATTTCGTGCCAGCGTAGAAAATCCATATCGATCTCCGTGAACGCCAGTTCATGGTCCAGTCGCACGCAAGGTTGAAGAGCTTCTTCGGAAAGGACCTCCCGTGCAGCTTTGCGAAATGCGTCGGCAAACAAGTCGAAATTTTCCTCGTGTAAGGCAAGACCCGCGGCCATTTCATGTCCGCCAAATTTGTCGAGTCTCTCCGCGCAACGGCTTAAGGCTTCGACGAGATTCAATCCCTCGATGCTTCGTCCGCTCCCTTTGCCCATTCCATTCTCGTCAAAACCAATCACGATGGTTGGTCGGTGATGTCTACGAGCGATCCGCGACGCCACAATGCCCAGCACTCCCTGATGCCAATCGCGAGCTCCAACGACGATTGCTGCGTCGTATGTCGCATCAAACCGCTCTTTTAACTTCCCTGTCGCCAACTCGAAAATCTGCTTTTCCACTTCCTGACGCTCGCGATTTTGCCGGTCGAGTTCTGCCGCGAGCATTGTTGCTTCGCTGTCATCGTCAGTGAGCAACAGGCGTAACGATTTCTCCGCTGTGCTCAAACGCCCTGCGGCGTTCAATCGCGGACCAAGCCGATAACCAATATCCTCAGGCAAAATCGGCGGCCGTACGCCGGCAACCTGTATCAGCTTCCTCAGGCCGACCCGCGAGGTATGCGCAATCTCGATCGCGCCGCGCTGCACCAAAATGCGGTTTTCCGCGCGAAGCGGCACGATGTCCGCCACGGTGCCGAGTGCCACAAGGTCGAGCTTGGATTTCAAGTCGAACTCAGGCAGTGGCCGTGTTTTTAGCAACGCGTGGCAAAGTTTGAAGACAATTCCCACGCTGCAGAGATATTCGAATCCGGACTCCGTCGTTTTCGGATTTACGATCGCGATGCAGTAGGGTAACGCCGACTTGGGCTCATGATGATCGAAAACGATCACGTCCACACCGCGTTTCCTAAGGTCGGCAATTTCTTTCGATGACGAGGTCCCGCAATCGACGGCGATCAGCAGTTGGGGTCGATATTGTCCGAGACAACGCTCGATGCTTTCCGGGCTCAAGCCGTAGCCTTCCTCCATGCGCAACGGCAAGAACAACTCCGGAGCGCTGCCATATGCGCGCAACATTTCTGCAAGCAATGCCAGCGACGTCACGCCATCCACATCGTAATCGCCGAACAGCACGATGCGTTCCCGTCGTTGTAAGGCGTCGAGAATGCGAGAAACAGCCTCGCGCATTTGCGGCAGTAAAAACGGATCGCTGAGCGAACCCAGGCGCGGCCGCAGAAATGCGTCCACCTCTTCGGCGCAGCGAAATCCTTTTCGCAAAAGCAATCGTGCGATACACTCCGACCCGCAAATTTCGCCCCATGAAATAGCGCTGCCATTCAGTTCCTCAGGAGGCGCTAGAATCCATCGGTGTTGCCGAGTAGAAGCCTTTGGCGGCTCGGCCTCGACGACCTTGTCTCCCCGGCCTCTCGGAGTCTGAACGCTCGTGGGCTCACCTTCTACGCGGTGTTGCACTGAACAGTTTATTCGCGGAAAAATTTCTGACAAGATGCAGCAGCGTAGCCTCGCCTTATCGATACCTCAGGAGTTAGATAGATATTAATCTCGCTACAAATAATCGTGATCAATGAGATTCCGCTGGCTAGCACTGCTCTGCATTTTTCTTCTGTTGGTGTACGGAGCCTCGCCGTACTTTTCATTCTGGCGATTCACGGCAGCGCTTCGGTCTGGCAACAGTGCGGCGCTGAGTGCGCGCATGGATTTTCCCGCTATTCGAGCATCGCTGAAGAAACAGCTTGTCGCTCGGTTCGCCCAGAGAACAACGAGCGACAAATGGTGGGGCAATCTTGGCCCGACACTGATTGACGCGATCGTTGATGCTTACGTTACTCCAGAAGGCATCGCGGCGCTGATATCGAATCCGGAAGTCCTGAAGAATCTTCGACATCCGCAGCAGTTCCATTTCCCTACCGGCAAAGCTGAAGAGTGGTCGAAAATAAAACACGCATTCTTTACGGGTCCGCGCACATTTGCGGTCGATCGAGAGGGAATTAAGCTCCGGTTCCGTTTCACAGGCTGGGGCTGGAAGCTCTATGACCTCGATCTTGGTCTGGGTCAGGCAAAGGATAGTTCTTCAGCGAACGGAATCGTCCGTTAAACAACACGGAACGTTAGATCCCGCTTCGGAAGTAGACTGCGTCTTTCACACAAATCTGCGAAAACTAGCAGGCCTTCTTTTTCTTTTTCGCCAAACGTGAATCGAAGATGTTGACGATAATAACGCGAGAGGAATTCGCGATTGAATTGCCGTCGCCAGCCAGGGTCACCGCCTCCGGCTACGATGTCTTCGATCACGTCGTCGAGATGGGTCAGGTTTTCATCGCGCAAAGCGCGCAGTCGATTCGCGATTTGTTCTGGATCAGCGACTTCGGGGCGGATAAGCCAGAGAGCGTAAACAAACGGAAGTCCGACGAGTTTCTGCCATTGTTCACCGAGGTCCCAGAAAACGAATTCATTAGCATACTCTTGCCGGAAACGGAGGGCTTGATCGCCGATGAGTAGTTGCGCGCGATGGCTACTTCCTAATTCCGCCGCGCCAGGCCATCGGGCTGTGCTGTTCTGCACCAAGCGGGGACTCAATCCGCGCTCCGCGATTAAACAGCGCAACAGATTTGCGGAAGTTTCTGATGCGGGATCGAGTTCGATCTCTTCGATTTCTGCAACCTCGCCGCGGCGCGCAACAACAACGCTGTATACTGGTCCGTCTGAGGAAATGGAAACGTCATCAACGATCCTATAGATGGGATTGCGCAAAAATTCGAAACTGGAAACCAGCGCCACATCGAGATTGCCGGCCGCAAGTTTATTACAAAGCGCCGATGGGTGATCAAAGTCCACGTCCCCTCCCCACCCGTGGATGAGTGGGCGGGCGTTGAGATACTTTACGCAACCGATGCGGAGAGACTTCACCGTGAGGTGATTACTGAGGAGGTGAGAAGTGGGCAAGGAACAATGGTTTTCGGTTGCGCCTTCTCACCTCTCACTTCTCACCACGGTTACGCGCAAGCCAATTCCGCGGGCGCGCGTGGCTCAGTTACCTGATGCGGAGATACGTGCCGATAATGACTGTCGCGCTGTACCGGCTCGCGGCCCGCTTCGCGAATGGCGTGTTCGAGAGCAGCCACGGTCTGCTGCTGCGGAGTGGTTGCCCCCGCCATGTGGAAGATTTTTTCTTCCAAAATCGTGCCGTGCAGATCGTCCACGCCATAGCTGAGTGCCACCTGTGCAAGTGGCAGTCCAAGACTAACCCAGTAGGCGGTCAGGTGATCGATATTATCCAAATAAATGCGGCTCACAGCGAGATTGCGAAGCTGCTCGAATGCAGAAGCACGTTTGATGTCGGCAAGGATTCCGGGGGCTTGAGACGGTTCGAACGCAAAAGGAACGAAACCGGTAAATCCGCTCGTCTCATCTTGTAGTTCACGGAGTTGACGAAGGTGGTCCACCCGCTCGGGAAGCGTCTCGATGTGCCCGTAGAGCATGGTGCAAGTGCTGCGGCCGCCCATTGAATGCCAGGTTCGATGGACGTCGAGCCATTCGGCGGCAGTTTCTTTGCCGCGGCATATCTTATCGCGAACAGCAGCATCGAAAATCTCCGCGCCACCGCCGGTGATGGAGCCCAACCCAACCGCGCGCAGATTTTCCAGTGTATCGCGGATCGGCATCCGAAAAATTCGCTGAGCCAAATGGCGGACTTCGATCGCAGTAAAAGCCTTGATGTGAAGTTTTGGATCGAGAGCACGCAATCTTTGCAAAAGTTCCAGGTACCATTCCTTCTTAAGCGTAGGGTGCAGTCCACCTACCATGTGCACCTCCGTAACTCCGAGGGGAAGCGCGTCTCCTACGACCTGCGTAATTTCGTCGATCGCATATTCAAACGCGTGCGCATCGCGTTTTTTGGCGGCAAACGCGCAGAACTGGCAGGATAAGATACAAACGTTCGAGTAGTTGATGTAACGGTTGTGGATATAAGTCGCGTAATTGCCGTTCTTTCGTTCGCGCACCACGTTGGCAATCATTCCAAGAGCGTTAAGATCGTTCGCACGATACAGAGCAAGCGCGTCTGGCTCCGAAATCCGCTGTGCCGCCTCAACCTTTTCTGCGATAGGCCTTAGTTCTTTCGGAATAAGCTGGTAATTCATGCGGACGCGAGGCCAAACCCTCGGTAACCAAGCATTGCACAGGCTTCTTCAGCCTTGCAACAAAAACCATGGCACGAGTGTGGCGAAGGGCGAATTTTGGCTAGTTGGCGTTTTTCTGGCAAGCTTTGTCTCGGACAAACGTCTAAATGAACCGATGTCTGCCGACGACCGAGGAAACAAAGGGAGATCGGAAGAGGACGCCGATGACGTGCGCCTCATGCAGCTCATCGGCAGGGGCGACACCATTGCGCTCGAAGAATTGATCGAGAAACATCAAGCTTTGGTAGCCGGCACGGTGGCACGCATGCTGGGTAGCAATTCCGATGTGGAGGACATTGCGCAGCAGGTATTCATCCGAGTATGGAAAAGCGCGCGTCGCTACGTCCCACGGGCCAAATTCACGACCTGGCTATTGAAAATTACGCGTAACCTGGTTTTCAATGAACTGCGTCGTGCCAAGCGTCACGCACATGTTCCGCTCCAACCGGAACCCGGAGCAGAAGATCCGCCTCTAAAGGACGAGGCGAACCTCGCCCCGGATAGTTCCCTGCTGGAAGCGGAACTTCAGAGAACAATCGAGGGAGCAATCCTTCAGCTTCCAGAGACCCAGCGGATGGCGCTGGTCCTGCGGCGATATGAGCAACTTAGTTATGAGCAAATTGCCGAGGTTCTCGATCTGTCGGTTCCCGCTGTGAAAAGCGTTCTGTTTCGGGCCCGCACAGAGCTACGGTCGCGACTGAGCAAGTATCTCGGCAAACCCTCGTGATTCGTTGATTCATTGAACCGTAAATCGGCTTCGCTTCGTTAATGCGTGGTAGATCGGCTTCCAAATTACGAATCTCGCATTTCGCTTAACGCTTATTCGTTAACGCTCGATCACACGGTCGCGGACCCGCTTGATTTGGCTGTGATGCGTGAGCACATGAACACGTCCGTCGCTGCCGCGGAAAAATGCGCTTAACAGCCAGCTGATAATCGAAATGATGATCGCGCCAAAAAATGCGCGCCAGAAACCCGGAACTTCAAAACACGGCATGATCTCGCCAACGAATTTCAGCATTAGCGCGTTAATAATTAGAATGAAAACGCCCAGCGTAACGAGAATTAACGGCAGACTCAGCAACAGAAGGATGGGGCGTATAAATGCGTTGATGATACCGAGCAGAAGCGATGCGCCCAGCAGACAACTGAGGCGGTCACCATAATTGATTCCGACAATCGGCGCAGCCACAAATACGGCGATTGTGGTCGCGGCCCAGCGGAAAACAAAGTGTCTCATACCAGTGAAGTTTCTAATTTACTCCTGGATCAAAGAAGCGCGAGAAACCACTTGCCAACGGATCGATGAACGCTAAACGAAATAAAGTCATCAACGATAAAATCTGTGCCGAAAAAAAAGAGAATTGTCCAAGATAAACGTGAGACGCCGCAGGAGAGCGGCACATCCTCAAAAGTAAAAATTGCCAAAGGCAGCCGCGCACGTGGTGCGACGTCGAGTCGAAAACCGCGCGAAACCGGTGTCAGAAAAAGCGCAACCGTAGCAAAAGCTTCGCCGTCCCTCGACGCAGCGGGAATCCCAGATCCATCGGATGAAGCGGTCCGTCTTCGAGCTTACTTTATCTCCGAGCGCCGACGTAGATTTGCGCTGCCCGGCGACGCAGAATCCGATTGGCTGGAAGCGAAACGACAGCTGCTTTCAGAGGCCAGCCGGCGCGAGAATCGGAGCCAGTGACGGATGGAGCGCCGCTCATTAATGAAATGGAAAATGCACTTGTCGATTTAGCGCAGGCGTTGCGAGAACGCCTCACAGTGATCCGCGACGAGCAAAGCCGCCGTGACAAAGCAAAACACGTCGCACGATTGAAGGCCGTCTCGGAACGGATCGATGATTTGCAAGCGCGTTTGTCCAATCCCATCGATCCGCGGTTGGCACACTACCTTCAGCGCAAGAGCTACGACAAAGCGCTGGAATTGCTCGAAGAGATGATTAGCGCGAGTACAGCTCGACGATAAGCTGCTCGTTTACGATCGGCTGTATCTCTTCTCGAGACGGAATGCGTGTAACCTTGCCACTGAGGGCGTCGCGATCGACCGTTAACCAGTCGGGCACGGGAAAAATTTGCGTAAGATCAAGATTACGCAGCACCAGTTGACGCGACTTCGGTTTATCTTTGATCGTGATCTCGTCGCCTGCTTTCACATTGTAGGAGGCGACGTTCACGCTTCGCCCGTTCACCATTACGTGGCCGTGCGACACGAGCTGGCGCGCGGCGCTGCGGGTGTTAGCAAGGCCGAGGCGGTAAACGACATTATCGATGCGCGTCTCTAACAGTTGAAGAAGTGTTTCACCTGTCACACCGCGCTTCTGCAGCGCCTTCTCGAAAATCCTCCGAAATTGTCGTTCGAGAAGCCCATATTGATAGCGCAGCTTCTGTTTTTCGCCGAGCGCAATCGCATACTCCGATTGTTTGCGTCGGGAACCCCTAGGGCCATGTATACCAGGCGGATAATTTTTCCGTTCCAATGCCTTGGATGGGCCGAAAAGCGGCACTCCATAGCGTCGGCTCACTCTCGTTTTTGGTCCTGTGTATCTGGCCATTGAATTCGTTAATTCGGTGAAACGTTAAAGCGTTGAAACGGCGGCGTCAGACGCGTCTTTGTTTGGGGGGGCGACAACCGTTGTGCGGTACTGGAGTAACGTCGCGGATGACAGTGAGATCGAGCCCTACCGCCTGCAAAGCGCGAACTGCAGATTCGCGCCCGGCTCCGGGTCCCCTCACCAAAACTTCCACTTCTTTCAGGCCATGCCCCATCGCTTGTCTGGAGGCGTCCTGTGCCACCATCTGTGCGGCGTAGGCCGTGCTTTTACGCGAACCTTTAAAGCCTACTTTGCCGGCGCTCGACCAGCCGATCACGTTGCCTTTCATATCGGTAATCGTCACGATCGTGTTGTTGAAAGTCGAAAGTACATGTGCCACGCCCGAGTGAACATTCTTGCTCCCCTTGGCCTTGACGATCTTTGGTTTCTCGACGTCGTCAGACGAAAGGGAAAGATTCTCCGAAGCTGCTGCAGAGGCAGCCGCTGGTTGTTCCTTTTTTTGTTTAGCCGCCTTTTTAGCCCCGAAAGCTTTCGGGGGCGTGTCAGTCTTTGAAGCTGGAGCCGGGGTGCCTTCGCGCGAATCTGTCGGAGCCGGCGCTGATTTAGGCTCCGTCGCTTTCGGTTCTTCCGAACTTGGATTGGTTGGGTTCTCTGGCTCAGCCATAATTCTAATGAATCAATTAAACTTTACCGGCTTTAGCTTCCGGATTACGGACCACGCCTACGGTCTTGCGTGGTCCTTTGCGTGTCCGGGCATTTGTCGAAGTGCGCTGTCCGCGCACGGGTAAGCCTTTGCGATGTCGAATGCCACGATAGGAATTGATTGCCTGCAGACGTTTCAAGTTACTTTGCACATCGCGGCGCAAATCGCCTTCAATTTTGATCTTGTTGTTGGTGATCGCGTGGATGATTTCGTTCAACTGCTGCGGTGTCAGGTTTTTCGCGCGCAGATTGGGATCGATATTGGTCTGCTCGAGAATGCGTTTGGCCATGGGAAAACCGATTCCATAGATGTAAGTCAACGACGCCTCAATGCGTTTATCTGCTGGAATTTCGACTCCTAGTAATCTTGGCATAAATCAATACTTCGCTACTCCATCACTCCGTTAATCTAGCCCTGGCGCTGTTTATGGCGCGGGTTTTTGCAGATTACGCGCAGCACATTCTTGCGCTTCACGATCCTGCAACTGGCACAAAGCCTTTTTACTGATGGTCGTACTTTCATAATCCGTCCCGCAAGCGCGGGAGAAACGCGGAGCCGGCTCCGCGTTGTCATTTTTGGCGATAGGTAATTCGCCCTTTCGACAAATCGTAAGGTGAAATCTCTAGCATAACTTTGTCTCCTGGCAAGATCCGAATGAAGTGCAGGCGCATTTTTCCCGAAATATGCGCCAGAACGCGGTGGCCGTTGGCAAGTTTAACTCGAAACATGGTATTGGGCAGCAGCTCGACGACTGTGCCTTCTACTTCAATTGCGTCTTTGCGCGCCATGTCAGAATTTCTGGGTCGTCCTTTGTGATCAGAACCGTGTGCTCGAAATGCGCCGAGGGCATTCCATCGGCCGTCCGCACTGTCCAACCGTCGTCGAGCAGCCTCACGTCCGAAGTGCCGATGTTAATCATCGGCTCAATGGCCAGCGTCATGCCAGCCTTCAACTTCGGGCCGGTGCCGCGTTTGCCGTAATTGGGAATTTGGGGCTCTTCGTGCATTTTTCGTCCAACCCCGTGTCCGACAAATTCGCGTACGACTGAAAAAGCAAAGCGGCGCGCTTCATCCTCAATTTCAGCGCAGATATCGCCGACGCGCTGACCTTCGCGTGCAGCCGCAATTGCACGGGCCAACGCATTTTCTGTCACGCGCAGCAACTGGTCAGTTCGTTCGTCAACGATTCCCACGGGCACAGTCGTGGCGTTGTCCCCCACCCAGCCATCCTGAACGATGCCAATATCCAGCTTTACGACATCGCCATATTGAATGCGGCGTTGGCTGCCGATTCCGTGCACGACTTCGTCATTGAGCGAAATACAAATGTTTCCAGGAAAAACGCGGTGCCCGAGGCGATAGCCAAGAAATGCGCTTTTCACATGCGCATCACCCATGAAGTCCGCAGCCGCCTCGTCTACTTCTTTTGTTGTAATACCGGGACGAACCAGGTCACTAACACGGTCGAGAATATCACTCGCCGTGCGGCACGCCTGCCGCATCTTTTCGATTTCCTTTGCGTTCTTGATCGGAATCATGCTGCGGTTTTGTCTTCAATCAGCCGTGAAATATCGCCAAAGACTGCCTCGCGATCGCGGTTGCCGTCAATCCGATGCAGTATCGATATTTTTCCGTAAAAGGATGCCAGCGGCTCGGTCTTGGTGCGGAATTCTTGCAAGCGAGTTTGCAATACCCCCAGATCATCGTCACCGCGCCTGACTAGAGGACCATCGCAATAGGGACATACCGCACGTTCGGCAAACTGCGCACTCGACGAACTGGTTGTGAAGCCGCATTCCCCACATTGAAGACGACCCGCGATGCGATCGCGCACAGTTTGTTCCGAGACTTCCAGCCAGATGGCGAGGTCCAGAGCGGTACGCAATCGCGCCAAGATGGACATCAAGCTTTCGGCTTGTCGCAGCGTCCGCGGAAAACCATCGAATACGAACCCGTGACCGCCATGCAGACGCAACCAATCTTCGATCAGTTCGATGATAATTTTGTCGGACACCAGCCCGCCGCTTTGCAGCACTTCGGCGGTCTCCTTTCCCAACGGCGTTCCGAGGTCTCTTTCCCGCCGCAAGATTGCGCCCGGCGATGTGACGGGAATGCCGAATTGGCGCGTAATCATTTCTGCCTGCGTTCCTTTACCGGAACCGGGCGCGCCAAGAAGAACGAGCCGCCTTTTCACTTATCGCCCGTAAAAAAAGATGGCGACACCAGCAATTACGATTACGGCTATCCCTACATATAGCCACATCAATGTTCCGCTGGCTACAGATTCACCACGACTGTACGCTCCCGCACCAAATGCTCTGCCTCGAATGCGACCCTTGCGCAAGAAACCATCGTAATGCCGCTGAATAAGATGTGTCTCCACCTGGCGCATGGTATCGAGCATGACGCCCACAATGATCAACAAGCTTGTGCCGCCGAAAAATTGCGCCGTGATCATGGGCACATTCAATCCCTGACTTAGAAGACTTGGTAACACCGCTATCAGTGTCAGGAAAACCGCGCCGGCAAAGGTCAGCCGCGTCATCGTGAAATCAAGAAAATCGGCGGTCGGCTTTCCCGGTCGCACTCCCGGAATGTATCCGCCGTATTTCTTCAGGTCATCCGCGATTTGGGTCGGTTGAAACTGCGTCGCAACCCAGAAATAACTGAAAAAGAAAATCATTGCCGCAAGCGCGACGTAATGAGGCCAGCCGGTGGAAAGCGCGCCTGCGATCCGATTAGCCATAGGGCTGCCTTTGAATCCGTACTGAACAATTGTTGCTGGAAAGAGAAGCAGCGCCCAGGCGAAGATGATGGGCATTACGCCGGCGTAATTGACTTTCAAAGGCATGTATTGCGTCTGGCCTCCGTACATTTTACGACCAACAACGCGCTTGGCGTACTGCACGGTAATCTTGCGCACACCTTGCGTAATCGTGATGACTGCAGCAATGACGATAATCAAGAACAAGACCAGCAGCACAAGGACCATCGGATTTACCTGGCTGGATCCAGTCTGCGCTGAGGGAACAAAAGTCTTCCAAGCCTGCGCGAGCGCAGCGGGCAGGCGGGCAACGATGCCAACGGTAATAATGAGCGATATTCCATTTCCAATACCGCGCTCAGTAATTTGATCGCCCATCCACATTAACAAGAGCGTCCCAGTCGTTAAGGAAACCACGGTTACGATTCGAAATTTCCAGCCGAGATCATCCACCAGCGGAATTCCTACGTTGCGGATGGTATCCATAATCCCCGGCAGCATAGTGTGGTACGATTCCGGATGCTGAAACGACAGCGCCAGCAAGTACCCTTGAAAAATGCACAGCCCTACGGTCGCGTAGCGGGTCAGCTGCATGATCTTTTGCCGGCCACCATCCTCGCGTGCCAGCCTGCCAAGCTGCGGGATCACTGCAGTGAGCAACTGCATCATGATAGATGCGCTGATGTAAGGCATAATGCCCAGGGAGAAAACCGCGCAATTTTCCAGCGCGCCACCACTGAACAAGTTAAACAGCGCCGCAAGACCGCCTCCCGAGCGTTGTTCCAGAGAAGTGCGAAACCATTCCTGCAACACACCCTGGTTAACTCCGGGAGTCGTGATCGCTGCTCCTAAACGCACGAGCACGATTACCGCCAGCGTAAACAAAATGCGCCGGCGCAATTCCGGTATCTTGACCGTGTTGAGAAACGCCGAAACCATCCGCTAAATGTGAAACATTATGCGCCCGGAAGCTAGGTCCCTCGCGACGCTTTCTTCTTCGCTTTGGCCGGGTTCTTCGATTTCTTCTTCCCTATCGCCTTTTGCGCAGGCGGGCCAGACGGTTCCTCTGCCGAGCTGCCGGCGGCCGCAGCGGCACCTTTCTCACGAAGTGTAATGGTCCCTCCGGCCTTTTCGATTTTTTCCCGGGCGGCTGTGCTGATTTTATCGGCTTCCACCTTCAGGCCGTGTTTTAACTCACCGGCACCAAGAATTTTTATCCCTACAAAATGACCTCGTACGAGTTTCGACTCGCGCAAGAGTTGTTCGTTCACGGCAGTTCCAGCCTTGAACGCATTGAGATCATCAAGGTTAACAATCGCATACCGCTTATGAAAGGCGGCATTATTAAACCCTCGCTTTGGCAGCCGTCGAATCAGGGGCATTTGCCCGCCCTCGAACCCCAGCCGAATGCTCCCTCCCGAGCGCGCCTTTTGCCCCTTGTGACCTTTGCCACTGGTCTTGCCGTGCCCTGAACTTTCCCCGCAACCCAGACGCTTCACGCGATGTCGCGAGCCGGGGCGCGGTTGTAAATTATGAAGACGCATCATGTTGGTTGCCCTTTGCATCGTTAAAGTGAATTCCGCGCAGTTTATAAATTTGATCGCGGCGGCGAAGTGACTTCAACGCAGCGATCGTAGCTTTCACTACATTGGCGTGATTGCTCGATCCGAGCGATTTGGCCAGGACGTCGCGGATCCCGGCTGCTTCGGCAACGGCCCGAACACCTCCTCCGGCAATGACTCCAGTCCCGGGCGACGCGGGACGCAACAGCACTCGCGCTCCATCGTATTCGCCAATTACTTCGTGGGGGATTGTGTTTTCGTTCAATGAAACCTTTTCCATGGCTTTGCGCGCGGCTTCAGAGGCCTTCCGAATCGCCTCTGATACTTCGTTGGCCTTGCCAAATCCGCATCCCACTTTTCCATCGTGATCTCCAGCCACGATCAACGCGCTAAAGCTAAAACGGCGTCCGCCCTTCACGACCTTCGCACACCGGTTGATGAATACGACTTTCTCTGTCGTATCGCCCCTTGCCGCCGGAGTCCTGTCCTGTCTGCGGAAATCCGGTCGTCTGCCTGAACTTGTTTGAGCCATGGATTAAAATTTTAAGCCGCCTGCACGGGCAGCGTCTGCCAATGCTTTCACTTTTCCGTGATAAAGGAACCCGCCGCGATCAAAAACGACTCGCTCGAGTTTCTTCGCCAAAGAACGTTCCGCTATGGCCTTGCCGACTTGTTCCGCCGTGGTCTTGTTTGCACCAGCTTTGTCTTTCCCCACTAAGGAACGCTCCGCAGTCGATGCAGCCGCCAGAGTTCGTCCGGAATTGTCGTCGATCACCTGAGCATAAACGTGTTTGCCAGAGAAATGGACTGACAGGCGAGGCCGCTCTGCCGTGCCTGCCACTTTTTTTCTGATCCTTTGATGAACACGCTGCCGCGCTGCCTTACGAAACGTCGCCATAGTTATTGAACAGTCTTGCCCTCCTTGCGACGAATCTGCTCGCCGGCGTAGCGAACGCCTTTACCCTTGTACGGTTCGGGAGGATAAAAGCGACGGATGTCCGCCGCCACTTGGCCGACCAATTTTTTGTCCACACCCTGGACGGTAATCTTCGTGTTTTCCGCGACCGTGATCTTGATGTCTTTCGGAATCGAAAATGGAACCGGATGCGAGAAACCCAGACTCAAGTTAAGCGTGGATCCCTGAACGGCAGCCTTGAACCCAACTCCTTCGATCTCTAGCTGCTTGGTGAACCCCTCACTCACACCCTGCACCATGTTGTGCACGAGACTGCGCGAAAGCCCATGCAGCGCTTTCACGCTGCGTGATTCTGCTTCGCGCAAAATGGATACCCGGTTGTCTTGCACGCTGGCCCGGATCTGACGCGGAAGTTTCCAGTGAAGTTTGCCCTTGGGGCCCTCAACTGAAACTGCTCCCTCGCCGTCAATGTCTACTTTGACCTTATCGGGGATCTCGACTGCCTTGTTTCCAATTCGTGACATGAGTTCGTGGATTGTTAAATCGTCGCAACGTTAAATTGTTACCAAACGTAGGCCAGTAGTTCGCCGCCCACCTTTTGCTTCCGCGCTTCGCGCCCCGATAAAACACCGCGCGAAGTGGAAAGAATTGCCAAACCCATTCCACCCAGAACTCGCGGGATTTCATCGGCACCAACGTACCGCCGCAATCCTGGCCGGCTTACCCGGCGAAGCCCCGCAATGGCGCTCGAGCGGTTCACCAGTTTGTTGGTAATCTTGATGCGCGGATGTGCAGCACTCGTGTCAATCGAGTAATCTGAAATGTAGCCTTCATCCTTAAGGATGCGCGCGAGCTCGGCCTTAATCTTCGAGTACGGGACCAGCATCTCCGGTTTTTGCGCACGCGTGCCATTGCGGACTCGCGCCAAAAAATCGGCAATTGGATCAGTAACAGTACTCATGAAATCAGGCGGCTTGCGCGGCGGGCTTCTTTGCCCGGTCGCTAAACGGCACACCCATTTCGCTTAATAGCGATTTGGCTTCCTCATTGGTTCGTGCCGTGGTGACGATTGTAACATCAAATCCGATGTTGCGCTTGATTTTATCGAGCTCAACCTCAGGAAAAATCGATTGGTCGGAAACTCCAAGTGTGTAGTTGCCGTGGCTATCAAAACACCGCGGAGAAACACCGCGAAAATCGCGGATGCGCGGCAGGGCGGCTTTGATGAAGCGCTCGAGGAATTCGTACATACGGTCTCCACGCAAAGTCACCTTCGCGCCAATGGCCTGGTCTTTGCGCAATTTGAAATTCGAAATGCTTTTCTTGGCCAGTGTTTCCAAGGGGCGCTGACCGGTGATCAATGCCAGCTCGGCTTTCGCTTCTTCCAGCGCCTGCTTTACATCTGATTGCGAACCGACGGAGGTGTTAATGACCACTTTTTCGACTCTCGGGATTTGATGAACGTTTTTGTAACCGTGCAGCTTCTGCAGCGCCGGCATAACGTGCTCCTTGTAATGGCGATGAAATTCGTTTTCCATTTTCTCAGTTTGTCATATCGAGCGAAGTCGAGACGTCTCTAGGCTGCTTTCCGCTCTTCTCTTGCCGTCTTCGATTTCTTCGTCGTCTTTTTCTCAGCCTTCTTCTCGCGTTCGATCAATTTCACATTGGAAATATGAATCGGCCCCTCGCGTTCGGCGATTTTCCCGCTCGGATTATCCTGGGATTTGCGAAGGTGTTTCTTGATGATCCGCACGCCTTCAACGACGACGCGCTGTTTTCCCGGAAACACCGCCAGGACTCGGCCCGAGGAACCGCGAAAATTCCCGGAGATGACCTCGACCTGGTCGCCTTTTTTCACATGGCACTTGTTTCGGTTCATAAGACTTCCGGAGCGAGCGACACAATCTTCATGAAATTCCGTTCACGCAATTCTCGCGCAACCGGTCCAAAGATACGCGTGCCACGGGGATTCAAGTCTTTATCGATAATTACGATCGCGTTGTTATCGAAACGCAGTAGCGAACCATCATCGCGACGAATTGGTTGCTTGGTTCGAACGAGCACCGCGCGCACCACTTCGCCCTTCTTTACCGTTCCGGTTGCACTCGCTTCCTTGACGTTGGCAGTAATCACATCGCCGATCCCCGCGTAACGGGTGGCTTTGCCAATCACGCCAATCATCGTGGCCATGCGCGCCCCGCTATTGTCTGCCACATCCAATCTGGACCGAATTTGCACCATAAAATCGACAGTTACTTTTGGATGACTTCCACCAAGCGCCACCGTTTCAGCTTGCTGAGCGGCCGGGTCTCCATGATGCGGACCCTATCACCAGTTTTTGCCTGGTTTTGTTCGTCGTGGGCATAAAATTTTTTCATCTGTTTGACGATCTTGCCAAACTTTGGATGCGGCACGCGCGTAACCGTGCGCACCACAATTGTCTTATTCATGCCGCTGGAAACCACTTCACCGGTGCGCGTCTTACGCGAGCCACGAGTGATAGGCACAGGAGCAGATTGCAGTTGATGTTCGTCAGCCATAGTTACTTCGCTTCAGTTTGTTTCTCGCGCTGTGACAGGTGCGTTTCGATCCGGGCAATGTCCCGACGCAGCAGGCGCAACCGGCTTGGCTGCTCCAACTGGCCACTCTGCTGTTGCAAACGCAGATGAAGCCTTTCCTGGCGCAAGTCCCGCCTTTTTGTCAGCAGTTCGTCGGTGCTCAACTCGGTGATTTCTTTCATTTTCATGACACTTAAGCGGCCCTGACGTGGTGGCGTGTGAGAAACTTCGTGCGTACAGGCAACTTGTCCGCAGCCAATCGCAGGGATTCGCGGGCTACCGATTCCGGCACGCCGTCCAATTCAAATAAAATGTTTCCAGGCCGCACCGTGGCGACCCAATACTCGGGCTGGCCTTTGCCCTTGCCCATCCGCGTTTCCGGTGGACGCGAAGTTACCGATTTGTCGGGAAAAATGCGGATCCACAGCTTGCCCTTGCGCTTCATGTTACGAGTGAGCGCTACGCGCGCGGCCTCCAATTGCGTGTTTGTGATCCAAGCCCGTTCGAGTGTCTGCAGTCCAAACTCGCCAAAATCGATCTTGAGATTGCGCGAGGCAGTCCCCTTGCGGCTTCCCCGCTGGGACTTGCGATACTTCACGCGTTTTGGCATCAACGGCATAAAATTTATCCTTAGACTTCAGCCGGCTCCGGTGCCGGAGCTGGCGGTGGTGGTGGTGGAGAAGCGGGCTGGGGCGCTGCCTCTTCTTTCTTACAGATCCAACACTTCACTCCGATTTTTCCGTAAACAGTATTGGCTTCGGCAAAGCCGTAATCGACAGGTGTTCGCAGCGTGTGGAGAGGAACTTTGCCCTCCCGATACCACTCCGAGCGCGAAATCTCCGCACCGTTAAGTCGGCCCGAAGAACGAAGCCGAATCCCTTCGGCGCCAAAATCCATCGCCGTCTGTACAGCTTTTTTCATCGCGCGACGATAAGCAATACGTCGCTCGATCTGTAGCGCCACATTCTCCGCCACGAGTTGTGCATCGAGTTCTGGCGTCTTGATCTCCTGGATATCGATCTTGACTTGTTTGCCCTGCGCCATCTTGGAAATTTCTTCTGTCATTTTCTCGATCTCGGCGCCTTTGCGTCCGATCACAATTCCGGGACGCGCCGTGAAAATGGTTACCCGAATGCTGTTCCATGCCCGCTCGATTACAATTTTCGACACAGCGGCGTATTGCAGCTTCTTCTTCACATAATTCCGAATCTCTAGATCGGAATGCAAAAATTCCGGCAACTCCTGAGGCGACGCATACCAGCGCGAGCGCCAGTCGCGGTTCACGCCCAGGCGGAAGCCAATCGGATTAACTTTTTGTCCCATAAATTTATTTGTTCGATTTCTTGCTTGCCTTTTTCACTCGCGGCTTTTTCTCGGCCGTCGCGGTTTCGGGCGTGTCGCCAGCTGCGCCTTCTTTCTTTTTCTCGGCCTTACGTGTCGCTTTTTGTTTCGCCTTTCTCGTCTCGCGTGTCTCAACCTTAATTTCGTCCGTAAGCACGATTCGAATATGGCTGGTTCGCTTCAAAATCCGGCTCGCGCTACCCCGCGCGCGTGCCATGATTCGCTTGAACGTTGGGCCTTCACCTACAACCGCCTCCTTAACAACCAATCCGTCCGGTTTGAGATTGGCGTTGTTCTCGGCATTGGCGATCGCGCTTTTCAACGTTTTGTTAATAAGGAAGGCTGCTTTCTTGGGCGTAAAAGCAAGCAGATCCAGTGCTGCCGAGACCGGCAGACCCTGGATCTCACGCGTGACTTCGCGCGCCTTAAACGGCGAAATCCGCGCATACTTATATATCGATCTGACTTCCATGTTTCCGCAGATGTTAAAAGGTTAAAAGGGGTAAACGTTAAAAAGGAATGTTCTCTCCCATTTTAACTTTGTAACTCTTTTAACATTTTAACGCTCTTTCATTTCAAACTCACGTTCGGTTGCGCATCCACCTGGATACGATCCCCTACTTTTATTCTGTCCTTCTTTGAAGCCATTTCCTGAATCACGGCGCCGCAGATCCTTTGTCGCACATCGATGACTCGCAAAGTCGCGATCCTTTTCTCGTCACGCATCACACGCATTGGCATCCCAATTTTCACCCCCTGTTTTTCGCCGAGGTTGCCGACTACAAAGGACCATTCATCCTTAACACTGATCACGCTTCCGTCCATCAAACTTGGTTCCGGTGAATCGGAAGCATTCGAGGACTTGGTCACCAGCTTGTCGATGCTGCGCAACTGAGCCTCCACATCCATCCGCGCCTTCGCGTCCGCGCTCTGTGATGTTTTCAAGTAATACAACACCGCTTCGTCCAGGCGCAGCATCTGATCGCGATATTCATCGCGCTCCTTGTGCGCGAGTTGAAGATCACTCACAGCCGCCAGTAAGCGCTGCTCCAGCTTGGCCCGGTCTTTGTTCGCGGACGCCAGTCCCAACGCCTCCATTTGCAATTGCAAATCGGAATACTTGCGGCGAAACAATTCCGCTTCCGCATTGGACTCCGCCAGGCTGCTGGTCAACGCCTTCAGCGATTCCTGGGCAATTGATAATTGCTTCTGCAAATCTTCATCTTGTTGAAGCAAACCCTCCGCAGTCACCTCCAAAGGCAGTCCCGAAAGCTTTCGAGGGTGTGAATTCACCGATGGCGCAGGCGATGTGTCTGCCACCGCGGTGTCATTCGCTCCCGTATTTTCAATTTTGGATTCTGACAAAGAACTATTTCCCTCTGCCGCCAGCCCTTTCGCCAGCGTAAAGCAGCCCACAACAAGAAGAGTCGTTAGCCAATAGTTGATCGTCGATGGTTTCACCTTGGCAAAACGCGACGGCTCATCTCTATCAACTCACAATTCTCAACTAAAATTCACTCTCACCTAAAATTACTTAGTCACCTTCGCCGTATGCGACCCGTGTTTCTTAAACACGCGCGTCGGTGAAAATTCGCCAAGCTTATGACCGACCATGTTCTCGGTAACGAAAACGGAATTAAATGTCTTTCCGTTATGCACCAAAAACGTGTGGCCGACAAAATCCGGCGTCACCATCGAGCGCCGCGACCACGTTTTGATCGGTTTCTTTACGCCCGAGCTATTCATCTTGTCGATCTTCTCCAGAAGATACAACTCGACGAAGGGTCCTTTCTTTAACGATCTAGCCATAAATGTCAAACTGTAGCCGCATTCCTGCGGGACGCGTGCTTCGCCCAGCGAAGCGGCTACATCACGCGTTCTTCTTCGGTCTTCTCCTTTCCAAAATAAAACGATCGCTCGGCTTATGTTTGCTCCGCGTCTTATATCCTTTGGCCAGTTGTCCCCATGGACTAACCGGATGATGCCGGCCGCCGCCGCCTTTTGATTTCCCCTGGCCGCCTCCCATTGGATGATCGATCGGGTTCATCACCATGCCACGGACGTGTGGGCGGCGTCCTTGCCAGCGAGTACGTCCAGCTTTACCGCTTGATACATTCATGTGATCGACGTTTCCCACCTGACCAATTGTCGCGAAGCAGTTTTCGTGGATGCGCCGAATTTCGCCGGAGGGCATTTTCACCAATGCGTAACCACCTTCGATGTTTGTTAAGGTCGCCTGTTGTCCGGCACTTCGTGCAACCTGTCCACCGCGGCCCGGACTCAATTCGATATTATGAATGTTGGCGCCGAGCGGAATCGCACGAAGCGGCAATGCGTTTCCCAAATCGGGGGCAACATTTTCTCCGGCCGCAACCGTTGATCCCACTCGCAGACCATTCGGCGCAAGAATGTAGCTTAGTTCGCCGTCAGCATATTTGATTAGAGCAACGCGCGCAGAGCGGTTGGGGTCATATTCGATCCCGACAACTTCTGCAGAGACGCCGTGCTTGCGTCGTCTAAAATCAACTTTCCGATATTTCTGCTTGTGCCCGCCACCAATATGACGCGAGGTCAGCCGGCCGCGGTTGTTGCGACCGCCACTCTTTTTCTTCGGCTCGACGAGGCTCCTTTCAGGCCGCCACTTTGTGATCTCGTCAAACGACGGCACCGACTTAAAACGGAGCGTCGGCGTTAATGGGCGAAATTCTTTTAGTGCCATAACCAAGTCATTCGATTAGATGAGATCGATTTTCTCGCCTTCTTTTAAAGTGACGATCGCTTTCTTCCAACGGGGACGTCGTCCCACGGGGCCGCGCACGCGTTTCTCCTTGCCGGCGTAATTGCAAGTGTTCACATCGACCACTTTCTTTTGAAACAAGCGTTCGACTGCATTCTTGATCTGAATTTTGTTGGCGCGCGGACTCACGCGAAAGACATACTTGTTCTGCTTTTCGCTCATCAGGGTTGACTTTTCGGTCAACGACGCGGTTTGAATAATCTCGTGCGGCTCGTTCATCGCATTACTTCTCGTGGCCGCTGTTTCGAACTGAGTGGATCCGCTCGGCCAATCTTTCCAACGCTTTCTGAGTGACAAGAATTTTCTCGAAGGCGAGCAATTGCTCTGTGTTTACATCGGACGCGGTTGCAAGCGTGACCGGTTTGACATTGCGCCCCGATTTCAAAGTGTTTTGATCAAACGCATCCGAGACCAACAAGACTTTCCGGGCGTCTGTTTGTTTCTTTAGCAATCCCAGGAACGATTTTGTTTTCAATTCAGGCACAACAAACTTGTCGATCGTCAATACGTCGCCCGCCTTGATTCGTTCGCTCAACGCTTTTCGGAACGCCAGGCGTCGCACAGATTTCGAAATCTTTTTTGAGTAGTCTCGGGGCTTTGGTCCAAAAACAACGCCGCCGCCACGCCAGATGGGTGACGATTTATAGCCAGCCCGCGCGCGGCCAGTCCCTTTCTGTCGCCACGGTTTTGCGCCAGACAAATCCACTTCCGCTTTCGTTTTGGTGTTGGCCGAACCGGACCGACGCGCCGCGCGCATCGCCACGACCGCATCATGAACAGCCTGGGTGCCTTTTCCGTCCTCGATCAGCTCGATCCCGGCCTCCTTGGCAGCTGCTTTAGTTAGAACTTTCGCGCTCATTGCTTATCGCACCGTTATGGCCGGCTTCTTTGCGGCTTCTTCCTCGTCGTGTTTTCGGTGGGCTTCGTGCGCCGCGACCAAACGCTCCGGATGCTTGATTGCCGGTCTGACAATCACGTAACTCCCATTTGCTCCCGGAACTGCGCCGCTGACTAAAATAATCTTTTCGGCTTCGCGCACCTGCATGACCTGAAGATTCTGCACAGTCACACGTTCATCACCGAGATGACCAGGCATTCCCTGGTTTTTCCAAATGCGTCCCGGAGTAGAACGATTGCCGACTGCGCCAATGCGCCGGTGCGTTTTCGAACCGTGCGCCGCGCCTTGTCCGTGAAAATTGTGCTTCTTCATCACGCCCTGAAATCCTTTTCCCTTCGATCGACCAATCACATCGACATAGTCGCCGGGTTGAAATTGCGTGACGCTTAAATTGATCTCTCCTTCCGGAAGCTCCCTGGTAAGCCGAAACTCGCGCACGAATTTTTGCGGTTCTACGCCAGCTTTTTTGAACTCACCAAGCAACGGTTTGGTCACACGCGATTCTTTCTGCGCACCGAACCCAACCTGGAGGGCCGAATAGCCGTCGCTATCCTGGGTCAAGCGACGCAGCAAAACATTATCGCCGGCCGCGATCACGGTGACGGAACGCAATCGACCTTTGGCGTCGTAAACGCTGGTCATACCAATTTTTTGTCCAAGAAGTCCGATGCTCATGACCGTCTAATTGCAAATCTTTCAGAAAAGCCTCCGCTTAAATCTTAATCGTAATGTCAACGCCCGCAGGCAAGTTCAGTTTCTTTAGTTCATCCACCGTTTTCGCCGTCGGCTCAATAATATCCAGCAGCCGTTTGTGCGTGCGAATTTCAAATTGTTCCATCGACTTTTTATCAACGTGCGGAGAGCGGTTTACCGTAAATTTCTCAATTAAGGTCGGCAACGGAATCGGACCTGCTACCCGCGCACCCGTACGCTTCGCAGTCTCAACGATCTCCACTGCCGATTGATCGAGCATCCGATGATCGAATGCCTTCAATCGGATCCGGATGCGCTGGCCGTTACTCATTTGGCCTCTTTCTGATCGAGAATGGCGGGAACCAGATTGGCCGGTACCGGTTGGAAATGGGAAGGTTCCATCGAGTAACTGGAGCGGCCTTTGGAAAGTGAACGGATGGCAGTCGCGTAACCGAATAACTCGGCGAGTGGAACCTCGGCATGAATGATCGCGAGATTGCCGCGCGTTTCGATGCTGTGAATGCTGCCACGGCGTCTGCTCAGGTCGCCGCAGATATCTCCCTGGAACTCGTCCGGGGTGATGTTTTCGACTTTCATGATCGGCTCCAACAGAATCGGTTTCCCCTGCTTAAATCCATCTTTCATGGCAAAAATCGCTGCCATTTTGAATGCAAGTTCGCTGGAATCGACTTCGTGGAACGAACCGTAAACGATATCGACCTCTACATCGACAACAGGATAGCCACCGAGCACACCGTTGAGAACTGCTTCCTGGATTCCTTTTTTGACGGCTGGAATGTACTCGCGCGGAATGATGCCTCCGACAATTTTGTTCTCGACGAGAAGACCTTTGCTGCGCTCGGCCGGACGCACATCCACTTCCACGTGTCCATACTGACCGCGGCCGCCGGATTGTTTAATCAACTTGCCGACGCCGTGCGCGCTCGTGGTGATCGTTTCGCGATACGCGATTTGCGGCTTACCCGCGTTGGCGTCCACTTTGAACTCGCGAAACATCCGGTCGCGAATGATTTCCAAATGCAACTCGCCCATTCCTGCGATGATGGTTTGGCCGGTGTCTTCGTGTGTGTAGACGCGGAAAGTGGGATCTTCTTCTGCAAGTCGCTGAAGCGCAGTCGCCATTTTTTCCTGGTCTAATTTTGTCTTGGGTTCAATGGCCATCGAAATGACGGGATCAGGGAATGACGGCGGCTCCAGAAGGATCGGATGGTCCTCATCGCAGAGCGTGTCGCCGGTGGTGATATTTTTGATACCAACGATCGCGGCAATATCGCCGGAGTAACACGTCTCAACGTCTTCGCGTTTGTCCGCTTGAATCTGGATTAAGCGCGAAATGCGTTCGCGTTTATTAGTGCGCGGATTGTAAACCGTGTCGCCCTTACTTAGCGTGCCGGAGTAGACGCGGAAGAAAACTAGCTTCCCGACAAACGGATCGCTCCAAAGCTTGAAGGCCAGCGAGCAAAAGATGCCATTGTCATCCGTCGGCACTTCTATTGGTTCCCCGGCATCCGGGTCTTGACCTTTCGCGGGTGGAATGTCGAGCGGGCTCGGCAAATAGTCGACTACGGCGTCGACCAAATACTGAATGCCGATGTTCTTCAACGCGGAGCCGCCGATTACCGGGACAAATTTATTGGCGATCGTTTGTCGCCGAATTCCAGCCTTCAATAGCTCAGGCGTGACTGGTTTTTCATGGATGACGGCCTCGGCAACCTCGTCATCGAGATTGGAAACTTGTTCGACCAAATCGTTGTAAGCCTTATCAACGATCTCGACATACTCCTTGGGTAGATCAGTCACTTCATATGTCGATCCGAGCTGATCGTTCTCGGAATAAATGATCGCCTTCTTGTTAATAACGTCGAGCTGGCCGCGTAGCTGATCTTCTTTGCCGAGCGGCAGTAAAACCGGCCATGCGTTTGCGCCGAGTTTCTTGTGAATGCTCTCCACCGACATTTCAAAGTCCGCGCCGACTCGGTCCATCTTGTTGATGAACGCCAGGCGCGGCACGTTGTATTTGGTCGCCTGACGCCAGACTGTTTCCGATTGCGGCTGGACTCCGGCCACTCCGTCGAAAACTGCGATCGCTCCATCGAGGACGCGTAATGAACGTTCCACCTCAGCGGTGAAGTCGACGTGTCCCGGTGTGTCGATAATGTTGATCCGCTCTTTAATGCCTTCGAAAATCTTGTACACGCCTTCTTCTTTGCGTTGCGTCCAGGTGCAGGTGGTTGCGGCGGAAGTAATCGTAATGCCGCGCTCGCGTTCTTGCTCCATCCAGTCGGTGACTGTGGTACCTTCGTGCACCTCACCCATCTTGTGGATCATGCCTGTGTAAAACAACACCCGCTCCGTGATGGTCGTCTTGCCGGCGTCGATGTGCGCTGCGATGCCGATGTTCCGCGTTCGTTCCAGCGGGAACTTGCGATTCGGCGAATTTGGATTTTTCGCCGGAGTCTTTTTCTGTTCCATCGTCGCCGTCGCCATAATCTTTACCATCTGAAATGCGCAAACGCTCGGTTCGCCTGCGCCATTTTATGAGTGTCCTCGCGTTTCTTGATCGCGTTCCCCTGGCCCGCCGCAGCATCTTTGATCTCCTGCGCCAGAGCTTCGGCCATGGGCATGCCTTTGCGGTTGTCCGCGTATTGAACGATCCACCGAGTAGCCAGAGAAATTTGTCGCGCGGGTGTTACCTCCATCGGCACCTGATAAGTCGCTCCGCCGACCCGGCGTGATTTTACTTCCAGTCGCGGACGGACATTCTCGATCGCTTTATTTACCACTTCCAACGGATCGACCGAATCAGAACCTTCGCGGGATTTGTCGATCGCTTTATAAACGATCCGCTCCGCCAGCGATTTCTTGCCGCGCTTCATCACCGTGGTAATGAGACGCTCCACCGCCGGACTCCCATAACGGGAATCGACATGCTCCTCTTTCTTGTAAACTCTTTTCCGTCGCGACATTGTCGGTCTTCCTGTCCAATACTATTTCTTTTCTGGAGTTTCCTTCGTTGCGCCTCCGCCCGCACCGCCTTTGGGACGCTTCGCGCCATATTTGGAGCGACCGCGCCGACGTCCATCCACGCCCAGTGCGTCGAGTGTTCCACGCACAATATGATAGCGAACACCCGGCAAATCCTTCACGCGTCCCCCGCGCACGAGCACGATCGAGTGCTCCTGTAAATTATGTCCTTCGCCGGGAATGTATGCAATCACTTCCTGGCCGTTCGTCAACCGCACTTTTGCCACTTTGCGCAGCGCAGAATTCGGCTTCTTCGGCGTGCGCGTCATCACCTGCACGCACACGCCGCGACGCTGAGGACAATCCATCAGGGCCGGTGATTTGGATTTCACCGACACCTTCCGGCGTCCTTTCCGAATCAATTGATTAATCGTGGGCATTGTAAAAACAAAGCGCCGCCAAAAGCCTCGTGCTCGGGGCGACAAAAAACCCGCTCAGGCCGCGCAAAAAAATCTCACGCTCCTGTGCGGTGAGCCACGAAGATAGAGGGAAAATGCGACTCCGCAAAGAATATTTTGCGCTGCATTTGTCATCCCGAGCGAAGTCGAGGAATCTCTAGTTCGGATGCAGAAAAACTTCGTACTTTCGACGACCGATCGACATTCAAAAGCGAGGCGTGGACAGTTAACAACGGCGCATGGCGTGATCGATACGCCGGCGTTCATGCCAATCGGGACGCAAGGCACCGTGAAAGCTGTGACTCCGCGCGAACTGCGCGAGTTGGATGCACAAATCATTCTCGGCAACACGTATCATTTGTTTGTTAGGCCGGGACTGGATGTGATCAAACATTTTGGCGGCTTGCACAATTTCATGAATTGGGACGGACCGATTCTGACCGATAGCGGTGGTTACCAGATCTTTTCGCTGGCGAAGCTGAGCAAAATCACCG
>WNFW01000201.1_pt1 | contig 36525 bp, 33 predicted proteins | sample 5400131 | NCBI WGS metagenome assembly WNFW01 (sample SAMN13153362, study PRJNA577476) | soil metagenome | isolation source: 20 cm soil or saprolite under grassland replicate 1 | place: USA:California | collected 2016-06-15 | reverse complement strand
CCCAGAATTCGGGTCAGAGCATCGCCATCGGCGGTCTCGCGACGGCGCAGGATGCGTTCGCCATCGTGAACGGCGACGCCGACCCGACGTACGGCTCCACCGCCGTGAGCAGCGCGACGCTGGGCGCAGTGAACTTGCTCAGCGGGCTCATCACCACCGACGGCGTAGTCGCCGTCGCGAGCAGCTGGATCGGCAGCGATGCCACCGGCAGCGATGGTGAGGGCTCGAGCCTCGCGAACCTCGTGGTGAACGGAGTGAGCGTCGATGACCCGGCTCCGAACACGACGCTGGCTCTGCCCGGCGTGGGCTACGTCATTCTGAACGAGCAGATCCCCACGGGCGACGGCGTGACCACGACCGGCATCACGGTGAACATGATCCACGTGGTGCTCCAGAACGCGCTCACCGGCGTGCAGACCGGCGAGATCATCGTGGGATCGGCCACGAGCGCGGTGGGGAACTAACTAAGGAAGGGGAGCAGCCGCGCCGCAGGAGTTGGGGCTCGGCTCGGGTCTATCCCGGGCCGAGCCCTGTTGTATCGACGCCCCATTTTGGTGCGTGACAGCACGACGTGCCGCACGCATTTGTTGCAGTGACGCCACATTAGCTTCCGGAACTCTCTCATAACTCGTTGTCATAACAGGATGTTGCGTTGTGTCACCAACGCTTGGGTCATGGCACTAGCCTTGCTCGTTGCAACGAGGCAACATACGAGCCCAGCCCCACTCCGAACAGCCAGGGACCAATATGACCGCGAAAGAGGCGAGCCCCTCCCAAACCGGCGGGAAGAGCCGGACTGAAGACACGGCCGCGCTGTTGCGCGAGCTGGTCGCCCACCTGCGCCAGAACCGGACGCAGCTGCGCGAGGAGTGGGCGCGGCGCATCACCCAGGCCAAGTTGCTCACAGCGATGACCGAGGAGGAAATCTTCGCGGAGGCGACGTCGGTCTACGACAACTACGTGGAAGCGCTGGAAACGGGGACATTCGAAGCGCTGCAGGCATATGCGCGGAACCTGTCCGAGCGCATCATCCCGCGAGGTGTCGAGACGCATGAAGTCGTCGGGATCGTGCTGTTGCTGCGTGACACGATGGCCCGGTCGTTGTTCGCGAAGTACCACGAAGACTTCGACAAGCTCAATCGTATTCTGGACGCCTACGAGCCCGCCGCGAACCGCATCGCGAACACGGTGGCCGTGGGGTTCGTGCAGGAGCGCGAGCGCATCATCCGGCAGCAACAGGAAGCCATCCGGGAGCTCTCGACCCCGGTGCTCCAGGTGCGCGAACGGCTGCTGATTCTTCCCATCATCGGCGTCATCGATCCGCAGCGCGCCCGGCAGTTGACCGAGCAGCTGCTACGGGCCATCCGCGCGAACCGGGCGAAGGTGGTCGTGATCGACATCACGGGCGTGGCCGCGATGGACTCGAACGTGGCCAACCACCTGGTGCAGACGGTCGAGGCTGCCCGGCTCCTGGGCGCCACCGTCATCGTGACGGGCCTGTCGCCCGAGATCGCGCAGACGCTGGTCACGATCGGTGTGGATCTGAGCGAAATGGCGACGGTGGGCGACCTGCAAGGGGGCATCGAAGAGGCGGAGCGGCTGCTGGGGTACAAGGTAGTGCCGCTGGCCGAGGCGCAGCCGGCCTGACGGCCGGCGCGGAGGGGGTTCGGTGGAAGTCCCGATCCTGAAACAGGGCGATTACCTGATCGCCTCGATCCAGTCGGCGCTCACGGATGCGGACCTCTCGCAGTTGCGGGAGGCGCTGGTCGAGCGGGTGGGCCGGTTTCGCTCGCGCGGCGTGATCGTGGATGTGACGGCGCTCGACGTGATGGACTCGTTCGCGGTGCGCACGCTCCGCGACATCGCGCACATGGCCCGGCTGCGGGGCGCCGAGACGGTGATCGTCGGGATTCAGCCCGAGGTCGCCTTCGCCATGGTGCAACTGGGGCTGACGCTGAAGGGAGTCGCCACCGCCCTCGACCTCGAGGAAGGCTTGAACTTCCTCAACCGCCGCGGCAAGGAGCGCCTGGACCGTGCCTGACGAATCCAGCGTTCCGATCCGATCGGACGTCGACATCGTCAGTGCGCGGCAGAGGGGACGGGAGCTGGCCGCAGAGTGTGGCTTCGAAATCGGCGATCAGACCGTGATCGCCGCCGCCATCTCGGAAATCGCGCGCAACATCCTCATGTACGCCAAACGCGGGGAGATCCGCTTTCGGGGTCTCGCCGACGGCGACCGGCAGGGGATGGTCGTCGTGGCCGAAGACCAGGGCCCCGGCATTCGCGACGTCTCGCTCGCGTTGCAGGACGGCTTCTCCACCTCCGGGGGCCTGGGGCTCGGGCTCCCGGGCGCCAGGCGTCTCATGGACGAGTTCGAAGTCAGTTCCGAGGTCGGGCGCGGCACGACCATCACGATGAAAAAGTGGATCCGCCGCGGCCATGCCTAGCGCGACGACGGGGACGGCGCCGTTGCTGCACTGGGGGGTCGCGACGCTCGCGCTCGCCGGTCAGCGCGAGTCCGGTGACCTCCACCTCGTCAAGGCGGTGGACGGCGGCGCCGTCGTCGCAGTGGTGGACGGCCTGGGCCACGGCGAAGAGGCCGCATTCGCGGCCAAGACCGCCGTGGGTACGTTGGAACGCTACGTCCACGAGCCGACGTTGTCGGTGCTGCAGCGCTGCCATGAGGCGCTGAAAGGGACGCGCGGGGTGGTGCTGAGCCTCGCCAGCTTCGACGCCACTCGGGGCACGATGACGTGGTTGGGGGTGGGGAATGTGGAGGGGGTGCTACAACACTCCGATTGGTCGGAGCGCTCGGCCCGTGTTACGCTCGTCACGCGCGGTGGGATCGTCGGTGGCGAGCTGCCCGCGGTGCAGGCGGCGGTTGTGCCCATCGTCCCCGGGGACACCCTGGTGTTCGCCACCGACGGCGTGCGTCACGAGTTCATGGCCGAGATCTCCGTCAGCGAACCCCCGCAGCGGCTTGCCGACCAGATCCTGACGAAGTTCGGCAAGGGCACGGATGATGCACTCGTCCTGGTAGCGAGGTACCTAGGGCACAGGTGACTCGCATCATGACTCGACCCGCCTCCGACGCATCCGCTGGCGGCTCGCCGGCCGCGGCCGTCGGGGCGCCGCGTGTGCTGGTCGTCGTCGCCGACACCGGCGTGCTCCACAGCATTCGCCAGTGGGCGCCCGAGCTCGACGCCCGCATCGAATTCGTTCCCGATCTGCCGCACGCCGCCCGGCAACTCTCCCAGGGCGGCTGGGACGCGGTCGTGGTCGCCCTCGGCGATCGCCCCGAGGACGACCTCGCCTGGTGGGTCGATGCGGTGCGGGGCGTGCCGGGGACGCCCCACCTCATCGCCCTCGTCGACCGCCCCTCGATGGGACTCGCCATCCGTGCCGAGCAGCTGGGCGTGTCGGATCTGCTGCCGCTCCCGATGCGTCGCGACGACCTCGCGCAGGCCCTCAATCGCGCGCGCACGGTGGACTCCGAGGCTCCGATGCCGCTTCCCGAGGTGGGCGCGGTGGCCGAGGGGCAGTACGCGCTCGTCGGCCGCAGCCCGGAGATGCTCGAGGTCTACAAGCTGATCGCGCGCGTGGCGCCGAGCACGGCGACGGTGCTGATCCAAGGAGAGTCGGGCACGGGGAAGGAAGTGGTGGCGCGCGCGATTCACGAACAGGGGCCCAAGGCGGGGGGCCCGTTCGTGGCGGTCAACTGCGCCGCGATCCCCGAGAACCTGCTCGAGAGCGAGTTGTTCGGACACGAGAAGGGGGCGTTCACGGGCGCGGTGACGCGCAAGCCGGGGCGCTTCGAGCTGGCTCGCGCGGGGACGCTGTTCCTCGACGAGATCGCCGACATGAGCCTCGCCCTGCAATCGAAAATCCTGCGCGCGGTGCAGGAGCGCGAGATCGAGCGGGTCGGCGGCACCGAGACCCTGCCGGTCGAGGTGCGGCTGATCGCGGCGACGAACAAGGATTTGAAGGAAGCGATCGCGCAGAACCGGTTTCGCGAGGACCTCTACTACCGCCTCGCCGTCGTCACGATCCGCCTCCCGCCACTGGCGGACCGGGGCGACGACCTCCTGCTGCTGACCGCCTACTTCGCGAGCCAGTTCGCCGAACGCTACAAGAAGCAGATCCTGACGATCTCCGACCGCGCCGTCGAGCTGCTGCGCGGCCATCCGTGGGTCGGCAATGTCCGCGAGCTGCGCAACGTGGTCGAGCGCGCGGTGATCGTGGCGACGGGGCCCACGATCCGGGCCGAGCATCTGCCCGACGAGGTGCGCGCCGCCGAAGCGGAGCTCCCGGACGCCGGCGCGCGCGGGCTGCTGACGCTCGCGGAGGTCGAGGCGCGCCACATCGCGCGCGTGCTCGCCCACACCAACGGGCAGATCGGGGCGGCGGCCGAAATCCTCGGCATCCACCGCAATACCCTGACGCGCAAAATGAAGGAGTACGGGCTGTGAAGAACCCGCTCCCGCCGCTGCGCGTGGAGCAGGCGCTGCGCCTCCTGCCCGAGCTGGAGGTGTTGCTGCCGCTGCGGAGTCTCATCCTCGCGGCCTCCCGTCCGGAAGAGCAGGCGCAGTGGGCGAGCCACGGCCCGTACCTGACCGTCGGCAAGCGCTCGGTCGAGCCTGCGGAGCTGCGCCAACGCGCCGTCCAGGCCGCCGAGCAGGTGAAGGAGCACGTGAGCGCTCTCTACGCCGCCTACGTCGAGGCGCTCGAATGCCAGCAGCGGGGCGAGCCGGGGGCGGCGGTGAACGCCCTGCGGGAGGCGGGGATCCGCGAGGAACGGTTGGGCCGCGGGGTCCAGGCGCGGGCGTGGTACGAGACGGCCCTGGCGCTCGCGGAAGGCCTTCAGGACCGGCACCCAGAAATCGAAGTGCTCCTCGCCCTCGGCGCGTTGGAGGAAACGCTGGGCCGCCACGCCGAAGCGGCGCGGCGTCATCAGCGGGCGCTCGCCCTTGCGGAAGCGGAGTTTCATCAGGCCGGTGCCATCGCCGCCTGCCTGGGGCTCGGCGACGTCGCGCTGACGACCGGACAGTGGACCGGGGCGCGGGCCTGGTTCGCGCGCGGGATGCGGCTCGCGGAAGCGGGCGGGGACCTCGCGGCGACCGGGCAGCTGCACCACCGGCTCGCGGCCCTGGCGCGCCGCAGCGGAGAACTGGCCCCGGCCGGCGAGCATCTGCGCCGGGCCCGCGAATGCCTGGAGCCGCTCGGCGAGGCGCGGGCGATGGCCCGGGTGCTGAACACGCAGGGTCAGGTGGACGCGGGGTTGGGACGGGAGGCGGCGGCGGTCGCCGCCTATCGCGAGGCGCTGGCGTGGGCGCGCCGCGGGGAGCGCGACGCTGGACTCGAAGCGGTGATCCGACTGAATCTGGCGGAGCTGCACTTCGCCGCCGGGCGCCTGCTCGAGGGCGAGGAGGAGGCGCGCCGGGCAGAGCAGGTCGCGATCGCGCATGGGCTCACCCACCGTCTGGTCCAGAGCTACCTGCTCATGGGCCGGATGCGTGGGCGGCAGCGGGACGACACCGGCTTCGTGTTCTTCGAGCAGGCGCTCCAACTGTGTCAGACGCTGGAGCGCTCTCCCGCGCTCGAGGCGCAGGTTAACCAGGAGTACGGTCTGTTCTGCACGGCGCTTGGCAGCCGGGACGAGGCCCGGGCCTACCTCGAGCGAGCGCGGGAGATCTTCGAGGCGCTCGGCGAGACGTCCGAGATCGAGAAGGTGCGGGAAGAGCTGCAGCAGGTCTCCGCCTAGCCGCCCGACCCGGCGCTCGATAGCTTCGCCGCACCAGTCCTCAGAAAACCGGAGTCCGTGCCATGGTTCATGACCGGTTCGTCGTGTGCTGCGCCCTCGCCCTCGCCGTCGGCGCCTGCGCGCATCGCGCGGCGCCCCCACCGCTCGCCGGACCGTCCTCCGCCCCGGTGCTGGAGCTCCCGCAGCGGGCCGCGCTGCTCATGGTGCCGCGCGGGGACGACGAGTGGCGCGCGGTGGGCGACGAAGCGGCCCAACTGCTCTCGCAATACCTGCGCATCAATACCACCAATCCGCCAGGGAACGAGCGCCGCACGGCGGACTGGCTCGCGGCGGTGCTGGCCCGCGACGGCATCACCGCGCAGGTGTTCGAGCCCGCGCCCGGCAAGGCGAACCTGTACGCGCGGCTGCGCGGCGACGGCAGCGCCCGTCCCATCATCCTCCTCAATCACATGGACGTCGTGCTCGCCTCGCCGGAGTACTGGTCGGTGGACCCCTTCGGCGGGCTGATCAAGGACGGCTACATCTGGGGACGCGGGGCGCAGGACATGAAGGGGGAGGGCATCGCCGAGTTGATGACGCTGTTGGTGCTGAAGCGCGCCGGCGTTCAGCTCAAGCGCGACGTGATTTTCCTGGCGACCGCCGATGAGGAAGTGGGGCAGGGCGTCGGCGCCGGCTGGTTCGTCGAGCATCACCCGGAGCTGGTGCGGGACGCGGAGTTTCTGGTCAACGAGGGAGGCACGATCCGGCTCGGGGAGGACCGCCGCGTCGAGTATTACGGGGTGGGTACGACGGAGAAGTCGCCGTTTTGGCTACAGCTCGTGGCGCGAGGGACAGCGGGCCACGGCTCGCGCCCGACGCCGGACAATCCCGTGCACCGGCTGATCCGGGGCGTCGCGCGGGTCGCGGCCTATCAGACGCCGCTCCTGGTGACGCCCCCCGTGGACCGCTACTTCCACGATCTCGCCACCATCGAGCCCGACGCCCAGCGCCGGGCGTGGTTCCAGGACATCCGCGCGGCGCTCCGCGACACCGGCACCGCCCGCGCGGTCACGGCGGACCTCACGTACAACGCGCTGCTCCGCAACACCATCTCGATCACCGGATTGAGGGGCAGCGACAAAACCAACGTGATTCCGCCGGTCGCCACGGCCACGCTCGACGTCCGGCTCCTGCCCGGCCAGGATCCCCAGGCGTTCCTCGCGGACCTCGGGCGCGTCGTCGGCGACACGGGGATCACGATCCGGCCGGACGGTCCCAACTGGCCGGCGACGGAGAGCCCGATCGACACCGACCTGTTTCGGGCGATCGTCGCCGCGGCCCACGCCCGCCACCCCGGGGTGCTCGTGACCACGCCGCCGCTCGCCGGATTCACCGACAGCCACTTTTTCCGGAATCTCGGCATCGCCAGCTACGGGGTGTCGCCGTTTCCGATCTCGGAAGCCGACTCCCGCGGCGTGCACGGCAATAACGAGCGCCTGAGCCTCGACGCCCTCACGTTCGGAGTGCATTTCCTGTATGACGTGATCGCCCAGGTCGCCGCGAAGTAAGGCGTCACTCGGGCGCGCCGTTTCCGACCGCCGCTCCGGCGCGCGGCTTGGCGTTCTTCACCCAACGGTCGAACCACTGGAGCATCTCGGCGACCACGTCGAGCACCGACTCGCGTCCCGTGTAGCCGTGCGCCTCGCCCGGCAGCATCACCAGGCGGGCGGTCTTGCCGAGGCCCTTCAGCGCCGCATAGAACCGCTCGGACTGGATCGGGAACGTGCCGGAGTTGTCGTCGGCCTCGCCGTGGATCATGAGCAGCGGTGCCTGCACGCTGTCGGCGTGCACGAACGGCGACATACGCAAGTAGACCTCGGGCACCTCCCAGAGGTTGCGCTCCTCGTTCTGGAAGCCGAACGGCGTCAGCGTGCGATTGTAGGCCCCGCTGCGGGCGATACCCGCGCGAAACAGATCGCTGTGGGCAAGCAGGTTCGCCGTCATGAACGCGCCGTAACTGTGGCCGCCCACGCCGATACGCTCGGGGTCGGCGACGCCCAGATCCACGAGCGCCTTCACGGCCGCCCGCGCGCTCGACACCAGCTGCTCGACGTAGTGGTTGTTGGCCGTATCCCCGCCGATGATCGGCATCTTGGGGTCGTCGAAGACGGCGTACCCCTGCGTGAGGAACAGCAGGTGGGAGGGCCCGCGGATCAGGTTGAAGCGGTTCGGCGCTGCAGTCACCTGGCCGGCCGCGGTAGCGGACGTGAACTCGATCGGATACGCCCACATCACGACCGGGAGCCGCGTTCCGGGCGTGTACCCCGGCGGCAGGTACAGCGTGCCGGAGAGGGGGACGCCGTCGGCGCGGGTGTAGGTGACGAGGCGCTTCTGGACGCCGGTGAGCTGCGGGGCCGGATCCGGGAACGCGGTGACGGCGCGGAGGCGCCCGCCTTTCACGTCACGCACGAAGTAGTTGGGGGGCTCGGTGCGCGACTCCCGGCGGGTCAGCACCTGGCGGGCGGCGTCGTCGAGCAGCGCCACGACCGCCTCGTAGTGTACGGTGTCGGCCCGCCACAGGCGCTCGGTCCGCTTGGTCTTGAGGTTCAAGCGATCGAGGAACGGGCGCTCGCCCTGCGGGGATGCGCCGGCGCCGGCGAGGTAGATCCAGTCTCCGGTCCTGAGCAACGTGCGCTGACCGGCCACGCCGCGGAGCAGCGGGGTCCCCGGATCGGCGTAGCGGTCCTCGGCGCTGCGGTCGAACAGCAACGCGGGGGCGACGCCCCCCGGCGCGCGCGGATCGAAGAGCCAGGTTTTCACCCAGCGGCGGTCGCGGTCGAACTCGTTCAATAGCGCCAGGCCTGCCGTGTCCCAGAGAATCCCGCCGTAGCGTTTCTCGAGCTGCGCGAACGCCAGCGGCACGTCCGTGAACGGGGCGGCGAGTCGCACGATCCGGTCCTGGCGCGCGACCCGCGTCCGGGGGTCGCCGCCGTCCTGGGCTTCGGCCCACACCAGCGTCGCGGGGACGCCTGGCTGCCAGGTGACGGCGCGGGGCCCGTCGCGCACCCCGCGGGCGGGGATGTTGTCCGCGAGGGGCAGCGCGACCAGGGTGCGCACGCGCTCCCCTTGCACGGTCCAGACCTCGATCGATTTGGGGAACAGATCGGCGGGGACGAGAAATGAGTACGGCCGCACCGTCCGCACCACCAGGATGAACCCTCCGCCCGGCGCGGGATCGGCGCGATCGATCACCGCCGGCGCGCCGACCTTGGTCACCGCTCCCGTGGCCGCGTCCACCAGGGCGAGCTGGCCCGTGAAGTAGTAGTCGAACAGCGCCTCGTCGTGCGTGTTCTCCAGCAGGTCCTCGTAGGTGCGCACGGGCGCGGGGCGACCCGACGTTTCCTGGGTGGTCGGCCCGGCCGGCACCGCGGGCTCGGGAGGCGGCGCGCCGCGGCCGTCGGCCACGAACAGGCACAGCAGGCGCGCGCCGTCGGGCATCCACTGGCACGGCGGGCCGTCCGCCGCGTTGAGCGGTGGCACGGGCAGACGCCGGGCCTGGGCGGTGGCGGCGTCCACGATCCACAGCCCGATCATCGAATCATCCGTCACGGTGAACGCGAGGCGCCGCCCATCCGGCGACCAGGCGGGAACCCCGATGCCGCCCGCGGGGGCCGCGATGCGTCGCTCGCTGCCGTCCGCCACCCGTTTCAGGACCAACCCCGTGACCAAGGACGGCTGCCGCGGGCCGTTATTGCGGGGATTGATGCGGGATCCCGCGAGCCGCAGCCACGGCCGTGCCAGTTCCGCCACCGTCGGCATCGCGCGCTGCTCGACGAGCAGGATCCAGGCGCGGTCGGGACTGACACTGGCCGCTGGAAGCGGCGGCGCGTCGAGAATGGCGACCACGTCGGGCGGCGGGGTCTTGTAGGGGGCTTGGGCGGCGAGCGGGCGCGCGCCGGCCAGGAGCAGTAGCAGGGTGAGATAGCGTCGCATGGGGAGCTCCTTGTGAGACCTCAGACGTCAGAGCTCAGACGTCAGTCGCTGATGTCTGACGTCTGAGGTCTGACGTCTATTCCAACGGAATCACGAACCGCACCGTCACGCTCTCGGCCGTCTGCGGGGCCACGGTGCAATAGCAATCGCGTCCCAGGATCCGCTTGACGCCGAGCACTTCCGCCTCCGCGATGCCCGCCACGTCGCGGTAGGTGATTTCGAGCGCACGCCCGTCGATGAGGCGGTAGCTGAGCGGCCGGCCGAGGAGGCGGTGATGCGGGTCGATCTTCGCGAGCCCCTCGGCGAGACGCTGCTGGATCGCGGTGATTCGCTCCGTCGATACCACTCCACGCTCGCTCATTCGGCGCGATGCTCCAGGACCGCGGCCGCGTTGCGTCGCATCCCGGCGGCACCGGGCCGGGCGAACGGCGTGTCGCCGTAGCGGGCCGTGAAGGCGGTGTCGTCCAGCGCGAGCAGCTCCGCCGGGTCGGCGGCGGCGCTGACGGCCGGCTGCGGGGCGAGCTCCGGATCCCGCGTCGGCGTGGCGAACTTCTCGTTCCAGGGACACACGTCCTGACACACGTCGCAGCCGAACAGCCACTCACCGACCTGGGATCGCTCGGTCGGCGTGAACGCGCCCCGGCGCTCGATCGTGAGATACGCGATGCAGCGGCGCGCGTCCAGCTCGCCCGGGGCGACGAAGGCCTGCGTGGGGCACGCGTCGAGGCAGCGGCGGCAGGTGCCGCAGCGGTCGCCGTCGAAAGGCAGGTCGGGCGCGAGCGCGGCGTCGGTCAGCACCACCCCGATGAAAGTGAACGACCCGCGCGCCGGATCGATCAGCATCATGTTCTTGCCGATCCAGCCAAGCCCCGCCTGCTGGGCGAGCTCGCGCTCGGGGACGGGTCCTGCGTCCACGTAACACTTCGTCGCCGCCCCGGGGGCGAGCTCGCGGATCGCCGCCGCCAGTCGCTCCAGCCGAGGGCCGACGACGGCATGGTAGTCGGCGGACCAGGCGTACTGGGCGATCCGGGCCCTCGAGCCCCGGGGCATGGCCCCGGGGTCAGTCGACCCATGCCAGTAGTTGGTGAGGGTGACGACGGCGACCCGCGCCCCCGGCAGGATGCGCGCCGGGTCTTTGCGCTTCGCGGCTTGGCGGTGCAGGTAGGTCATCGTGCCGGCGTAGCCGGCGGCGAGCCAGTGGTCGAGCTCGGCGGCGTGCGCGTTCTTTTCGAGTTTGGCAACCCCGACTGCCGTGAACCCCATCGCCAGCGCGCGACGTTTGAGCTCGACGCTGCTGCTCGACGCCGTTGCTCGACGCTCCTGCTCGACGTCCTTCGCGGTCATAGTCCCATCGTCTCGCGTCGCCAACGGGCGAAGTTGACCACGTCCTCGATCGGCGGGATAGCGTTCTCGTCGCCGTAGGCCGTGAACATCCGCCAGCGCAGGTACTCGCGGGGCGGCAGCGGCAGGAAGGGGGGGACGCGCCACCAGTCGCGCGCGCGGAAGCTCCAGGCGAGCCGCAGGAGATCGAGCGCGAGCCGCGGGCGCACGGCGGCCCGGAGCGCCAGGTGCGCGTAGAAGGCCGGCCAACTCGCGGGCGTCGTCATTCCATCTGTATATTGACCGCCTATGACCCTGGCAAGCGACCTGGCGCGGGGCCCTGCCGCTGGCGCCGCCCCGCACGCCCTGGCGCGCTACCGGAGCGAGTTCCCGATCTTCCGGGACCGCGTCTACCTCAACACCTGCTCGCTGGGCGCCCTGGGTGAGCGGGCCCGCCGGAAGGTAGCCGAATTCCTGGACCTGTGGCAAAGCCGCGGGGCCTCCGCCTGGTACGACGTGTGGTGGGCGGGCCTCACCGATCTGCGCGCGCGCTACGCGCGCCTCGTCGGCGCGGCGCCAGCGGAGATCGCGCTCGCCCCCAGCATTTCGGTGGCGGTGTCGGCCGTCGCGGAGTCGCTCGATTACGCGAGGCGGCCCCGGGTGGTGGTGACCTCCCTCGATTTTCCCACGATCGCCTACCAGTGGCTCGCCAAGCGGGCGCGTGGGGTGGAGCTGGTCGTGGTGGAGAGCCCCGACCAGGTGAGCGTGCCCGTCGAGGCGATCGCCCGGGCGGTCGACGAGCGCACGGCGCTGGTGGCCACGTCCCACGTCTATTTCACGAGCGGCGCGATCCAGGACATCCGCGCCGTGGCGGACGCGGCGCACGCCCGGGGGGCGCTGTGCCTGATCGATGCCTACCAGGCCGTCGGCCAGGTGCCGGTGGACGTGCGGGCCGCCGGGGTGGACGTCCTCACGGCGGGGGGCCTCAAGTGGCTGCTGGGGGGACCGGGCATCGTGTTCGCGTATATAAAGGAAGAGCTGGCGCGCCGCCTCGAGCCGACCATCGCCGGCTGGTTCGGGCATCGGGACCAGTTCGCGTTCGACCCCCGGCGGCTCGCCTTTCACGACGACGCGCGCCGCTTCGAGCTGGGGACGCCGGCCCTGGCGGCGGTGTACGCGCAGCTGGGGGGCCTCGAGTACATCGAGGAGATCGGGGTGCCGGCAATCCGCGCGGTGACGGCCGCGCTCACCGAGGATCTGATCGCGCGCGCTGCGGCGCGGGGCTTCCGGCCCAAGGTGGCCACCGATGCCGCGGCGCGCTCGGCGATCGTCATGCTCCCCGCGACGGACCCCGCGGCGGCGGTCCGGCATCTGGCCGACGGCGGGATCATCGCGGATGCCCGCCCCGGGCATGTCCGCTTCTCGCCGTTCTTCTATAACCAGCAGGACGACCATGTCACAGCGCTCGAGCGGCTCGCCACGCACTGCGGTCACTGAAGACGAACGACTGCTCCAGATCCCGCCGGATGAACGGCGGACGTCGTTCACCCACACCGATCCGTGGCGGGTGCTGCGGATCATGGGGGAGTTCGTCGAGGGGTTCGACACGCTCTCCGACGTGCGCAACGCGGTGACCATCTTCGGATCGGCGCGCACCCAGCCGACCGACCCCTACTACGAGAAGGCGGTCGAGACGGCGCGCTTGCTCGCCCAGGAGGGCTTCGCGATCATCACCGGCGGCGGCCCCGGCATCATGGAAGCCGCCAACCGCGGCGCGCAGGAGGGGAACGGGCTCTCGATCGGCTGCAATATCGAGCTGCCGTTCGAGCAGGGCACCAATCCGTACGTGGAGCGCGCCATCAACTTCCGGTACTTCTTCGTGCGCAAGACGATGTTCGTGAAATACTCGACCGCATTCATCGTCTTCCCGGGCGGCTTCGGGACGATGGACGAGCTGTTCGAGGCGCTGACCCTGATCCAGACCGGGAAGGTGAAGAACTTCCCCGTGGTCCTGTTCGGCGGGAGCTACTGGCAGGGGATGGCGGAGTGGCTGCGGGAGCGGGTGGCGGGCGAGGGCAAGATCGACGCCAAGGACCTGGACCTCCTGCACGTGACCGACGACCCGCGGGAGGCGCTGCAGCGGATCATGCAGGCCCGCGAGCGGCGCACGCACGGCATGCGCGCGATCCGGGCCTGATACCATGAGCAAACGTACCGACTACCTGCGCGGCGCTCCGATCAACCCCAAGCCGATCACCGGCAAGGAATCGCTCGCCGAGCTGGTGGACAACGCCTTCCTCGCCTACAACGCCGGGCGGCTGAGCGAGGCGTGCCGCCTGTTCGCCGATCGCATGCTCGAGGACGACGTCACCGTCGGCATGAGCCTGACCGGCGCGATGACGCCGGCGGGGCTCGGGATGTCCACGATCATCCCGCTGATGGAGGCGGGATTCCTCGACTGGGTCGTCTCGACGGGCGCGAACCTCTACCACGACGCGCACTTCGGGCTCGGCCTCTCGATGCATCGCGGGACGCCGTTCATCGACGACGTCGAGCTGCGCGAGGAAGGGGTCGTGCGCATCTACGACATCTTCTTCGACTACGACGTGCTGCTGTCGACCGACAGTTACATCCGCGAGGTGTCCGCGCGCGCGGAGTTTCAGCGGCCGATGAGCACGGCGGAATACCACTACCTGCTGGGCGGCTACGTGAAGGAGCGCGAGAAAGCGCTGGGGCTGAAGCGGCGGTCGCTGCTCGCGGCCGCGCACGATCTGGCGGTGCCGATCTACACCTCCTCCCCCGGCGACTCCTCCATCGGTATGAACGTCGCCGAGCAGGCGCTCGCGGGCAGCCAGCTGCGCTTCGACGTGTCCGCGGACGTGAACGAGACCTCGGCCCTCGTGTTCGACGCCAAGGTGCGCGGCGGCAAGAGCGGCGTGCTGCTGATCGGCGGCGGCAGTCCCAAGAACTTCGTCCTGCAGACGGAGCCGCAGATCCAGGAGGTGCTGGGGATCAGCGAGAAGGGGCACGACTACTACCTGCAGATGACCGACGCCCGCCCCGATACCGGCGGGCTGTCGGGCGCCACTCCGGCGGAGGCGGTGAGCTGGGGGAAAGTGGATCCCGACAAGCTGCCCGACACCGTCGTCTGCTATCTCGACAACACGGTGGGCTTCCCGATCCTGGCGAGTTACGCCCTCGCGCGCCGCAAGCCGCGCAAGCTGAAGCGGCTCTACGACCGGCGCGCCGAGCTGATGCGCCAGCTGACCGAGGCCTACCTCGAGGCCAAGGTCGACCGGGACGCGCGCGCGGAGGCCGCCACTGGCGAGCGCGCGCCCTCCTGAGGCCGAGCGCGCGGCCTCCTCCAGGGCGTACGCCGCGTACGCCCTGGCGCTGCTCACGCTGATCAACTTCCTCAACTACACCGACCGCAACGTCGTCTTTGCGGTCTTCGAGCCGCTGAAACGGGAACTGGCGCTCTCCGACCAGCAGCTGGGGTGGCTCGCGTCGGCCTACATCATCGTCCTCGCCGTCGCGGCCCTGCCGCTCGGGGCGCTCGCCGACCTCAAGTCGCGTCGCGGCGTGATCGCCTGGGGGGTGGGCCTGTGGAGCGCGTTCACCGCGCTCGGCGGTCTGGTGCAGCGCTTCTGGCAGCTGTTCGCGTGCCGGGCCCTGGTCGGCATCGGGGAGGCGGGGTACGGCCCGGCGTCGCAGGCGCTCATCGCCGAGTACTTCCGCGGCCAGCGCCGGGCGTTCGCGATCGGCGTGTATTCGGTGGGCATGGCGTTCGGCGGCGTGGCGGGGATCTGGCTGGGGGGCGAGCTGGAGCAGGCGTACGGCTGGCGCGCCGCGTTTCTGGCGATGGGCATTCCGGGGTTCGTGCTGGCCGTGCTCGCCTCCCAACTGCGCGAACCGCTGCAGCGACGCGCGGCGTCCCTGTGGACCACCTTGCGGGGCTCCGTCGAGCGCGGCGTTCGCCGCGCCGCCTTCTATCTGAGACCGCTGGTGATCCTGGGGCTCGTCGGCGCGGCCTTCGGGGGCGTGCTCGCGCTGTTCGAGGGGGTGCCCTCGGAGGTGGACGCGGCGGTGTTCGGCGTCTTCGCCACCGCCGGGTTCGCCTGGACCATCTGGCGCCTCGTCCCCGCCGCGGTGCGGCGCACCACCGAGGCGGGTGAGGTCGCGTCGACCGCGTTCGAGGACTTCCTCGAGGCCGCCTCGTTCGTGCTGCGGACGCCGACGCTCGTCTGGGTATTCGTGGGTGGCGCGCTCGTCACGTTCGCGGTCAACGGCTTGATCGTCTGGGCGTCCGCCTTCATGCAGCGCGTGCACGGGATGACCGTCACCGAGGTCGGCCGCAACTTCGGCCTGTGGGCGCTCGTGGGATCCTCGCTCGGGGCGCTGTTCGGCGGCCGCATGGGCGATGCGTTGATGCGGCGCTGGGTGGGGGGGCGCGTGCTGGCCTCCGGCGTGGGCTTCGTGCTCGGCGGGCCGGTGTGCGCGGCGCTGCTGCTGGTGGACCGTCCCGGGTTCTTTGTGCCGCTGCTGTTCGCCACGTTCTTCCTCTATACCTGGTATAACGGCCCGCTGGCATCGGTCGTGCTGGACGTCGTGCCCCCGCAGGTGCGGGCCTCGGTGCTCGGCGCCTTCGTGCTGTTCTCCCACCTCGCCGGTGACGCGCTCGCGGGGCCGGTCATTGGCACCATCTCCGATCGCGTCGGTCTCCGCACCGCGATGCTGGTGCTCCCCGCGGCGGGGGTGGTGGGGGGGCTGGCCACGCTGGGGGCGCTGCGGACGGTGGGACAGGACATGGCGAGGGTGCGGGAGTGAACGGTCGGACCGTCGGACGGTCTGACGGTCGGACCGTTAGGCGCTCCAACAGTCCGACCGTCCGACGGTCCGACTGTCCGACGGGGGTGGGGGAGTGAAGATCGCGGTCGTGTTCGACACGGTCCACCCCGAGTGGACAGATGCCGATTACAAACGGGAGATGGCGGGGGCCGGGGTGGAAGAAGCCGAGTACGACGTGGGGAGGGCGCTCCTCAAGAACAGCCACGAAATCCTGATGGTGGGGGTCCGCGACGACCTGCGCCCCCTCGTGGACCAGCTGGCCGCATTCCAGCCCGATCTGGTGTTCAACGGCTGCGAGAGCTTCCGGGGCAACGCGCAGCACGAGTACGCCGTGGCCGCGGTGCTGGAGATGCACGGCTGGCGGCACACGGGGAGTTCGCCGACCGGGTTACTCGTCGCGCGCAACAAGTCGATGAGCAAGAAGATTCTGGCGTTCCACGGCATCCGCGTGCCCGACTTCACGGTCTTTCACGCCGGCGCCGAGTTCGTGCGGCCGTCCGCGTTGCGCTATCCGCTGATCGTGAAGCCGCTGCTGGAGGATGCGTCGGTGGGGATTTCGCAGGCGTCGGTGGTGGCGGACGACGACGGGCTCGCCGAGCGGTCGCGGTTCATCCACGAGCAGTTTCACCAGCCGGCGATCGCTGAGGAGCTGATCGAAGGGCGGGAGCTGTACGTGGGGCTCGTGGGGAACGCGGAGCTGGAGATGCTGCCGATCGTCGAGCTGGATTTCGGCAAGCTGCCCAAAGCGGAACAGCGCATCGCGACGTACAAAATGAAGTGGGACGAAGAGTACCGGCAACGGCACCGCATCAGCAGCAACTTCGCGCGGGGGCTCGCCGACGAGGTGCAGGCGAAGATCCGCCAGGTGTGCGAGACGGCGTTTCACGCGCTCTCGCTCCAGGACTACGCCCGACTCGATCTGCGGCTGGCGCACGATGACGAGGTGTACGTGCTGGAGGTGAACCCCAACCCGTTCCTCGCCTACGAGCACGAGCTGGCGGACGCGGCGGAGAAGGCGGGGATGAAGTATCCGGCGTTCATCGAGCGCATCGTGACGGAAGCGCTGGCTCGCTATGCCCAGAAGGACTGAGGGCTGATGCCCCGCCGCGAGACGCCCCGGCCGGAGCTGCGCTGCCCGACCTGCCAGGCGGAGGTGGAGCGGTTCTGGCCCTATTGCGGGAACTGCGGGCGGGGGTTCCAGTGGCGCGACGCGCAGCGCGAGACCGGCGCCGAGTGCCGCTACTGCCGCTGGATGGTGTCCGATAGTCACGCCTTCTGCCCCTGGTGCGGGCGCGACATCCGCGACGCCGATTCGAGCCTCGAGCCGCTCAAGGCGCCGAAGGGGTTCCTCTTCCACAAACGCTGCAAGCGCTGCCGCGGCGGGCTGATGTACCCGATGCAGTGGTGCCCGTGGTGCGGGCGCTCGCAGGCGTTCACGTGGGGCTATTACCAGTTCCAGAACATCTGCCCACACTGCGACCGCGGCGTGGACGACTGGATGGACAGCTGCCCGTGGTGCGGCAAGGACGCGACCGGGCGGGACCTGCTGCCGCGCGCCCTGCGCCGCGTGCACCGGCTCCTCGTCGTGTCGCGGCTCAAGGTGTGGCACTACCGCGTGCTGCTGCGTCCCGGCGTCTCGGGCGTCTCCCCCGATGGACCGAAGGTGATCGAGATCGACCGCCGCTACGTGCGGGGGAAGCGGCGCAGCGACGAGGTCTCGTGGAACATGCTCACGGGGCTGATTCTCCACGAGCTGGGCCACTCCTTCCTTTATCATCACTGGAGCTGGACACGCAGCGGCCGGTTCCGCCGCGCCTTCGGGGAGGTACGCAAGGCCTACCGCGTGGCGGACGAGCACTGGGTGGACTTCGAGCGCCGCCGCGTGGCGACGACCCTGGTGGACTACGTGAGCGCCTACGCGAGCACCCATCCCCAGGAAGACTTCGCCGAAACGTTCCGGTTCTACGTGACGCGGCGGGGGCGGCTGCGGGAACTGTTCGGCGAGTTCGGCCGCAAGCGCAAGGGCGTGCCGGTGTTCGAGAAGTTCCTGGTGCTGCACGATTTCGTGCGGAGCCTCAGGGGCTGGCGGTAAGACGAACGGACCGTCGGACTGTCTGACTGTTAGGCGCTGGCTGACGACAGCCACCCAGGCTTCGCCTAACCGTCCGACCGTCCGACTGTCCGACTGTTTTCAACCTGCGAAGCAGTACGCGCACCCCTTCTCCTGCGTGCGGCTCACCGCCAGCACGCCGGACGGCACGACCTGCGCACCGGGGAGCAGGCTGGCGATCCAGTCCTGCTTCACCGCCGCGGCTTCCATCCCCATGTTCTGCGCGACCATCCCGCTGTAGATCGTGATCGCCACGTTGCAGACGCCGAACAGCACGCCCTTGGCGAGCAGCTCCTCGATCCCGGTGCCCGGCAGCGGCAGCGGGAGGGGCTTGGCGAAGATGTTGCGCGTCGCCGGGGCCGCGCCGTCGTTGAGCTTGAACACCTCGCCCAACTTGTACTTCGCCCACGCCTCGTCCTTGAACGCGATGGGGATCGCGGCGTGGCGCAGGATCACGACGCCGCTGTTCTGCGCGTCGGTCGTTCCATAGTTGTCGTTCGTGGTATTGAGCCACACGCGCGGCCACACGACTGGCATGCCGCTGTTCGGCTCGGGAGCGTCGAACACCATCTTATGCTTCCCCGTGATGCGGTTGAGCCACGCCTCGAACGCGGGATCGGCGCCCGTGGCGCGCGGCTCCTCGGGCTGCGCCTCGAGGCGCAGCGGCGTGAGCCCCGTGACGCCGAGGGCCATGGCCGCGGCCATCCGGCCGAGGAACCCGCGGCGGGGGGTGGTGGAACGGGTGAATTCGAACATCGAGACCTCCTGTGACGGTCTGAGAGTTAGGGCGAGCGCCCGGGCGCGGGGTGCGCTTTGCGTTGGGCCGCCGCCGTCGCGTACGCGACGTCCGGCGGTGGATCACCGTTGGGCCAGTCCAGCTCCTTGCCCCGGTAGTCGGGACGCGGGCGGGCGCTGACGAACGCGGCGACGTCGATCGCCTGCTGGTTGGTCAGCGTACCCGCCTGGTCGAACGGCATGTTGTTGCGGATGAATTCGGCGGCGGTCCGTACGCGCGCCATCCCCGCGCCGACGTTGTACGATTTGCTCCCCCACAGCGGTGGCGCGACGGCGGTGCCCTCGCCGGCCGGGCCGTGACACTTGGCGCAGATCGCACCATACAGGGCCGCGCCCGCCACGGTGTCCGGTGTGAACGCCGCCCATTTCTGTAGTCGCGTATTGGCCTGGGGAGGCGCCGGCGCGCTGCCCCAAGACAAGAACGCCAGGTACGCCACGATGTCTCGCATGTCCTCGCCGGCGGGATCGAGCGTCGCGCCGTTCAGACTGCGTTTGAAACAGTCATTCACGCGGTACTCGATCGTTTCTACGATGCCACTGCGCGGACGGTAGGCCGGATACCGGCCGTAGACCCCGACGAGCGAGCCGGTGGCCCGGCGCCCCTCGTCGAGGTGACAGCTCGCGCAGCGCAGGGCGTTGCCGACGTGGCGGGGAAGGCTGTCGCGCGTCGCCATGAGCAGGGCGCGGCCGCGCTGGATCGCGGCGCCCAGCGGGCCGGATGGGATCAACGAGTCCGGGGGACCGGGGATGCCGGCCTGTGGCGGCGCCGCAGCGCGGCGACAGCCCGGCCCGACGGCGCTGAGGATGAGGAGCGAAAGGAAGATGGTGCCGCGTTTCACGGGGAGATTGTAACCCGGGGACGGCGTCCTGCAACCTTTCCCGTTCAGCCTGCATCCTTCCCGGTAGCGCCCCCCCCCGCTGGCCCACGCATCCCGGGAGGTTCCGTGTCCCCTCGTGTCGCTGCCTTGCTGACCGTCGCGGCCGGTGTGCTGTCCACCGCCGTTCCCTGCGCATCCCAGCGCCGCACCCAACTCGACTCGGCGCGCGTCGCCGACCTGCTGGGCCGGTTGCGCGGCGCCGACAGCATCGTGTGCCAGCTGGCGGGAAACGCCCTGATCAATCCTTGGAATTTGGGGAACCTGGGGAACCCTGGCGACGAGCAGCTCGCGACCCCCACCCCCCGTCCGATGCCGCGTCCCATGCCGATGCCGTTCGCCGCCCCCCCAGTGGCGATGTCTCGTCCCGCGGTTCGCATCCGGCTCGGGGGGCTCGCCGGGTGGGGGCGGTACGACGGCTCCGCCCTGGGGGCGTTCCGCGCCGTGCTGAGCGACCCGAGCCGGTGCGTCCGCAACGTGGCGGCGCGGGTCCTTGGCCGCGCGCAGGCGTCGGGGGCGTACGAGGCGTTCACGGCGCTGCTGCGCGATCAGAGCGCCGGGCTCCGGGAGACCGGTGCGTTGGGACTGGCGGACCTCGAGGACGAGCGGGGCGCGCGCCCGCTCGTCGACGCGCTCAAGGATCGTGAGCCGGCCGTTCGCGCGGCCGCCGCGGTGGGGTTGGGGCGACTCGAGGATGCGACCACCGTCGGGGCCTTGACCGGCGCGCTGGACGACGCCTCACCGCTCGTGCGTCGCAATGCCGTGTGGGCCCTCGGCGCCATCGAAACTCGGCAGGTTCGCGAGCCGCTCGCACGCGCTCTCAAGGACACCGACGCCGACGTCCGCGCGACAGCGGCCTGGGCGCTGGGGCACCTGGAAGATTCAGCCGCCGTGGCCGCGCTTGGAGACGCCTTGAAGGACCGGGACGCCGGCGTGCGCCGCGCCGCTGCCTACGCGCTCGGGCAGCTCGAGAGCGATCGCAGCGTTGCACTGCTGACGGCCGCCCTCAAGGACGCGGACCCTGACGTCCGGCAGACCGCCGCCTGGGCCCTCGGCCAGACCGAGAGCGTCACTGCGGTAGATGGTCTCGGCGCCTCCCTGAAGGACGAGGACGTGGAAGTGCGCGAAACGGCCGCGTGGGCGCTGGGACAGGTCGAGTCTGCGGCGGCGGTGTCGGCGCTGGCCGGGGCGCTCCACGACCGCGAGGTGTCGGTGCGCGTCGCGGCGGCATGGGCACTCGGCCAGATCGAGAGCACCCGCGGGGTGGAGCCCTTGAAGGAAGCGATGCGGGATGAAGTGCAGGAGGTGCGGCGGGCTGCCGTGTGGGCGCTGTCGCAGATCGACGACCCGCGCGCCGAGGACGCGGTGCGCAACGCCGCCGAGGGCGACCGCATCCGCCGGCCGCGCGCGCCGCGCGTACGCGTGCGCCCCTAGGCGGGGAGGCTCTGGCGGCCGACCTCCTTGAGGAAGCGGCGCGAGGCCTCGACCTCCTTGAGATAGAGCTCGATCTCCTCGGCGCGCCGCGCGGCGTCCCAACCCAGTAGCGGTGCCATCAGGTCGGCGACGACCGTGGTCGCGGTGACCGCCTGCCCGCGTGTTTGATGGAAGAGGTGGGTGCGGCGGATCAGCACGTCGGCAAGGCGCATCGCCATCTCGCGCTGCACGGCGTGGACCACCTCGGCCCGGATCTCCGGTCGCCCCTCGAGGATCGGCTTGCCGAGCCCGCGCTGCCGGTCGACGAGGTTCAGCACCGCGGCGGATTCGGTGCCGTAGCTCGCCACGAGGTGTTGGGCAGTCGGTTCGCCGACGCCACGGGCGACCGTGCTACTCACCAGCACGTCGAGGTCTGCCGTCTCGCCCCCGGGCAGGGGCAGCTCGTCCGTCGCCGGGGCTCGCGCCGGGCGCCGGCCGTCGAGCTTGCGGAGGCGGCTCGCGACGCGGTCCATCACGTCCCGACCCATCACCCGGTAGGTAGTCAGCTTCCCCCCGGCGATGGTGATCAGCCCCGACGCGCTCTCGACGATGCGGTGCTCGCGGGAGACCGCGCCCGCGCTGCGGGAGCGGTCGGGCGCGAGCAGCGGCCGCAGCCCCGCCCACGTGGACACGACGTCGTGCGGCGCGAGCCGCGCGCGCGGGAAGAAGGCGTTCGCGGAGCGCAGCAGGTAGACGGCGTCGTCCCCCGTCGTCCGCGCCCGTTCCGGCGGCACGGTTTCCTCGGTCTCCGTGGTCCCGATGTAGCTCACATCCCCCCACGGCAGCACGAACATCACGCGGCCGTCGAGGGGTGAGGTGAGCGTGACGGCGTGCGTGTTGCCGATCCGGGCGCGCGGCACCGCGACGTGCGCGCCCTTGCTGAGCCGCAGCAGCGGGGTCGCGGCGGGCTCGTCGAGGCGCCGCACCGCGTCGACCCACGGGCCCGTGGCGTTCACGACCACGCGAGCCCGCAGCTCGAGGCGGCGTCCCGTCAGGACGTCGCGCACACTCGCTCCGGCGACCCGCCCGTCCGGCTTCGCGAGCGCCAGCACTTCCGTATAGCTGGCGATCAGGGCGCCCGCCGTGGCCGCGCTGCGCAGGGTGGCGAGGGCGAGGCGCGCGTCGTCGGTCTGCGCGTCATAGTAGAGTCCGGCACCCGCGAGGTCCTTGTCGCGAAGTCCAGGCTCCAGGGCCCGCACGCGCTTCGCACCGAGCCAGCGATGGGCGTGGACGTTCCGGAACGCCGCGAGGAGATCGTACAGCCACAGGCCCGCGCGCAGCTTCCACGGGGGCACCCGGGCCCCGCGATAGGCGGGGAACAGGAACGGCAGGGGACGCACGAGGTGCGGGGCGATGCGCAGCAGGATCCGTCGCTCGCGGCTCGCTTCGAACACCAGCCGCAGGTCGCCGTGCTCCAGATAGCGGAGGCCGCCGTGGATCAGCCGGGACGAGCGGCTGCTCGTGCCTCCCGCCACGTCGCTTTTATCCACGAGGGCGACGCGAAGGCCGCGCAGCGCCGCGTCGCGCGCGATGCCCGCGCCGGTGATCCCGCCGCCGATGATCAGCACGTCCATCGGCTCGGCGGCCATCGCGTCGAGTGCGGCGGCGCGGGTCTGGAACGAGAACGGCGTCTCGCCGGGCAACTCCCCTCCGGTTGTGGCCGGTGGTAGGTTTCGGCCCTCACCCGCTGGCCGCACCCCGCACTTGCGTGCGGGGTTGGTGCCAACCCCGGGCGCAAGCCCGGGGAATCGGGCGGTGAGGCACGCAGGGGGAGAATGTAATGCCGACGGGAAACGGACGGCGCGTCGCGGTCGTCGCGGGCTGCCGCACGCCGTTCTGCAGGGCGGGCTCGGTGTTGAAGCACGTGCGCGCGATGGACCTCGCGCGCCACGCGGCCCGGGAGTTGCTGGAGCGCACGAACCTCGACGGCGATGAAATCGACGAGGTGGTGTGGGGCCAGGTGGTGCCTTCCCCCCTCGTCCCCAACGTCGGCCGGGAAGTCAGCCTCCTCCCGCAGCTCCCCAAAGAGATCCCCGCCTACTCCCTGAATCGCGCGTGCGCCTCGGCCAACCAGGCTGTCACCAACGCGCACGACCAGATCTCTATCGGCCACGCCGACGTCGTCCTCGCGGGCGGGGTCGAAACGCTCTCGGACGTGCCGATTCTCGTCTCGCGCGGCCTCGCCGATATCCTCGTCGATGCGAGCAAGGCGAAATCCCTCACGGCCCGGCTGGGCGTCCTCTCCCGCATCCGCCCACGCCATCTCGTGCCCGTCACCCCGGCCATCGCCGAGCCCTCGACCGGCATGTCGATGGGCCAGTCGGCGGAGAAGATGGCCAAGGAGAACGGCATCTCCCGGGAGGCCCAGGACCGCTGGGCGCTGCGCAGCCACCAGCGCGCCGCGCAGGGGACGAGCGACGGCCGCCTCACCGCGGAGATCGTCCCGTGGTTCCCATCGCGCGAGGGCGACCCCATCGTCACCGCCGACAACGGCATCCGCACCGACACCTCGCTCGAGCAGATGGCGCAGCTCAAGCCGGTGTTCGACCGCCGCTACGGCTCGGTGACGGCGGCGAACTCCTCGCCGCTGACCGATGGCGCGTCGGCCGTGTTGCTGATGAGCGAGGAGAAAGCGCGGGCCCTGGGCTACGAGCCGCTCGCCTACATTCGCGCCTACGCCGTCGCCGCCGTGGATCCCGGCTGGCAGCTGCTCCAGGCGCCGGTCAAGGCGGTGCCGCTGGCCCTGCAACGGGCGGGCATCCAATGGAAGGAATTGGGACTGATCGAGATCCACGAAGCGTTCGCCGCCCAGGTGCTCTCCAACCTCAAGGGGTTCGAGGAGGGGCTGGGCTGGGAGATCGACGAGGAGATCATCAACGTGATGGGCGGCTCGATCGCCATCGGTCACCCGTTCGGGGCGACTGGCGGACGGCTCGTCACGACGCTGGCGAACGAGATGCGGCGCCGCGACGTCCAGTTCGGCCTGATCTCCGTGTGCGCGCAGGGCGGGATGGCGTCCGCCGTCGTCCTGGAGCGCCGCTGATGGCCGGTCCCGCCCTGACGTGGGACGTGCACGATGGCATCGCCGTCGTCACGCTCGATTCCAAGGACCAGCCCGTCAACGTCATCTCCCGCGCCGTGAAGGACGAGTTCATCGCGACGTTCGAGCTGCTGGGGAACGACTCCGCCGTGAAGGCGGTGGCGTTTTTCTCCGGCAAAAAGGACAACTTCATCGCCGGCGCCGACATCGAGGAGTTCGTGCGGCTCTCGTCCGCGGCGGAAGCGGAACGCCTCTCGGCCGGCGGGCAGGAGATGCTGGATCGCATCGCGAAGTTCCCCAAGCCGGTCGCCGTCGGCATCCACGGCGCGTGCCTGGGAGGCGGGCTCGAGTTCGCCCTCGCCTGTCATTATCGCGTCGCCAGCGACGACCCCAAGACCCAGCTCGGCCTCCCCGAGGTGCAGCTCGGCATCCTCCCCGGCGCGGGGGGATGCCAGCGGTTGCCGCGACTCATCGGCGCGCGCGCGGCCCTGGACATCATCCTCGCCGGCAAGACCGAGCGAGCGGCGAAGGCGTTCCGCCTTGGGATGGTGGATGAGCTGGTCCCGCCCGCGATCCTGCGCGACATCACGCTCGCCGCCGCCCGGAAGCTGGCCGGCGGCTGGAAGCCCAAGCGGCGGCGGCCCGGTGGATTCGTCGGATGGCTGCTGGACGGCACCCCCCTGGGCCGCGCGCTGGTGTTTCGGATGGCCCGCCAGCAGGTGCAAAAGCAGACGCGCGGCAACTACCCCGCGCCGCTCGCGGCCCTGGAGGTCGTCGCATACGGCCTGCGGCACGGCATCGCGGAAGGATTGAAGCGGGAGGCCCAGCTGTTCGGCCAGCTCGCCGTGACAGACGTCTCCCGCAAGCTGGTCCAGATCTTCTTCGCGACCACCCAGCTCAAGAAGGACTTCGGCATCCCCAACCCGCCGCCTCCCGCGCCGGTGCGGCGCCTCGGCGTCGTCGGCGCCGGCTTCATGGGCGCGGGGATCGCCGGGACCGCCGTGGCGCAGGCCGCCGTCGACGTCCGGCTCAAAGACGCCGACCTGCCCCGCGTCGCCAAGGGGCTCGCGAGCGCGCGGGACATCCTCGACGACCGCTTGCGGCGCCGGCGCATCGACAAGTACGAGCACGCGCGTTCGGTCGCGTTGCTGTCCGGCAGCGACGCGTACGCCGGCTTCGGCGGCGCGGACCTCGTGATCGAAGCCGTCTTCGAGGACCTCGCCGTCAAGCAGCAGGTGCTGAAGGAGGTCGAGGGGGTAACCCGCGACACGGCGGTGTTCGCGTCCAACACCTCGACGATCCCCATCACGCGGATCGCCGAGGCGGCAGCGCGGCCGGGGCAGGTGATCGGGATGCATTTCTTCTCGCCGGTGTCGCGGATGCCGTTGCTTGAGGTGATTCCGAGCCAGCGGACCGCCCCAGGCGCCGTGAGCACCGCCGTTGCGTTCGGGCGGCGGCTCGGCAAGACGGTCATCGTGGTGAAGGACAGCCCCGGCTTCTGGGTGAACCGTATTCTCGCGCCCTATATGAACGAGGCGGCGCACCTGCTGCTCCAAGGCGTGGCGATGGAGGACATCGATCGCCTGATGACGCAGTGGGGGCTCCCGGTGGGGCCGATCACCCTGCTCGACGAGGTCGGCCTCGACATCTCCGCCAAGGCCGGCGGCGTGCTGCACGCGGCGTTCGGCGAACGCCTCGCGCCGCCGCCGGCGCTCGACGCCCTGGTCAAGGCCGGGCGCCTCGGCCGTAAGGCCGGGAAGGGGTTCTATAAGTACGCCAAGGGCAAGAAGGGCGGTCCCGATGCCGCCGCCTACGAGCTGCTCGGCACGCACCCTAACGGCGGCGTGCATCCCGCCGAAATCATCCAACGCCTCACGCTGGTGATGCTGAACGAGGCCGCCCGCGCGGTCGGCGAGGGGGTCGTGCGGGTGCCCCGCGACGGCGACATCGGAGCCGTGTTCGGGATCGGATTCCCCCCGTTCCGCGGCGGCCCGCTCCGCCACGCCGACGATCTGGGCGCGGGCCGCATCGTCGCCGAGCTGGAGCGGCTGACGGGACAGTATGGGGGGCGCTTTGCCCCCTGCGAGGTATTGCAGGATCAAGCGCGCCGCAACACCCGCTTCTATTCCTGAATGATCCGCGCCGGCCTCCTCTGGCTCAGCGAACAGCCTCGCATCTTCAAGTTCGTCCGCTCCAACCGCCTCGCCCGGCGGTTCGCGGCGCGGTTCGTGGCCGGGGAGACCGTCGCGAACGCGGTCGCGGCCGTGCGGGACCTGAACGCCCACGGCGCCACGGCGAGCCTCGACCTCCTCGGCGAATCGGTGACGAGCGCCGCGGAGGCCGGGCACGCGCGCGACACCTACCTCGAGGGCCTGGCCGCGATCCGCGCCGCCGGGGTCGACGCCAACGTCTCGGTCAAGCTCACCCAGATGGGGCTCGACATCGACGAGCCGCTCTGCCTCGAGAATGTCGGCGCCATCATTGCCCAGGCGAAGACCCAGCAGAACTTCGTACGCCTCGACATGGAGGGCTCGGCGTACACCGCGACGACGCTGCGACTGTTTGCCGACAAGCTGTATCCCGCGTACGGGAACGTCGTCGGCGTGGTGCTGCAGTCCTATCTGCATCGCACCGAGCATGACGTCGATGCCATGATCGCGCTGGGGGCGCGGGTGCGGCTGTGCAAGGGGGCGTACAAGGAGCCGCCGTCGGTGGCCTACCCAAAGAAGGCGGACGTGGACGCGAGCTACGTGCGCTGCCTCGAGCGGCTGCTGGCGCGCGGCAACTACCCCGGCATCGCCACGCACGACGAGCGCATCCTGGCCCACGCCAAGACGTATGCGCGCGGGCAGGGCATCCCCCCCGAGCGGTTCGAGTTCCAGATGCTGTACGGCGTGCGGCGCGATCTCCAGACGAAGTTGCGTCGCGAGGGGTGGCGCGTCCGCGTGTACGTCCCCTTCGGCACCCATTGGTATCCCTATCTGATGCGGCGGCTCGCCGAGCGGCCCGCGAACATCGCGTTCATCGTGGGCAACGTCGTGAAGGAGTCGCTGCGACGGCGCTGAGCGAAGACACCCTGGGCGGCTATCAGGCGGCCCACCAGCGCCCCCCCGCGTTCGGCGGGAGCGACGGCTGCGCGTACACGGTAGCCGCGTCCGTCGAGGAAGGCCCCGACGCACAGGGACGGTATGGAGCGTATCTTCTCTTTGTGCGCTGGGACGAGGGCGCGGACCGGCCCTCGGGGCACCTCGAGACCGACTATCTCGCGTTCGGCGACACGGCGGAAGCCGCTGTGCGCCCCTTGCTGTCGCTGACGCTGCAGGAGGTCAAGGACCACTTGGAGCAACTGATCGCCACGAGCCCTAAAGGACTCCCTGACGGTCGCGGGGAGCGGGGAGAGGAATGACCACGGGCGTCGTGATCGCGCGCACCGGCGGTACGTTCCGCGTGCACGTGGACGGGCGGGAGCTGCCCGCCGTGCTGCGCGGCAAGCTCAAGTACGCGAATGACGATCGCGTGGTCGTCGGGGACGTGGTCGATCTGGTGCTGACGCCCGATGGGCCGGCGACGATCACCGGGATGCACGAGCGCCGCTCGGCGCTGGTGCGCCGCGCCGGGGTCGGGGGGTCGGGCGCCCGGCGGGCCCAGCCGATCGCCGCGAACGTGGACCAGGTGCTGGTCGTCGCCGCGGTCCGGGACCCGGAGCCGAACCCGCGGCAGCTCGACCGGCTCCTCGTCATCGCCGAGGCGAACGAGTTGCCGCCGGTCGTGGTGGTCAACAAGATCGAGCTGGATCGCGCGGCCGGTGCGGCGCTTGCGCGACGGTACGGCCCCGCGGGCTACCAGGTGCTGCTCACGTCGGCGAAGACCGGGGAGGGCCTGCCGGCGCTGCGCGACCTGCTGCGCGGCCGCGAGTCGGTGTTCACCGGGGCCTCCGGGGTGGGGAAGTCGAGTCTCCTGAACGCTATCGAGCCGGGCCTCAAGCTCCGCGTGGGCGCGATCAGCGAGAAGTGGCGGACGGGGAAACACACGACGACCGCCGCCGAGCTCGTGCCCCTGGCCTTGGGCGGCTACATGGTCGATACCCCGGGGCTGCGCGAGGCCGGGACGTGGAACCTCGATCCCGATGCTCTCGGCTTCTGCTTCCCGGAATTCCGGCCGTATCTCGACCAATGCCGCTTCGACAATTGCCGCCACCTGGCCGAGCCGGGATGCGCCGTGCGCGCGGCGGCACAGGGCGCCCGGTTCGACCCGGACCGTCTGGTGAGCTACGAGCGGATCTACGAAGAGGTCAGCGTGCCGGCGTGGGTGAGCGGGAAGTCACGGGGGGAAGAGCGCTAACGGTCGGAGGGGGCTCACTTCAGCGTCCACCGCTGCCCGTCCCGGGTCCGCACCTTCTCCAGCATCTGCTCGAATGCCTCGTCCAGGTCGATCCCCTGGGAGTTCGCGAGGCAGATCACCACGAACAGGATGTCCGCCAACTCCAGGGCGAGGGATCCCTCGGCTTCCGAGGCTTTTTTCGGCTTTGCACCGAAACGGTGATTGATCTCCCGCGCCAGCTCGCCCACCTCTTCGGTGAGCCGCGCGAGGATGGTGAGCGGGGGGAAGTAGCCTTCCTTATATTGGCCGATCCAGCGATCGACCGCCTGTTGGGCGTCGCGAAAGCTCATGGCATCCTCTGACCTCGTCGTGCCTTTCCGCGGGGAGCGGTACCGCGCGACCGACCGGCTCGGCGCCTTGATCGCGCCGCCGTACGACGTCATCAACCCCGAGCAGCGCGCGCGCTACGCGGCGTGGGACTCCCACAATATCGTCCACCTCATGCTGCCGGAAGCCATGGCGCACGAGGATCGCTACGCCCGGGCGGCGGGACTGCTCGCCGATTGGCGGACGCGTGGGGTGCTCGCGACCGACCCCGAGCCCGCGGTCTACGTGCTGGCCCAGGACTACCAGCCCGCGGCCGGTCCCGCGCGGACGCGGCTGGGCGTGTTCGCCGCGGTCGCCGCCGAGCCCTACGAGGTGGGACGCGTCAAGCCGCACGAGAAGACCCACCCCGGCCCCAAAGCCGACCGCCTCGCTCTGCTGCGCGCCACCCGCACCAATCTCGAATCGATTCTTCTGATCGCGCCCGACGCCGACGGCGCCCTGGCGGCGGAACTCCTGAGGATCGCGGCCACGCCCTCGGCGGCACGGGGCGAGTTGGACGGCGTGCGCCTCCGCCTCTGGGTGGTCGGGGGGAAGACCGCCTCCCTCATCTCTCATCTCTCATCTCTGACTTCGTTGTACATCGCCGACGGCCATCACCGCTACGAGACCGCGGTCGCTTACGCGCAGGAGAACCCGGCCGCCGGCCGCGTGCTCGCCCTCATCGTGTCGGCCCGGGACCAGGGGCTCACGATCCTGCCAACGCACCGCACGATCTTCGGTCCGGGGCGGGATCCGCTCGCGCTCCTCGATCGCTGGGGCCGGTTCTTCGACGTTGGACGTCTCGCCCCTGGCGCGGACCCCGTCAGGAGCCTCGCCGAGCTTGGCGCGCGCGGGACGGCCTGCCTCGTGGCGCTTCCCAACGGTCAGCACCTGACGCTCGTCCTGAAAGCGGATGCGCCGCTCGACACCGTCCCGGGGCTCTCGCCGAGTCCGGCGGTGCGGGCGCTCGACGTCGCCCTCGTCGAGGAGCTGGTGGTGAAGGAGATCCTGCTCCTCGACACATCGACGCCGACGCTCACCTACACGCCTGACGCGCGCGAGGCGCTCCTGGCGGTACGCAAGGGCGGCGCGACGTGCGCCGTGCTCCTGAATGCGCCGAAAGTGGAGCAAGTGTTCGCCGTCGCGGACGCGGGCGAGGCGATGCCGCCGAAGTCGACGTATTTCATCCCCAAGGTGCCGAGCGGGCTGGTGCTGAAGCCACTCGCGTGAGATAGATTCCCGGCTATGCCGCGCACCCGGGACCGCATTCTCACGAATCTCGAGTCCATCTATCGAGAAGCCTACGATCGCGCGAGAGCCGCGAAGGACGAGCATCGGATGGCGGACCTGGACGCGGCGTTCCAGCGCGAGCAACTCCTGCTCGAGGTGCTCCTCGACATCCGTGACGCCGTGTCGGCGCGGCCCGCTGAGGAGCCGGCGTCCGGCCCGGACCCGATCGCCGCCCTGCAAACCGTCTCCAAGATCATCAAGCGCTAGAGGGAATCGTATGATCCCACCCCGTCGTGCCTCCATCGCGGCGCTGCTCGCCGTCTGCTCCGGCGCCGCGTGCAGCCCCAAAGCCGATCTGCTCATCACCCACGGCCTGGTCTGGACCGGCCTCTCGACCGGCGACCCCCAGCCGGGCGGGGTGGCGATGCGCGGCGGGACGATTCTCGCGGTGGGCGACAGCGCCTCGCTGCAGCGCTACGTCGGCGGCGGCACCAAGGTGATCGACGCGCGCGGCGGTCTCGTCGCGCCGGGCTTCGCCGACGGCCACACGCATTTCATCGGGGGTGGGTTCCAGCTGGCATCGATCGACCTGCGCGACGCCGCCACGCCGCAGGAGTTCGTGCGCCGCATCAAGAACTACGCCGCCGGGCTCCGGCCCGGCGAATGGATCCTCGGCGGCGACTGGGATCACACGCTGTGGCGGGGCGCGCCGCTCCCCCGGCACGACTGGATCGACTCCGTCACGCCGAACAACCCCGTTTGGATCAACCGGCTGGACGGACACGAAGGCCTCGCCAACGCCGCGGCGCTCAAGGCCGCCGGGATCACGCGCGATACCCCGACCCCCGCGGGCGGGGAGATCCTGCGCGACCACGACGGCTCGCCCACCGGCATCTTCAAGGATCAGGCGGAAGGTTTGATCGGCCGGGCGATTCCCGATGCCACGCCGCAGCAGACCGATTCGGCGCTCGCCCGCGCGCTGCGCCACGCGGCGTCCCTCGGCGTCACCGCCACCGCCCACATGTCCGCCGGATGGGACGACCTCGCGAGCTACCGGCGTCTGGAACGCGCAGGCCGCATGACCCTGCGCGTCGCGCTGTACCTGTCGCTCCAGAGCTGGCGCGCCATCGCCGAGTCGATCCGGGCCCGCGGCGCGGGGGATGACTGGGTGCGGATCGGGGGCGTGAAGGGGTACATGGACGGGTCAGCCGGCTCGCGCACCGCGTTCTTCTTCGAGCCGTACGCCGATTCGGCGGGTTACCGCGGCCTCACCCAGTATCCCGAGGACAGCATGCGCCGGTGGATCGGCGCCGCGGACTCGGCGGGGCTGCAGATCGCCGTGCACGCCATCGGCGATCGCGCCAACGCCATCCTGCTCGACATCTACGACAGCGTCGCCGGCGTCCACGGCCCCCGCGACCGCCGCTTCCGCGACGAGCACAGTCAGCACCTGCGCCTCCAGGACATCGCGCGCTTCGGCCGGATCGGGGTCGTCGCCTCGATGCAGCCGTACCACGCCATCGATGACGGCCGCTGGGTCGAGGGCCGCATCGGGCCGGTACGGATCAAGTCCACCTACGCCTTCCGCACGCTCCTCGACACCCACGCGCGCCTCGCCTTCGGCTCCGACTGGACTGTCGCGCCGCTCGACCCCATCCTCGGCATCTACGCCGCCGTCACCCGCCGCACGCTCGACGGCAAGAACCCCCACGGCTGGGTGCCCGAGCAGAAGATCTCGGTCGGCGAGGCGCTGCAGGCCTACACGGCGGGGAACGCGTACGCGGTGTTCGCCGAGGGGAAGCGCGGCGTGCTCGCGCCCGGCTACTTCGCGGACGTGGTCGTCGTGGACCGGAACCTCTTCACGATGCCGCCGGAGTCGTTGAATACGGCGAAGGTCGTAATGACTGTGGTCGGAGGGAAGATCGTCTACACGAGGCCGTAAGGCCGTATGGGCCGTATGGCCGTACTACGGCGATACGGCTATACGGCCATACGGCTCTTAGCCCGAGTACTTGAACCCCGCCTCCTGCAGCGTCAGCGGCGTGCCCTCGTGCTCCACGCCCGCTTCGATCACTTCCCCCAGCACCAGCGTGTGGTCGCCGGCCGGCAGCGTCGCCACCAGCCGGCATTCCACCCAGCCCAGGGCGTCGGCGAGGACTGGGGTGCGGGCGCCCGGCGCCGGCTTGGTCTTGATCCCCTTGAGTTTCTGGGGTGCCTGCGCCGAGCTGCGGCCGAGCTTCCCAGCCAGGTCGCGCTGCCCCTGCAGGAGCAGATTGACCGCGAAGTGGTGCGCGTCACGGATCATGCCGATGGTGCGGGACGTGTTTTCGACGGCCACCACGACCATCGGCGGCTCGAACGCGGCCTGGGTGACCCAGTTCGCGGTCATGCTGTGCTCTTCGCCGCCGTGCGCGACGGTGATGACGTAGAGCCCATAGGGGAATTGGCGCAGGACGGTCTTCTTGGCGGCGGCATCCATGGATGAATATTGACCGCGCCCGCACCGGGCGACAAGTTCAGCCCGACGACCATGCAGCACCGCCGCCGTTTGCCGTTGCTCCTGGTGGTGACCGTCGCCCTCGGTCCCCTCCGGCTCCCCGCTCAGGGCATCAAACTGCCCTACCCGCTGCCGGAGATCGAGGCGCGCGCCCGGCGCGATTCCAACGATGCCGAAGCCCAATACCTCCTCGGCCTGGGCTACTGGAATGCGAAACGGTACGACGACGCCGAGCGTGCCCTCAAACTCTCGGTCGAGATCGAGCCGCGGTTTGCCGCGGGGTACCTGGCGCTGGCCTATCTGCCGTATGCGCGTCACCAGAACCTGCGCACGCTCGAGGAGCGCAACCGGGTCCCCGACACGCTGCGCGACGTGCTCGCGGAGTCCTTCCGCCTGCGCCGCCGCGCCTTTCTGATCGACCCGCTCGTCGACCTCAGCATTCTCGGGGCCGTGTATCCGTTGCGGGGCAGCGTCACCGTCGGCCTGACCCGGGACGGCCGGCTGGTGCTGATGGCCAATCCGTTCGAGGCGTTCGTCGCAGGAAAATACGATCTGGCCTTCGGAGTGTTGGGCGACGCGATGTACCACGGCCTCGGCCCGCCGCCGGATCTGATGCTGTGGTTTCACGGCTTGTCGGCCGCCCACCTCGGGTATTATCCGGCGGCGATCGCCGATTTCCAGATGCTGCTCGATCGCTCGGTGCAACGCGAGGCCGGGGACTCGGTCCTCCGCCTGCCCCTCCAGACGAACGACTACCGGTACATCCTTGCGCTGTTCAAGCAGCGCGCGAACAAGCCGGCCGACGCAATGGGGCTGTACAAGGAGGCCCTGGGGAACGATATCGGCCTGTTCATGGCGCACGTGCAGATGGGGAAGATGTACGAAGCGCATCAGATGTGGCCCGAGGCGATCGAAGAGTTCCGCGAGGCGGTCGCCACCAATCCCGACGATCCCAGCCTGCTGTTGGACCTCGGGGTCGTGTTGCACGAGGCCGGGAGATCGACGGAGTCAGCTGACGTCCTGCGGCATGCGGAGGCGGCGAACCCGCGGGACTCTCGCGTGCCGTATCACCTGGCGATCGCGCTCCAGGAGGCGCACGACACCGCGACGGTGCGTGCGGAGCTTCAGCGTTTCCTCGCCCTCGCGCCGAGTCGCTATGCGCGAGAAATCGCCGATGCCCGGCAGCGCCTCGCGGCGTTGCCGTAGCTCCGCCGAAGGAGATGCATGACGTGAAGCCCACTGTTGTGTTGTGGCTCAGCACTTCGCTCGCGTTGACCGCTCCCGCTCGCGCGACTCAAGGGACCGACACACCCCTCGCTTTGGTTGAAACCGCGGCCCGGCGCGATTCCAACGACGCGGAGGCATTGTACGCCCTCGGCGTCGCCTATGCCCGTGCGGGGCGCGATGCCGACGCCAAGCGGATGTTTCTCGAGACCGTCCGCGTGGACCCGCAGCACGCGCTCGGGTACGTCGCCCTCGCGGAGTACTACCACAGGCCCCTCTTGATCGTCTCAGATCCCAATCGGCCGGGTCTCCTCCGGATCGTGCCGAGTTCGAACACGGACTCCGCCGGGATATTCCTGAGCCGGGTGTTCCAGCTGAATCCGTTCGTCGAAACGCATCACCCCGGCGTGAGCGAGCTGCCCGCTTACTGGGCGGGAACCCTTCAGCAGGGGTTGCGCCATTTCCACGAGGGCAAGCTTCCGCAGGCGCTGGAGGAATTCGGCACCGTGATTCAGCGGACCTCGGTGCCGGAACATCCCGAGAAAATCCCGCCGATCGCATTGCGATACCACATGCTCACGGCGCTGCGGATTGCGCGCTTCGACGACGCCATTCGCGATGGGCAGCTCATGTTGGACGTGGCACTGCGTCTGGCACAGATCACCGACACGGCGCACGGAGCGCTGCAGGGGCTCCAGGGGTTGTCGGGTGGGCTGGTCAACGAGGTGCGGTGCATTCTCGCCGAGGTGTATCGCGCCGCGGGGAATGGCCCGGAGGCTGAGCGGCTGTACATCCAGCTGCTGGAGAGCGACCTCAGCTACTATATGGCCCACGCTCGTTTGGCCGCGATATACGAGGCGGAGCGCCGGTGGGCCGAGGCCGTCAGTGAGCGTCGCCGCGCAGTGGACGCGAATCCTGAAGACCCGAGCCTCGTGTTCGATCTCGGGGCGACACTGGCAAACGCAGGCCTTCTACCCGAAGCGGACAGCACGTTGCGGAGGGCGGCGGCCGCGAACCCGCGCGACGTTCGGGCCACGTATGCTCTGGGAATCGTGGACGCCGGCTTGGGGCGACCGGCTGAAGCCCGTGAAGCGTTCAACACGTTTCTGTCGCTTGCGCCAAGCCGTTACAGCGCCATGATCGCCGACGCGCGGCAGCGCCTCGCGGCGTTGCCGTAGCGCTCCATCGAAGGAGGTTCCATGCGGTCGGCCACTCTGCCGGGCTTCCTGCTCGCGGCGCTCGTCGCCGCCTCGCCCCTCCGCGCGCAGCGCATCCGCTTGCCGGCGAAGCTCCCTGAGCTGGAAACGCGCGCCCGGCAGGACTCGAACGACGCCGCGGCCCAGTACAACGTGGCCTTGGGATACTGGAACGAGAAACGCTGGGACGACGCGGACTCGGCGCTGCGCCGGGCGATCCGCATCGAGCCCCAGTTCGCCATCGGCTACCTGGCCCTGGGCCGTCTGGTGTTCGCGCGCCGGCCGCGCCTGTGGGACGAGATCTCCGACGGGCGCGTGCCGCCGGAGTGGAAGCCACGGCTGGACGAGGCGTTCCGGTTGTACCGCCGGGCGTTCATCGTCGACCCGCTCGTCGACCTGCGCATCGAGGCGGCGGCGCGCCCCGGCAAATCCATCTATTGGGAGCAGAACGAGCTGCTCTCCTACATCTACGACCGCCTCTTCCAGGGCTTCGACGATGTGGAGAGCGGCAATTACGAGGCGGCCTACAACCACTTCGCGCGGCTCTACGACGACACCCGGCCGGTCGGCCTGCGCGATCAGCTACCCGACTTCGTGTTCTACTACTGGGGCCTCGCCGCGGCGCACATCGGACGCTACCCCGAAGCCATCGGGCACTTCAACCGGCTGCTGCAGCGCGCCATCGCCCACCAACATCCGGACTCGCTGGTCTTCTACATTCCCCTCGAGACCAACGAGTACCGGTACATCATCGCCGTTCTGAAGCAGCGGGCGGGTCAGGTCGATGAGGCGACCCAGCTGTACCGCGAAGCGCTCGAGAACGATGCCGGCTTGTACATGGCCCACACGCGGCTCGCGACCGTGTACGAGGCCGGCAGCCTCTGGGATCAGGCGATTGCCGAGCGGCGCGCGGCTGTGAACGTCAGCCCCGACGACCCCAGCCTGCTCGTGGATCTGGGGCGAACCCTGGCCACCAGCCGCCACACGCTCGAGGCGGAGCAGACGTTCCGCCAGGCCATGGACGCCAATCCCCACGACGCCCGTGTCCCATACTACCTCGGCCGCATCGAAGAACAGCTCAGCAAACCGGTCGACGCCCGCGCCGCTTACACCCGCTTCCTCTCCATCGCACCGAGTCGCTATGCCACTCAGATTGCCGATGCCAAACAGAGGCTGGAAACCCTGCGCTAGGGTCGGACCGATGCTCTTCGTGCTCGGTGCTTTGCTGTCCGGCAGTCCGGCGGTCCGACTGTCCGACGCGGTCGCGCAGCAGCGCTCCGCCTACGAAGAGCTGCAGACCTTCTCGGGCGTCCTGAACCACGTCCGCCTCAACTACGTGGATTCGGTCACCTACACCCAGCTGGTCCGGGCCGCGATCGACGGCGTGCTGCGCGCCTTGGACCCGCACAGTCTCTTCTTCTCTCGGGATGACTGGGAGCGGCGCAATGCGCTGGAGCGCGGCGAGTTGGCGGTCACCGGCCTGTCGTTCGAAGCGGTG
>WNFW01000200.1_pt1 | contig 36559 bp, 38 predicted proteins | sample 5400131 | NCBI WGS metagenome assembly WNFW01 (sample SAMN13153362, study PRJNA577476) | soil metagenome | isolation source: 20 cm soil or saprolite under grassland replicate 1 | place: USA:California | collected 2016-06-15 | reverse complement strand
GTTGGCGCGAGCGCGCGCGGCGCTGGCAGCGGGTCGCCAAGGAAGCGGCGAAGCAATGCGGCCGCGCCGTCATCCCCGCCGTGGACGTGGCGCGACCGCTGGCCGAGTTCGTCGCGCTCGATGAGCCCGCCGATCTCCGACTCTGCCTGTGGGAGGCCGCGGCGTCGGGGCAGGGCGGGGGGCAGGCTCTTCCGTTCGGAACGACACTCACTCAGAGCCTGCCCCCCACCCTGTCCCCACACGCGAGCATCTACCTTCTGATCGGGCCGGAGGGCGGACTGTCGCGCCAGGAAGTCGAGAGCGTGCGCGCGCGGGGCTGGGGGATCGTGGGCGTCGGCCCGCGGATCCTCCGCGCGGAGACGGCGGGGCCGGCGATCACCGCCGTCCTCCAGTCGAGATTCGGGGACCTGGGATGAACCGCGACAGGCCGAACGGAGCCGGGGCGTACCAATGACCGACGCCGGGTGGGAGCAGTTCGACGTGGACGCCGACGTGGGCGTGCGCGCGTGGGGTCCGACGCGCGCGGAGGCGTTCGCCCAGGCGGCGCTCGGCGTCTTTGCGCTGATCGTCTCGCCCGACGAGGTCGAGGAACGCGAGCATCGTGAGGTCCGCGCGCAGGCGAGGTCGCCCGAGACGCTCCTCGTCAGCTGGATCAACGAGTGCCTCTACGTGCACGAGATCGAAGGCTTCGTCGTCCGCCGCGTCGCGGTCCTCGGGGCAACCGATACGGTCGTCCACGGCGTGCTCTACGGCGAGCAGTTCGACACACGCCGCCACCGACCCGGCACCGTCGTCAAGGCCGCAACGCTTCATCAGGCGAGCGCCGTTGAGCTCGACGGGCTTCACCAGGTCAGCGTGATCGTGGACGTCTAGGGCTGTCTCCCATTTGAGACATTGGGTCATCCACCGCGTGTCATCGATGCGACGTGAAGGGCGCGGACCTGGTGCGGGTCAGGCGGAGAAGCCCTGGAGTGGCAGCCATTTACAGACTCGTCGGAACCGTGGCATTGGGGTTGCTCGATATCCGGCTGCTCTATGCGCCAGCACACCATCAAGAGGTCGGTCACGCTGGAAGGGGTCGGCCTCCACTCGGGTAAGCCGGCCAGGGTCACCCTCTCCCCGGCGCCAGCGGACACCGGCATCGTGTTCAGGGCCGGCACCGACCGGATCGCCGCCGTTCCCGAGAGTGTGGTCAACTCGCACTACGCCACGACAATCGGGAAGAACGGCACGCGCGTGCAGACCGTCGAGCACCTGATGGCCGCCGCGGCCGGACTCGGCATCGACAACCTCGAGGTCGAGGTGGACGGGCCGGAGATCCCCGCGCTGGACGGTAGCGCGAAGCCCTTCGTCACGCTGCTCGCCGCCGCCGGACGGAACCAGCAGTCGGCGCGCCGGCGGCCGCTCGTCCTTCCCTCCCCGATCCGCGTCGGGGGCGAGGGGCGCTGGATCCACGTCTTCCCGTCGACGACCTTTCGGGTCAGCTACACGCTCGACGTGGATCACCCGGCCATCGGCACGCAGGTTCTGTCCTGGACGCCCGGCTCGGAGCGCTCCTTCGCCGACGACGTCGCGCCGGCGCGCACCTACGGGTTCCTCAAAGACCTCGGGATCATGCGGAAGAAGGGGCTCGCCCGCGGCGGCTCGCTCGACAACGCGGTCGTGCTCGCGAACCGTGGCCCGCTCAACGGCCTGCGCTACCGAGACGAGTTCGTCCGGCACAAGATCCTCGATCTCATCGGCGACCTGGCGCTGCTCGGCCGTCCGATCCTCGCGCACGTCGTCGCGCGCAACGGAGGCCACACGCTCAACGTCGAGCTCGTGCTCGCGATCCAGCGCGCCCTCGGCATCGAGCGGCGGCCCGCGGGCGCTGTCCTCAGAGTCCTGCCGCAGGTACGCGCCTCCGGCCTCGCCGCCATCTGAGCGGCGGACCCGCCGCCCGCCCACGCTATAATGCTTCTTCCGTCGTATGCGTGCTTTCTACATAAAGCGCTCACTCTTTCCGGCGGCGCTGGCGCTGGCGATCGCCGCGCCCGCGCGCGCCGAGCTGCGCATCAACGAACTCGCCGTCTTCCTCAACGACCATGAGGTGACGGTCCACGTCGTGCTGTTCGGCGCCGTCCCCGACGCGTTCCAGGAGGGAATCCAGAGCGGCATCCCGGCGCACGTCCGGTTCACGGTCGAGCTCTGGCAGTACAACCGCCACTGGCGCGACCAGCGGCTGACGGTGCAACTGGTCGAGCGCAGCCTGGTCTACAACGTGGTGACCAAAGAATTCAGGGTCACGTCCCTCAAGGGCGAGGTGCGGCCGGTGCATATCACGCGCGACGTCCGCGACGCTCAGCGCGTCCTCTCCGAGCTACGCGGCCTCAAGATGACGCCCGCCAGCGCGCTCGACCCCAACGCGGTGATCTACGCCCGGGTCAACGCCGAGGCGGCGCTCAACGGGGAGAACACCTTCCTCTCGCGGCTGGCCGGCACGGCCGAGCAGACCTCGCGCCAGTCCGACTACCGCACGATCCAGCGGGTGCAATAGTGCCGCTGCTCAGCGAAGCGAACCGGCGCAAGCGCAACCTCCTGATCATCGCGGGGTTCCTCTTCCTGGTCGGCGCGGCGAACCTCGTGGACACGGGCGTCTACGCGCCGGACCTCCCCCTCGCCTCCAACATCACGGTCTTCGCCCTCCTCAACCTCAACCTGATCGTCCTCCTGCTGCTGGTCGTGCTGCTGTGCCGGAACCTGATCAAGCTCTGGTTCGAGCGGCGGCAGAACGTCATCGGCGCGAAGTTCAAGACCAAGCTCGTGCTCGCCTTCCTGTCGCTCTCGCTCGCGCCGGCGATCCTGATCTTCCTCATCGCGTCGAACTTCATCAACAAGTCGATCGAGGGGTGGTTTAAGCCGCAGGTGGAGCGCCCGCTCGACCAGGCGCTCGCGGTGGCGCAGACGTACTACAACAACCTCGAGCGGACCGCGCTCCGGCACGCGCAGCACATCGGCCGCGTGGTCGACCGCGACGACCTCCTCGGCGGAGCGCGGCGCGCGGCCCTCGCGACGTACCTGGTCGACGCGCAGGAGCAGCTCGGGATCAGCGCGATCACCGTCTTCAACGCGCAGGGGCAGGAGTTCGTGCACGTGCGGGACCCGGTGCTCGGTGACCAACCGACGCGCGACGTGAACGAGAGCCAGCTCAAGCGGGCGCTGGCCGGCCAGGAGGTGACGACCGTCCGCGAGCTCCAGTCCGGAGACCTCATCGAGGCCTTCATGCCGATCTGGTCGCAGCGAGGCGGCGCCGAGCCGCGCGTCGCCGGCGTCATCGTGGTCGCCACGCACGTCTCCGAGCGGCTCGAGGCGCGGGTGCGCAACATCTCGCAGGCGTTCCAGGAATACAAGCAGGTCAAGCTCCTCAAGACCCCGATCAAGGGCGTCTACATCCTGCTGTTCCTCTTGATGACGCTGATCGTGGTCTTCTCGTTCGCCTGGTTCGGGCTCTATCTGGCCCGCGGGATCACGGGGCCTATCGCGGAGCTCGCCGAGGGCACACGCGAGGTGGCCGCCGGCCACCTGAGCTACAAGGTCCAGGCGCGCGCCAATGACGAGCTCGGCGGTCTCGTGCAGTCGTTCAACCGAATGACCGACGACCTGGCCGAGTCCAATCGCCGGCTGGAGGAGGCATACCTCGACCTCTCGGACAAGCACACCGAGCTCGAGGACCGCCGTCGCTACACCGAGACCGTGCTCGAGGCGCTCTCGAGTGGCGTCGTGTCGTTCGATCCGCTCGGGCGGCTCACGACCATCAACCGGGCCGCCGCGCGCATGTTCGGCGTGACCGAGGGAGCCGTGGGCCGGCTCCTGGAGGAGGTCTTCGCCGGCCCCGACGTCCGTCAGGTGGCGGGGCTCGTGCAGCGCACGCGGCGCCCGAAGGCGGGGGCCGTCGAGCAGGAGCTCCACCTGCGACGCGGCTCCACGACGCTCTCACTGCTCGCCTCGGCGACCGCGCTGCGGGGGCCGGAAGGCGAGTATACCGGCGCGGTCGTCGTCTTCGATGACCTCACGGAATTGCTGAAGGCTCAGCGCGTGGCCGCCTGGCGGGAGGTGGCGCAACGGATCGCGCACGAGATCAAGAACCCGTTGACGCCCATCCAGCTCTCCGCCCAGCGGCTCCGCCGGCGGCTGGCCCGGAGCGCGGGCGAGGACGCGCAGCTCGTCGCGGAGTGCACCGGGACGATCATCGACGAGGTCGAGGGCCTGCGGCGGCTCGTCGACGAATTCTCGCGCTTCGCCCGCATGCCGACCCTGGCCCCGCGGCTCACGGACCTCCGGCCGCTCGTCGAGTCCGTGGTGGCGCTCTATCGAGAGGCGCAACCGGCGGTCACGCTGCTCACGCGGCACGCCGAGGACCTGCCCCCGGTGGAGGTGGACCCCGATCACATCAAGCGCGCGGTGCTGAACCTCGTGGACAACGCCGTCGAGGCGGTGGGGGGAGCCGGCGAGGTCAGCGTCAGGACGGCCCACGTTCCCGAGACCGGTCACGCTCGGATCATCGTGACCGACACCGGACCCGGCATCAGTCCCGAGGACAAAGAGAAGCTTTTCCTACCCTACTTCTCGACCAAGGCCGAGGGCATGGGGCTCGGGCTCCCGATCGTCTGGGAGATCGTCACCGAGCACGGCGGCACGATCCGTGTGGAGGACAACGAGCCGCAAGGGAGCCGGTTCATCATCGAGGTGCCCGTGTCGCGCACCCCCGCGCCGGTCGAGGCCTAGCCGATGGCCGGCGAGCATATCCTGATCGTCGACGACGAGCCCGCGATCCAGGCGTCGGTGCGCGGCGTCCTGGAAGACGAGGGGTACCGCGTCACCGCTGTCGGCAGCGGTGCGGACGCGCTCAGGGTCGTCGCCGACGAGCCGCCAGACCTCACCGTCCTCGACATCTGGATGGAGCGCATGGACGGGCTCGAGACGCTCGCCGAGCTCAAGCGCGTCCGGCCCGACGCGGTCGTCGTGATGATCTCCGGGCACGGCACGATCGAGACCGCCGTGAAGGCCACCAAGCTCGGCGCGTACGACTTCATCGAGAAGCCGCTCTCGCTCGAAAAGATGCTGCTCACCGTCACGCGGGCGCTCGAGCACGCGCGGCTCGCGCGCGAGAACGCCGTCCTGCGCGAGAGCCTCGCCGAGCGCACCGAGATCATCGGGGAGAGCGCGCCGATCCGCCGGCTCCGCGAGCAGATCACCACCGCCGCCCCGACCACGGGCCGCGTGCTCATCCGCGGCTCGAACGGCAGCGGCAAGGAGCTGGTCGCGCGCGCCATCCACGCGCGGTCGGCGCGGCGCGAGCGGCCGTTCGTCGAGGTCAACTGCGCCGCGATCCCGGAGGAGCTGATCGAGTCCGAGCTCTTCGGCCACGAGAAGGGCGCGTTCACCGGGGCGCTGGCCCGCCGCCGCGGCAAGTTCGAACTCGCGGACGGCGGCACGCTCTTCCTCGACGAGATCGGCGACATGAGTCTCAAGACGCAGGCGAAAGTCCTCCGGGCGCTCGAGGAGCAGGCGTTCGAGCGCGTTGGGGGCAAGGACACGGTCCGGGTGGACGTGCGCGTCATCACGGCGTCCAACCGCGACCTCGAGACGCTGATCCGCGAGGGCCGATTCCGTGAGGACCTCTACTACCGTCTCAACGTCATTCCGATCGAGGTCCCGGCCCTGCGCGCCCGCAAGGACGACATTCCGATGCTTGTGGACCACTTCGTCGCGCTGTTCTGCGCCGAGAACGGCAAGCGATCCAAGACCATGTCGGGCGAGGCGCTCGGCTACTTCCTCGCCTACGACTGGCCCGGCAACGTGCGCGAGCTCCGCAATATGGTGGAGCGACTCGTGATCATGACGGCCGGCGACATGATCGGGGCCGACGACCTGCCGGCGCCGCTCCGTCCCCAAACGGCCGTCACCGCCGGCGAGACGCCCGAGCGGTCGCTCAAAGAGGCGCGGGAGAACTTCGAGCGCGCGTACATCCTCGCGGAGCTCCGGGCCAACGACGGGAACATGACACGGACGGCGGAGCGGCTCGGGATCGAGCGGAGCCATCTCTACCGCAAGCTCAAGGCCTACGGCATCACCCCGCCCCGACGCGATTCCTGAGCGCCCCGCCTCGATCACACGCTAGGGATACGGCCGCCCGTCGACGAACAGCCTCCGGAGGAAGGGGCGGCCATCGGCGGTGAGGGCGAGCTCCGCTTCGAGTTTCTGCCCTCGGGGCGGCGTGCCCTTGCCTTCGGGGACGTAGTACCGCTCGATCCCGTAAACGACGTGAACCGCCTGCGGCCGGCCGCCCGTCGGTTCGGGGACCTGCACGAGGGGATAGTCGACCCGCCCGACGAGGATCCGCGCGCCGGGCGTGAGCGGGAGAGCCTCCCGCGTGAGACTCGCGCCGGTGAGCTCCCAGACGCCCTCGTGCGGAGCGAGCGCGACCCAGACGCGGTCATCCGCGTTGGGACGCGCCGGCGCGGCAAAGGCCGACGGCGGGATCTCGCTGAACGCGAACTGGAGCCAGACGTAGTCCCCCCGCAGCAGGTCGCGCGGATCGCGTTGGGCGACTGCGACACGGATCGTCGCCCCGCGTGCGACGGCCCACTCGAGACTCACCACCCAGCCGACCAGCACGAGAGCATGGAGCGCGATGAACAGCAGGAAGAGCCGGCGGCGCATTCAGGCGCTCTCCCGGCGGACCGCCGCCTGGGCGGTCATCCGCCGGCGGAGCCACTCGAGCGCCCAGCCGAGCAGCAGGACGAACGCGCCAGTCACGAAGAAGAGCAGGCTCGTCTGGAGCATCGTCCCGAAAAGGTCGAGATACCGCGCGAGCGCGTGGATGCCGAGGAAGACGATTCCCCAGTTCACCCAGGCGTTGCGCCCCCAGCGCGCGCCGTAGAGGATCAGCGAGAGCGACGCAGCGAAGATGAGCGCCCAGTCCGCGAAGCCGAGCGCGCGGAAGATGACGCCCGGCGCCCGCGCGCTCACCGCGCCGGTGAGCGCGACGAGATACACGAGCACGGCGAGCAGGACGGCCACCAGCCCGGCGCGCACGGCCGGCGTGTCGCGCGGGAGCCAGTACGACGCCGCCGTGACGGCTACGAACGCGAACACGAGCACGACCGGCAGCGCCACCGGCCACCGGCCGGTGGTATCGGGCATGGACAGGTCCCGCCAGAGGAAGCTGAGCGGGTAGAGCGAGCCGACGAGCGTCGCAAGGCCGAGCTGCTCGAGAAACCGCCGGACGCTCCGGTACCGCCCGTCGCCGTGCACGAGGCCGAGCGGAAAGAGGAGCAGCCCCGCCGCGGCGAGCGCGACGGGCACGAGGATCCAATTGGGAGCGAGCTCGGAGCCGAGCCAGGAGGTGCGGTCGAACGTGAGCGTCCAGTACCACGCGAACGCCCCGGTGTACCCGAGCATCACGAGTGCGAGCGATGGGAGCGCGTACGCCGCAGGGAGGAGGAGCACCCACCAGAGAAGGAGTGCGTCGGCGGGGCGGCCGGAGAGGTTGTAGATCTGGCTGACCAGCCCGATGCCAATCATGAGGAGGCCGCCGCCGATCAGGAGCACCCCGTCACCGAGCTTCGGATAGCCGCGGTCGCGCGCGACGAGCCCGCCCGCGTACGCGCCGATCATGAGCGCGACGACGCCCCCGAGCTTCACCCAGCGGTGGAGCTCCTGCCAGTTATGGGCGATCACCAGCGCAACGGCGGCGGCGATGAACGCGCCGCCGATGAGCGAGAACAGCGCGATGGGGCGGGTGAACCAGGCGGTGGAGGCCGGGTAGCGGGCGACGATCCGCTCGCCCTGCTCCGACGTGACGAGGCCGTCGCGCACCCACCGCGTCACTTCGGCGCGGAGTCGGGTCCGGAAGCGGTCCGCCATGCGCCCTCCTCGCCGTCACTCTAGCAGGAGCTTTCCCGGTGCTGCTACATTCTTGGTCGTGAAGATCGCGACGTGGAACGTGAACTCGATCCGGACGCGGCTGCCGCGCCTCCTCGCGTGGCTCGAGCGGCGGCGGCCCGACGTCGTGTGCCTCCAGGAGACGAAGGTCGCCGACGACCAGTTCCCGTTCGCCGAGCTCGCGGGGCTCGGCTACACGGCCCTGGTCGCCGGTCAGCAGACCTACAACGGCGTGGCGGTCCTGGCGCGCGCCGGCGCCGAGGCGATCGCGCGACGGTTCCCGGACGAGGGCGACGACGCCCAGCGACGCCTTCTGGTGGCGCGCGTCGCCGGCCTCACGGTCATGAGTGTCTACGGGCCGAACGGCCAGGAGGTCGGCTCGGACAAGTACGCCTACAAGCTCGACTGGTATCGCCGCTTCCGCGCCTTCCTCGAGGCCTCCGCCAAGCCCGACGAGGCGGTGGTGCTCTGCGGCGACCTCAACATCGCCCCGGAGGACCGCGACGTGTGGGACCCGGAGAAGTGGCGCGGCCAGATCATGTTCAGCGACCCCGAGCGCGCGGCGTTTCGCGATCTCATCGGTTGGGGACTCCGTGACTCGCTCAGGCTTCACCGCCAAGAGGGCGGTCTCTTCACCTGGTGGGACTACCGCGCGGGCGCCTTCCATCGCGGGTGGGGCCTCCGGATCGACCACGTCTTGCTGACGCCCGCGCTCGCCGCGCGCTGCCACTCGGTCGAGATCGATCGCGACGAACGCAAGGGGAAGAAGCCCTCCGACCACGCGCCGGTCGTCGTGACGCTGGCGGATTGATGGACGCGGTCGCCGGCCGCGCCGTCGGACTCCTCGTCCTCGTGTGGATGGCGGTTCGGGTGCTCGGTCAGGGTCTGACGCTCGGCCCGGGCTGGATCGTCGCGTTCCTCCACGGCGTAAACCTGGTCTTCCACGAGGCGGGCCACCTGATCTTCGGCTTCTTCGGCCAGTTCGTCGCGGTGCTCGGCGGCTCGCTGAACCAGGTGCTGGTCCCCGCGATCTGCGTCGTCGCCTTCCTCCGCACGCGCCAGCCCGCTTCCGCCGCTGTCGCGCTCTTCTGGACGGGCCAGTCGCTCACCGACGTCGCGGTGTACGCGGCCGACGGCCGAGCCATGGCGCTCCCCCTCCTCGCCGAGGGGCTCATCCACGACTGGAACTACCTCCTCGGCCACATGGGTCTGCTCGGGCACGCCGAGGCCGTCGGGCGCCTGATGTTCGGGGCCGGGGCGCTCCTGATGCTGGGCGCGCTCGCGTTTCTGGCGCTCGATCTTCTCCGCGCGTGGGCCGCGGCGACCGCGGAGAGCGCGTCGTGACCGGCTCCCCCGTCGGCCGGTGTGTTTGACAGCGACGGACTCACACGTGTACAGTGACGACAGCTTCACCGACACCTTTCCTTTAAGTGAGCCCCGAGAGGCTCGTAAGGAGAGAAGATGGCCACCCCTGTACCGCGCTTCCGAGAGAAGGCTCAGGTTCTCGACGAAGCGGCGCTCGACCGGGCCCTCACCCGCATCGCGCACGAGATCCTCGAGAAGAACGGCGGCGCGTCGGACCTCGCGTTCGTCGGCCTGCGCACCCGCGGCGTCACCCTCGCGCATCGGCTCGCCGCCCGCATCGCCCAGATCGACGGCGCCACGCTGCCCGTGGGGACGCTGGACATCACGCTCTATCGCGACGACCTCGGGCTGCGCGGCGCGCCGGTCATCCGCGGGACCGACATCCCCTTCTCGATCAAGAACAAGACCGTCATCCTCGTGGACGACGTCCTCTTCACGGGCCGCACCATCCGCGCCGCCCTCGACGCCATCATCGACCTCGGGCGGCCCAAGGCGATCCAGCTCGCGATCCTGATCGACCGCGGCCACCGCGAGGTGCCGATCCGGCCCGACTACGTCGGCAAGAACCTGCCGACCTCCAGGCGCGAGAGCGTGGCCGTCCGGCTCCGCGAGCACGACGGCGAAGACCGCGTGGTCATCGAAGAACCCGAGGAGGCCTGAGCATGGTCTGGACGCGAAAGCACCTGCTGACGATGCGGGAGCTGGACGCGAGCGAGATCGTCCTGCTGGTCGACACCGCCGCCTCGCTCCAGGAGATCGCGACGCGGGAGATCAAGAAGGTGCCGGCCCTGCGCGGCAAGACGATCGTCAACCTCTTCTACGAGCCGTCCACCCGCACGCGCACCTCGTTCGAGATCGCGGGCAAGTGGCTCTCGGCGGACGTCGTCAACTTCTCCGCCGGAGGCTCCAGCACCACCAAGGGGGAGAGCTTCATCGACACCGCCAAGAACATCGCCGCGATGAGCCCGGACGTGGTCGTCGTCCGCCACTCCTCGGCCGGCGCCGCCGAGCTGCTCGCGCGCACGCTTCCGTGCTCGATCGTGAACGCGGGCGACGGGGCGCACGAGCACCCGACCCAGGCGCTCCTCGACCTCCTGACGATCCGCGAGAAGAAGGCGCACTTCGACGGGCTCCACGTCGCCATCGTCGGCGACATCACCCACAGCCGGGTGGCGCGATCCGACATCCACGCGATGCGCAAGCTCGGCATGACCGTGACGGTGGCGGGGCCGCCGACGCTGATCCCGCCCTTCGTCCAGGAGCTCGGCGTGAAGGTGAGCTACCGGCTCGAGGACGCGATCCGCGACGTGGACGTGATCATGATGCTGCGGCTGCAGCACGAGCGCATGACGAACGGCCTCGTCCCGTCGCTCCGTGAGTACTCGCGTTACTGGGGGCTCACGCTCGACAAGCTCGCGAAGCACGCGCGCCCGGACGTGCTCATCATGCACCCCGGGCCCGTCAACCGTGGCATCGAGCTCTCGCCCGAGGTCGCCGACGGCCCGTACTCGGTGATCCTGGACCAGGTGGCGAAAGGCGTTGCCGTGCGGATGGGCGTGCTGCTCTTGCTCGCGGGCAGCAAGGGGGGCGCGCCGTGAGCCTCCTCGTCAAGAACGGCCGCGTCATCGACCCGGCGAACGGCGTGGACGGCGCGCAGGACGTGCTGATCGCCGGCGAGAAGGTCGAGCGCGTCGGGAAAAACCTCCAGGCGCCGGCGGGGGCGGAGGTCCTGGACGCTCGCGGCAAGATCGTCTGCCCGGGGTTCATCGACATCCACGTGCACCTGCGCGAGCCAGGCCACGAGTACAAGGAAACCGTCGCGACGGGGACGCGCGCGGCGGCGGCCGGCGGCTTCACGGCGGTCGCGTGCATGGCGAACACGAGCCCCGTCAACGACAACCGCTCCGTCACCGACTACATCCGCGCCAAGGCGCGGGAGGACGGCGCCGTGCGCGTCTACCCGATCGGCGCCGTCACGCGTGGCCTCCGGGGTGAGGAGCTCGCGGAGCTGGCGGAGCTCGCGGAGGCGGGGTGCGTCGCCTTCTCGGACGACGGCCAGAGCGTGATGAACGCGGGCCTCTACCGTCGCGCGATGGAGTACGTCCTGCCGTTCGGCGTGCCCGTGATCAGTCACGCCGAGGACACGACGCTCGGCAACCGGTGGACGATGAACGAGGGAGTGGTCTCGACCGAGCTGGGGCTGCCCGGTGCGCCCGGGACCGCCGAGGACGTGATGGTCGCCCGCGACATCCTCCTCGCCGAGCTGACGGGCGCCCACGTCCACATTGCCCACCTCTCGACCGCGGGCGCCGTCCGCCTCGTCCGAGACGGAAAGGCGCGGGGCGTGCGCGTGACGGCGGAAGTCACCCCGCACCATCTCCTCCTGACCGAGGAGGCCGTTCGAACGTTCGACCCGAACACGAAGATGGCGCCGCCGCTCCGCACCAAGCGCGATACCGAGGCGCTCATCGAGGCGCTGGCCGACGGCACGATCGACTGCATCGCGACCGACCACGCGCCTCACGCGCTCGCGGAGAAGGAGGGCGAGTTCGACCACGCCGCCTTCGGCGTCGTCGGGCTCGAGACCGCGGTGGGACTCCTGCTGGACCGCCTCGTCCGCCCCGGGCTCCTGCCGCTCGCGACTCTGGTCTCACGCCTGTCGCGCGACCCGGCGCGGCTGCTCAACTTGCCCGGCGGGAGCCTCGCGCCGGGCGCGCTCGCCGACGTGACGATCCTCGATCCGGAGGCCGCGTGGACGATCGATCCCGCGCGGTTCCGCTCGAAGAGCCGGAACACGCCGTTCGGCGGCTTCGCACTCACGGGCGGCCCGTGGATGACGATCGTCGGCGGAGCGGTCGTGCGTCCGTGAGCACCGCCTGGCTCGTGCTCCGCGACGGCCGGACCTTCCGTGGGCGTGCCCTGGGAGCCCCCGGGGAGGCCTGGGGCGAGGTGATCTTCAACACCGCGATGTCGGGTTATCAGGAGATCCTGACGGACCCGTCGTACCGCGGGCAGATCGTGGTGATGACGTACCCGCTGATCGGCAACTACGGGATCAACGCGGAGGACGTCGAGTCGCGGAAGCCGTGGGTGAACGGATTTGTCGTCCGCGAGTGCTCGCCGATCGCCTCGAACTTCCGCTCGACGCTGGGCCTCGACGAGTACCTCAAGCGCCATGGGATCGTCGCCATCCAGGGGATCGACACCCGCGCGCTCACGCGCCACCTGCGCGACCACGGCGCCCAGGACGGGATCGTCTCGTCGGTCGCGAGCGACCCGGCGGAGCTCCGGGCCAGGGCGCGCGAGCTCCCGGGCCTGATCGGGCGCGACCTCGTGGCCGAGGTCACGGTGGAAAGCGCCTACACGTGGTCCGAGGGGCTCTGGCAGCTCGGGCGCGGCCACGTGGCGCCGCCGCCGCCGCGCCTCAACGTCGTCGCCTATGACTGTGGGATCAAGCACAACATCCTGCGCCAGCTCCGGATGGCGGGCGCTCACGTCACCGTGGTGGGCGCGGCGACGCCCGCGGAGGCGGTGCTCGAGATGAAACCCGACGGGGTGTTCCTCTCGAACGGCCCGGGCGATCCGGAGGGCGTGCCGTACCTGGTCGAGTCGGTCCGCCGGCTCCTTGGTCGGCTCCCGGTCTTCGGGATCTGCCTGGGTCACCAGATCATGGGGTTGGCCGGCGGCGGCCGCACATACAAGCTCAAGTTCGGCCACCACGGCGCAAACCATCCGGTGAAGGACCTGGTCACGGACAAGGTCGAGATCACCGCCCAGAACCACGGGTTCGCGGTCGAGCCCGAGTCGGTCGCCCGCCACGGCTGGGAGCCCACGCACGTCAACCTCAACGACGGCACGTGCGAGGGGCTTTCCCACCGCGAGTGGCCGGCGTTCTCCGTGCAGTACCATCCGGAGGCGTCGCCCGGCCCGCACGACGCCAACTACCTGTTCCACCGGTTCACCGAGCTCATGACACGGAAGGGAGGCTGAGGTCGCCATGCCCAAGTACCTGATCTCGTACCGGAAGACGGAGGGGGTCGGCCAGAAGCCCGAGTGGACGTCATTCACGACCACGAGCGAGACGGCCCTCGAGGCCCACGCCATCCGCGAGCGCGTCGACCGGCGGATGAGTGTCCTCGGCGAGCAGCTCTGGGGCAACGGCGAGGTCGCGTGGGTCGGCCAAGGCCGGCTCGACGACGTCCTCTACAAGCGCGAGGAGGCGGCGCCCGAGACCTCCGTCGTGTACGGCCTCGTGGAGGAGTAGTGCCCAGGCGCACCGATCTCAGAAAGATCCTGATCATCGGCTCGGGGCCGATCGTCATCGGCCAGGCGTGCGAGTTCGACTATTCGGGCACGCAGGCGGCGAAGGCGCTCCGCGAGGAGGGGTTCGAGATCGTCCTCGTCAACTCGAACCCCGCCACGATCATGACCGATCCGGAGCTCGCGCAGCGCACCTATGTGGAGCCGCTCACGCCCGAGTTCGTCGCGAAGGTCATCGAGCGTGAGCGTCCCGACGCGCTGCTGCCCACGCTCGGCGGCCAGACGGGGCTGAACCTCGCGGTCGCCCTCGGCGAGGACGGCACGCTCGAGGGCTTCGGCGTCGAGCTGATCGGCGCCAAGCTCCCCGCGATCAAGAAAGCCGAGGACCGCCAGCTCTTCAAGGAAGCGATGGAGCGCATCGGCCTGGCCCTGCCGCGCTCGGGCTACGCGCGGACCCTCGACGAGGCGCGCGCGATCGTTCGCCGCGTCGGCTTCCCGGCGATCATCCGGCCCTCGTTCACGCTCGGCGGCACGGGCGGCTCGATCGCCTACGATCCGGACGAGCTCGACGAGGCGGTCCGCTGGGGGCTCCAGACGTCGCCCGTCTCGACCGTGCTCGTCGAGGAGTCGGTGATCGGCTGGAAGGAGTTCGAGCTCGAGGTGATGCGCGACCTCGCGGATAACGTCGTCATCATCTGCTCCATCGAGAACGTGGACCCCATGGGGGTCCACACGGGAGACTCGATCACCGTCGCGCCGGCACAGACGCTCACGGACAAGGAATACCAACTGATGCGCGACGCCGCGATCGCCATCATGCGGGAGATCGGCGTCGAGACGGGTGGTTCGAATATCCAGTTCGCGGTCAACCCGGACGACGGGCGCCTCGTCGTGATCGAGATGAACCCGCGTGTGTCGCGCTCCTCGGCGCTCGCCTCGAAGGCGACCGGCTTTCCCATCGCCAAGATCGCGACCAAGCTCGCCGTCGGCTACACCCTCGACGAGATCAAGAACGATATCACGCGGGAGACGCCCGCGTCGTTCGAGCCGGCGATCGACTACTGTGTGGTGAAGTTCCCCCGGTGGGCGTTCGAGAAGTTCCCCGAGGCGGATCGGACGCTCACGACGCAGATGAAGTCCGTCGGCGAGGTGATGGCCATCGGGCGGACGTTCAAGGAGGCGCTCCAGAAGGCCGTCCGCTCGCTCGAGCAGGACCGCTGGGGGCTCACCCTCGACCGGCCCGTCGCCGACGCGGCGCTGCGCGACCTCCTGCGCGTGCCGAACCCCGACCGGATCTTCGCCATCGGCGATGCCTACCGCGCGGGTCTCTCGACGCCGGAGATCCACGCCCTGACGAAGATCGATCGGTGGTTCCTCGAGGGGATCCGCGAGATCGTCGCCGTCGAGCCCGAGATCGCGCGCGCCGCTCTCGTCGACGCCGAGGTCATGCGGCGGGCCAAGCAACTCGGGTTTGCCGACCGGCGCATCGGCGAGCTCACGGGGACCACCGAGGCCGAGGTGCGCCGGCGGAGGCTCGCGCACGGCGTCGCCCCGACCTTCAAGATGGTCGACACGTGCGCCGCGGAGTTCGTCGCCCACACCCCGTATCTCTATTCGACGTACGAGGAGGAGGACGAGGCGCCGCCGACGGAGCGGCCGAAGGTCGTCATCCTCGGCTCGGGGCCGAACCGCATCGGCCAGGGCGTCGAGTTCGACTACTGCTGCGTCCACGCCGCGTTCGCGCTGCGCGACCTCGGCGTGGAGGCGATCATGGTGAACTGCAACCCCGAGACGGTCTCGACGGACTACGACACCTCCGACCGCCTCTACTTCGAGCCCCTCACGCTCGAGGACGTCCTGAACATCGTCGAGCGCGAGCGGCCGCTCGGCGTCGTCGTCCAGTTCGGCGGCCAGACGCCGCTCAAGCTCGCCGTGCCCCTGCGCGAGGCGGGCGTCCCGATCCTCGGCACCTCGCCCGACGCGATCGACCGCGCCGAGGACCGGCAGCGCTTCAACACGCTCATCCGGGAGCTCGGCCTGAACCAGGCGGCGGGGGCGACGGCGCGCTCGCTCACCGAGGCGCAGGCCATCGCGGCGTCGACCGGCTACCCGGTGCTCGTGCGCCCGTCGTACGTGCTCGGCGGCCGGGCGATGCGGATCGTGTACGACGACGAGGACCTGCGCGAGTACATGCGCGAGGCCGTGCGGGTGTCGCCCGAGCACCCGGTGCTCATCGACAAGTTCCTCGACGACGCCATCGAGGTCGACGTCGACGCGGTGGCGGACGCCACGCGGGTGGTCGTGGGGGGCGTGATGGAGCACATCGAGAAGGCGGGGATCCACTCCGGCGACGCGGCGTGCGCGCTCCCGCCCTACTCGCTCGGCGACGACCAGGTCCAGGTGCTGCGCGAGCAGACGAAGGCGCTGGCCAAGGCGCTCGGCGTCGTCGGGCTCATCAACGTGCAGTTCGCGATTCGCCACGAGACGGTCTACGTCCTCGAGGTGAATCCGCGCGCCTCTCGCACGGTGCCCTTCGTCTCGAAGGCGATCGGGCTGCCCCTCGCGAAGGTCGCGATGCGCGCGATGCTGGGCCACTCGCTCGAGCCCTACACGGCGTTCGAAGGGCGCGAGCTCGGCCACATCGCCGTGAAGGAGTCGGTGTTCCCGTTCGTGAAGTTCCCGGGCGTCGACGCGGTCCTCGGTCCGGAGATGAAGTCGACCGGCGAGGTCATGGGGCTCGACCGCGACTTCCGGAAGGCGTACCTCAAGTCGCAGATCGCCGCCGGCTCGGCGCTGCCCACCACGGGCAAGGTGTTCATCTCGGTGAAGAGCGAGGACCGGCGGCCGGTCACGACCCTCGCGCGACGCCTCGTCGACCTGGGGTTCTCGCTCGTCGCGACCCCGGGCACGGCGCGCGTCCTCGAGCGGTACGGCATGACGGTCGAGCTGGTGCACAAGCTCGGCGAGGGCGACCGGACGACCGTGATCGACCTCATGAAGCGCGGGGAGATCGTGCTCGTCCTCAACACGCCCGAGAACGGACGGGCGCGGAGGGACTCCTACGCGATCCGCCGCGCCGCGCTGACGCAAAACGTGCCCTACCACTTGACGCTCGACGGCGCCCAGGCCGCGATCGGGGCGATCGAGGCGCTCCTCAAGGAGGAACACCGCGTCCTGAGCCTCCAGGAGTACCACGGTGGCGCCGCCTGACCGGCTCCTCGTCGCGCTGGACGTCGAGAGCCTCCGGGACGCCGAGGCGCTGCTGGGACGCCTCGACGGCGTCGTCACCGGCTGCAAGATCGGCTCGCAGCTCTTCACGGCCGCCGGGCCCGCCGCGGTCGAGAGCGCCCGCAAGCGGGGCTTCCGCGTCTTCCTCGACCTCAAGTTCCACGACATCCCGACCACGGTCGCGGGCGCGGTGCGCGAGGCCGCGCGCCTGGGCGTGGCGATGCTCAACGTGCACGCGAGCGGGGGCGTCGCGATGATGCGCGCCGCCGCCGAGGCGGCGGCGAAGGCGGCGGCAGACTTCGCCGCCCCGCGCCCGCTCGTCCTCGGCGTGACCGTGCTGACGAGCCTCGACCGGGGTACGCTCGCGCGCGAGGTCGGCGTGCCGGCGAGCGTCGACGCGCACGTCCTTCACCTCGCCGACCGCGCGCGCGAGGCCGGCCTCGACGGCTGCGTCGCCTCGCCCCGTGAAGTCCGCGCGCTGCGGCTCGCGCTGGGCCCGCAGTGGGTGATCGTCACGCCCGGGATCCGGATCCCTGCGGCCGGGGCAGACGACCAGACCCGCGTCGCGACGCCCCGGCAGGCGCGGGACGCCGGCGCCGACTACGTCGTGGTGGGCCGCCCGATCACCGCGGCGCCGGACCCCGCCGCCGCAGCCGCCGAAATATTGAGGCAGATCGCGTGACCGAGAGGGAGACGCTCGAGCTCTACGAGAAGACCGGCGCACTCATGCACGGCCACTTCCGACTGACCTCCGGCCTCCACTCGGACGTCTACCTCCAGTCGGCGCTCGTCCTCCAGTACCCCGAGCACGCCGCCGCGCTCGGCGCGGCCCTGGCCGCGCCCTTCCGCGAGGCCGACGTCGCGACGGTGCTGGCCCCCGCGATCGGCGGCATCCTGGTGGCCCACGAGGTGGCGCGAGCCCTCGGCGTGCGCTGCCTCTTCACCGAGCGGGAGAACGGCGTGATGACGCTGCGCCGCGGCTTCACGCTCTCCGCGGGCGAGCATTGCCTCGTCGTCGAGGACGTCATCACCACCGGCGGCTCCACGCGCGAGGTGGTGGAGTGCGTGGAGGGGGCGGGCGGCATCGTCGTGGGCGTCGGCTCGCTGATCGACCGCTCGGGCGGCGCCGCCCGATTCGCGGTCAGGCGCGTGGCGCTGGCCACCGTGCAGGCCAAGACATGGACGCCCGAGGAGTGCCCCCTCTGCCAGACGGGCAGCCACGCCGTCAAGCCGGGGAGCCGGACCTAGCGCAAACCCCAGACGTCACCGAGCGCGCCGTTCTGGAGGAGGACGACGGCGAGCCAGGCGAGCTGGCCACCCACGAACACCGCGAGACCCTCGACCCGCCCCGCCCGCACGTGGGCCCGGTATTGGACGATGGCCCCGACCAGCGCGACAGGCGCGAACAGCGCGCCGTAGTAGGTCGAGAGCAGGCCGTAGCGAACGAGGAGCCCGCCGGCGAAGCCCCAGAGGACCCACGCGCCGAGCCAGGAGGCGACGACGGAGACGAAGATCGAAGCGCGCGAGCCGGGCCGGCCGAGGAAGCGCGCGGCGGCGGCGGCGATCACGCCGAGAAGCAAGAGCGCCGCGATGGTCGCGAGCGCCCAGCGCATCACGCGCCCTGCCGGTACTCCGGTCGCCAGCGGAGGAGCCGCCGCTCGACCTGCCTGATCCCGAGCGCCATCACGATGCCGATCACGCCCAGCGTGAGGAGCGCCACCATCATGTCGGCGGCGTTCAACGTGCCGAGCGACTGGATGATGAGGTAACCCAGGCCGCCGCCCGACTCGCCGCCGAGGAACTCCCCGACGACGACGCCGATCAGCGCGAACGAGATGGACGGCGTCATCGAGGCGAACGCCCAGGCGAGCGTCGAGGGCACAACGACCGTGCGCATGATCTGCCGCTGCGAGGCGCCGAGGAAGCGCGCCGAGTGGATCAGGTCGGCATCCACGCTGCGCGCGCCCTGGAACGTGTTGAAGAAGACGATGAAGAACACGATCGTCCACGCGAGAACGATCTTCGCCAGGAGCCCGAAGCCGAAGATCATGGTGATGAGCGGCACGAGCGCGATCCGCGGGAGGGAGTTAAACGCGATAAAGTACGGCTCGAAGACGCGCGCGAGCCGGTCGTTCCGTCCGAGCACGAGCCCCGCCGCGAAGCCCGTGGAGACGCCGACGACGAACCCCCAGAGGGTGGACTGCACGGTGGAGAGCGCCATGGCCCAGATCGAGAGCCGCGCCTCTCCGCCGGCGAGGTACGCGAAGCGCCGGAGGATCATCGAGGGCCGGCTGATGAAGAACGGGTCGATCCAGTAGAGGCCGGGGGTCTTCGAGATCGCCTTGATGCCCGTCAGCCATTCCCACGCCCCGATCAGGACCACGAGGATCAGGAGCCGCCAGAACAGGACGCGCCCGCGCTCGCTCACGGGCCGGGCTCCGCGAGCTCCTCGCCCAGGACGTGCCAGATCACGCCGTACTCGTGCGCGTACTCGTCGGTCTCGCGCAGCTTGATGACGTCGCGCGGCCGCGAGATCCGCACGTCGTGGACGAGCTTGATCCGGCCGGGCCGGCGCGTCATGACGATGATCCGGTCGGCGAGCGTGATCGCCTCCGAGAGGTCGTGGGTCACGAACACGACCGTTTGATGGCGCGCCTCCCAGAGGCCGAGGAGCTCGGCGTGCAGGGTGAGCTTCGTGTGCGTGTCGAGCGCGCCAAAGGGCTCGTCCATCAGGAGGATCTCGGGGTCGACGACCAGCGTGCGCATGAGCGCCACGCGCTGCCGCATCCCGCCCGAGAGCGTCGCGGGAAAAGCGTCCTCGAACCCTTCGAGCCCGGCGAGCCGGATCCCCTCGCGCACTCGTGCCTCGAGCTCCGCGCCTCGGACGCCGCGGTACTCGAGGCCGAGCGCGATGTTCCGGCGGACGGTGCGCCACGGGAAGACCGTGTCCCGCTGAAAGACGTAGCCCACCCGCGGGGGCACGTCCGTGACGGGTCGGCCGTCCACCTCGATCGCCCCGGCCGACGGCGCCACGAGCCCGCCGAGCATGTTGAGGATGGTGGACTTGCCGCAGCCCGAGGGCCCGACGATCGCGACGAACTCCGCGTCGGCGACCTCGAACGACACGTCGCGGACGGCCGGGACCTCGCGCGTGCGCTCGCGGAACGTCTTCGCGAGGCCCCGGACGGCGATGCGGGGACGCCGCGCGCTCAGGATTTGTATGTGGCCTGGGCCTTCCGGACGAACCCCATGTCCACGGCCCGCGCATAGGGGACGGGCTTCTCCACGGCGAGCGGCAGCCACACCTTCATCCCGTTCGCGTAGTCGCGCTCGGCGATGTGGAAATCCCAGTCGAGGATCGTCTTGTAATAGCGGACGGACTTCACCACGTCCTCGCGTCTGAAGGTGTCCATGTACGGCTTGTGGAGGAGCTCGACGATCTCCTCGTCCTTCGCGCGGCGGATCCACTGCTGGGCGCGATAGTTGGCGTTCACATACGCCTGCACGAGGTCGGGCGACCTCTCGACGGTCTCGCGGAGCACGTAGCCGACCGTGACGGGGATCGGCCCGCCGAAGACGCGGTTCCAGGCGCGCTCGTCGAGCACGTCGTAGATCACGCGCCCGAAGCCCTCGCTCTCCGCGGCGAACTGCCACTCGGGCACCGCCATGATTGCGTCGAACTTGCCCGCCTTGAGCCCGCCGAGCATCGTCGTCGAGGCGCCGCCCCCGACCCAGTCGACATGGTCGTTGACCGGCGTACCGTCGGCGGCCTTCGTCTGCTTGAGCACGTAGACGCCGTACACGTGGGTGCCCGAGCCGATCGCCGTCGCGGCAACGACCGCCTTGCGACCGACGCGCCTCGGGTCGGCGAGGGCCTCGACCGACCTGACGTCCTTGTCGAACAGATCCTGGCGGACGACGATGTTGGCGTAGCTGCAGCGCGTGTCGGTCGCGAAGATCATGAGCGCGTCCCGACCCTTCTCGGTGATCTTCAGCGGATGGTTCGAGTCGCCCAGCGCGAACATCGCCTGCCCGGCCGCGAGGACCTGGGCCACCTTGGCCCCGCCCCCGGGCACGATGAAGCTCGGGACGCTCACGCCCTCGTCCTCGAAGAACTTCTTCTCCTTCGCGACCAGGTGCTGGCCGTAGACGAACGTGGAGACACTGTGGGTGACGGTGATCGTTCGCGGTACCGCCGCATGGACCCGCGGGGCGGGGCGGGCCGCGGCGAGGACGACGCTGGTCGCACCGGTGGTCAGGAGGAACCGGCGACGGGTGAGGCGCATCAGGCTGCCTCCTTGTGTCAGGCGATCGAGTGTAGCCAGCCGTCCAGCGCCTGTCAACCGCAACATATTGACACTACAGGCTATTTCGCCCTAGAATCGCTGGATGACACCCACCCGCACCGGCCGGGTCCCGTCTCTTCGCAGCATGACGGGATTCGGTCGAGCAGAAGTCTCTGCCGGGCCGATCGCGATCAGCGTGGAAGCGCGGTCTCTCAACCATCGGCACCTGGATGTGACGGTCCGGCTCCCGCGCGCCCTCGCCGGGCTCGAGATGGACGCGCGTCGCCTGATCCAGTCGCGTCTCCAGCGCGGCCGTGTGGAGATCACCGTCCAGCTCGCGCCCGCGGCGGGCGGTTCCCTCCAGCAGCTCCGCGTGGACCAACGGCTCGCGGCGGAGTACGTCGCGCGAGCGCGCGCCCTCGGTGCGGCGGTCGGCGTCGGCGGGGACGTGCCGCTCGCCTGGGTGCTCGAACGCCCAGGCGTCGTCACTCTGGAGGACGCGGACGCGCCGGCCCCCGACACCGTCTGGCCGGTTCTCTCGGATGCGCTGGCGAAGGCGCTCGACGAGCTCGTCGCGCGGCGCGCGACGGAGGGCGAGGCGCTGGGCGTCGAGCTCCACGCACTCACCGCGGACCTCCGCGCCCAGGTCGACCTGGTCGAGGCGCGCGCGCCCGCCGCGGCCGCGCGCCGGGCGGAACGGCTCCGCGAGCGGATCCGGGCGCTCCTCGGCGACGCGACGATCGACGAGGGACGGATCCTCAGCGAGGTGGCGGTCTGGGCGGAGAAGACCGACGTGCGCGAAGAGCTCACGCGGCTCCGCGCGCACCTCGCCGAGTTCGCGCACGTGCTCGACACGGGCGAGGTCGTGGGGCGGCCGCTCGACTTCCTGATCCAGGAGCTCGGCCGCGAGGTCAACACGATTGCCTCGAAGGGCGACGATCTCGAGGTGAGCCAGGCGGCGCTCGCGGCGAAGGGCCTGATCGAGAAGATGCGCGAGCAGGTGCAAAATCTTGAGTAGCGCGCACGACGGGGGAGCGGGGCGCGGCCGGTGATCAGGCGCCGCGGCACGCTGTTCGTCGTCTCCGCGCCGTCCGGCGCGGGCAAGACGACGCTGTGCCGCGAGATGCGGCTGCGTCTGCCGGACCTGGCGTACTCGGTATCGGTGACGACGCGGGCTCCGCGCGCCGGCGAGATCGACGGCGTGGACTTCCGCTTTGTCGCCGAGGCGGAGTTTCGTGGAATGCTGGCGCGCGGCGAGTTCGCCGAGTGGGCGACCGTGCATGGCCACCTCTACGGCACGCGGGCGCGGGCGCTCGAGGAGGCGCTCGGAGGGGGCCGCGACGTCCTGCTCGACATCGACACGCAGGGGGCGGCGCAGCTCCGGGCGCGCTACCCGGAGGCGGTGCTCGTGTTCATCGTGGCGCCATCCATGAAGGAGCTCGAACAGCGCCTGCGCGAGCGCCGCTCCGACGCCGAAACGGAGATCGGCCGCCGCCTGGCGCGCGCCCGGGAGGAAATTGCGCTGTGGCGGCAGTACGATTATCTCGTCGTCAACCGTGACGTGAAGGAGGCGATGGAGCAGCTGGCGGCGATCATCCAGGCGGAGCGCTGCCGCACGAGCCGCCTGCAGCTCACGTTCCCCGATCTGGAGGTGTCCGAGTGATGCCATTTCCCTCGCTCGAAGGTGCGCTCAACAAGGTATCCAACCGCTATCTGCTGGTCGTGCTCGCCGCGAAACGGTCGCGGCAGATCAACCGCGGCGCGCCCGGACGCGTCGAGACCAAGCACAAGAAGCCGACGAGCCACGCGCTCGAGGAGATCGCGGCGGCCAAGGTCGAGTACCGCGTCAAGGACGACGGAGAGACCGCGAAGGCATGAGCCTCGCCGGCCGCGAGCTGATCCTCGGCGTCACCGGGTCTATCGCCGCGTACAAGGCCGTGTACCTGCTGCGCGAGCTGACGCAGCTGGGCGCCGGGGTCACGGTCTGCCTCACCGAGCACGCGGGGGAGTTCGTCGGCCCGCTCACGTTCCGGACCCTCTCGGGTCGGCCGGTGCTCACCGACCTCTTCGATCCGCAGAGCGCCGACGCCGTCGAGCACGTCGCCCTCGCCGAGCGGGCCCACGCCGTCCTCGTCGCTCCCGCGACCGCGAACCTCCTGGCCAAGGCGGCGCACGGCATCGCCGACGACTTCCTGACCACGCTGCTCCTGGCCGCGCGCTCGCCCGTGCTCATGGTGCCCGCGATGGACGGGGGGATGTGGGAGCACCCCGCGGTCGTCGCCAACGTCGCGACGCTGCGCGCGCGCGGCGTCACGGTGCTGGAGCCCGACGCCGGCGCGCTCGCCTCGGGCCTGTCGGGCAAGGGACGGTTCCCCGAGCCCGACGCGATCGTCGAGGCGCTCCGGCGGCTGCTGGCGCCGGTGCGCGACTTCGCCGGCGAGCGGCTCCTGATCACCGCGGGGCCCACGCGCGAGCCGATCGACCCGGTGCGCTACATCTCGAACCGCTCGTCGGGCAAGATGGGCTACGGCCTGGCCGCCGCCGCGCTCCGGCGCGGGGCCCAGGTGACGCTGATCGCGGGCCCCACGCAGATCACGCCGCCGCCCGGCGCGGTCTTCGTTCCCGTGCAGACCGCCGAGGAGATGCGCGAGGCGGTGCTTCAGCATCTGTCCTCGGCCACGGTCGTCATCAAGGCGGCCGCCGTCGCTGACTATCGGGCCAAACACCCCTCGGCCGCGAAGATCAAGGGGAAGCGCGATCTGACGCTCGAGCTCACGCCGAATCCAGACATCCTCGCCGAGGTCGCGGGACGCCGTACCGGCGCGTTCGTCGTCGGCTTCGCCGCCGAGACCCATGACGTCGCCGCCAACGCGCGGGCGAAGCTCGAGGCCAAGGGGATCGACCTGCTCGTCGCCAACGACGTGAGCCAGCGGGGAATCGGCTTCGACTCCGACGAGAACGAAGTGCTCCTGCTCGACCGGTGGGGCGGCACGCGCGCGCTGCCCCGGATGCCGAAGAGCGCCGTGGCCGACGCGATCCTGAGCCACACCCTCGCCGTGCGCGCGGCGGCGGTCACGCGGAAGGCGGTGCGCTGACGGCAGCGCTCGAGGCGAGCCCGCGCGCGGCGCTCGCCGACGCGCTCGACGCGCTCGGCGCCACGCTCCGCCACCACCGCGACCTCGGCTTCACGGAGCTCTCGCTCGAGGGCAGCTACCTCCTCTCCCCCGCGGAGGCGCTCCACGCGCAGGAACGGGCGCTCGCGGGTTGCCGGCGCTGCAGGCTGTGCGAGGGACGGACGACGATCGTCTTCGGCTCGGGCAACCCGCGGGCCGACTTGGTCTGCATCGGTGAGGGGCCCGGCGCGGACGAGGACGCCCAGGGGTTGCCGTTCGTCGGTCGCGCCGGCCAGCTCCTCACGAAGATGCTCGCGTCCGTCGAGCTCTCACGCGACGAGGTCTACATCACGAATACCGTTTTGTGCCGGCCCCCAGGGAACCGGAACCCCGAGCCCGACGAGCTGGCAGCGTGCGCACCGTTTCTGGCCGACAAGCTCGCCGTGATCCAGCCGAAGGTCATCCTCTCCCTCGGCTCCGTCGCGACGCAAGCGCTGCTCCGCACCAAGGAGCCGATCGGCAAGCTGCGGGGCCGGATCCACGCCTACGGGTCGGCCGTGCTGATCCCCACGTTCCATCCGGCCTTCCTGCTCCGCAACCCGGGCCCCGAGTACCGGCGCATGGCCTGGGAGGACCTCAAGCTCGCCAAACGGGAATACGACCGCCGCCGAACCACGTAGGATGATCGCGGACGTCGCCTTTGACGCCCCCGTCCCGCATCCCTTCTCCTACCGTGTGCCCGACGGCTGGCGGCTCGCCCCGGGCCAGCGCGTCCTGGCCCCGCTGCGCGGGGCGGCGCGCGTCGGCATGGTGGTGGCGGTGCGCGAGGGGGCCGACGAGCGCCTCAAGCCCTTGATCCGCGCGGCCGATCCGGCGCCGATTCTCTCGCCGGCCCGGCTCGACTTCGTCCGCTGGATTGCCGCCGAGAGCCTCTCGTCCGTCGGTTCGACCAGCGCCGCGCTGCTCCCGCCGCCGCTCGGCGATTCCGCCGCGGCTCGCACGGAGCCGTCCCCCGGCCCGGCTCGCGTCGAGCAGGCCCAGCGGCCGCAGTTGCTCGTCGGGGCAGGACGGGAGCAACGGGTGCTCGAGCGCATCGAAGCAACGAAGGGCGGGACGCTCGTGCTCGCGGCCGACGTCGAGGCGGCGGCGCGGTGGGCGCAGCGCCTCGCGAAGCTCGACCGCGTAGTCCGGCTCGACTCGGGCGTGGACGAGGGGGCCCGTGTGGAGGCGTGGCGGCAGCTCGCCGACGGCGAGGCAAGGCTCGCGACCGGCACGCGGTCGGCGCTGCTGGCGCCGCTCCCGCCGCCGGGCACGCTCGTCCTGCTCGACGAGCACGAGGCCGCCCACAAGCCGCCGGGCCCGCCGCGCATCCACTCGCGCGAGGTCGCGCTCGAGCGCGCCGCGCGTGAGGGCCTCACCCTCCTGCTGACGTCGGCGACGCCGAGCGTCGAGATGTGGTGGCGGGCCGAGCGCGGGAGCGCCGACGCGGCCCTCGCCCCGCCGGGCCCGTGGCCCGCCGTCAGCCTGGCCGACACCCGGGGGATCCTCCGCCGCGAGCCGCTCACGCCGCCGCTCGCGCGGGCGGTCCGCGAGACCCTCGCCGCCGGCCGGCGGGTCTTTCTCGCGGTGAGCCGGCTCACCTCCGCCCTCGCGTGCGACGAGTGCGGGAGCGTCGTGCGCTGTGCGGAGTGCGTGCTCGCGCTCGCGTACTCGCGCGCTGCCGCGACGCTCAGCTGCCGGCTCTGCGGGCGGACGGGGCCGCTCCCGGACACGTGCCCGAGCTGCCGCGGCCGGCGCCTGTCGCCGTTCGGTTGGGGCGTGGAGCGCGTCGAGCACGCGGTGCGGCGACGCTTCCCCGACGCGCGCATCGCGCGCTACGATCCCGACGCCCTCCGCGGCGCGCGCGGCGAGGCGCAGCGCGCCGCGGCGGCGGAGGCGCAGCTCGTCATCGGCACGCGCGGGGCGCTCCGGCTCTTCGGGCGCGGCGCCCTGGGCCTCGCCGCGTTCGTGTCGGCCGACCAGCTCCTGCGCGTCCCCGACTTCCGAGCGGGCGAGCGGACCCTGGCCCTGCTGTGGGCCGCCGCCGAGCGCGTCGGCGCGGGCGGCGCGCTCGTCATCCAGTCGCAGAACCCGACGCACTACGCGTTCGAGGCCGTGGTGCGCCAGGATCTCGCCGCCTTCTACGCGCACGAGCTCCGCTTCCGCGCCGAGCTCGGCTACCCGCCGTTCCGCCGGCTCGCGATCGTCACCGTGCGCGGCGGGAGCGTGCCCGAGACCGCGCGGCTCGCCGACGGCGTCGGCGCCACGCTGCGCGCCTCGACAGGGCTCCAGGTCTATCCGCCGGGCGCCGATCGGCGGAACCGTGTCCGGCGGGTCGTCGTGAAGGGCCCCGCCGAGCTGCCGCATCTCGTCGGCGCCGCGCTCCAGGAGTTCCGAGGTAGGCGTCCAGAGGGCCGCGGTATCATAGACGTCGAGGTGGATCCGGTCGAATGGCCGTTCTGAAGATCAGCAAGTACGGCGACCCCGCGCTCCGGCGGCGCGCGGAGCCCGTCGGCGAGATCACGCCCGAGATCCGCGCCATCGTCGCGGACATGATCGACACGATGTACGACGAGGTCGGCATCGGCCTCGCCGGGCCGCAAGTCGGCATCCCGCTCCGGTTGATCGTCGTCGGCGACGAGGAGGGCCGCGGCGCCCAGGCTCTCGTCGATCCCGTCATCACCGCCCGGGGTGGCGAGGCGACGGCCGAAGAAGGGTGCCTCTCGATCCCAGGCGTCTTCGCGCCGGTCACGCGCTCGGTGTGGGTCAAGGTCGAGGCCCGTGACGCCGACGGCCGGCCGGTGGCCATCGACGCGCGGGGCCTGCGTGCGCGCGTCCTCCAGCACGAGCTCGATCACCTCGACGGGATTCTCTTCATCGATCGCCTCGACCCGGTGACCCGCGATCGCATCAAGCGGAAGATCAAGAAGGAAGGTCTCCGCGAGGACGCCGCCCGCCACGCCTTCGCGCTTTAAGGTCCTCTTCTACGGCACGCCCGATTTCGCGCTGCCGACGCTCGAGGCGCTCCTCCGCCACCACGACGTCGTCGCGGTCGTCACCCAGCCCGATCGTCCTGCTCACCGCGGGCAGCGCCTCACGCCCCCGCCGGTCAAGGTCAAGGCGCTCGCCGCCGGGCTCCCCGTCGTCCAGCCCGCACGGCTGCGCGACCCGGAGTGGCCGAGCCGCCTGGCCGAGTTCGGCGCCGACGTGGCCGTCGTCGTCGCCTTCGGGCAGATCCTGCCGCCGGCGGTGCTCCGCGTACCCGCGCGGGGCTCCATCAACGTGCACGCCTCCCTCCTCCCGCGCTATCGCGGCGCCGCGCCGATCCAGTGGGCGCTGATCCGAGGGGAGACGGTCACGGGAGCGACGACGTTCCTGATGGACGAGGGCATGGACACGGGACCCATTCTGATGTCGGCGACGACGCCGATCGGCTCCGACGAGACCGCGGGCGAGCTGGCGGCGCGCCTCGCGACGCTCGGCGCCGGGCTCCTCGTCGACACGCTGGCGCGCCTTCACACGCTGACGCCGACTCCCCAGCGGCACGAAGCGGCGACGCTCGCGCCGCGGCTCAGGAAGACCGACGGCTATCTCGACTTCGCACGGCCCGCGCGCGAGCTCGTGAATCTCGTCCGCGGGTGCAATCCCTGGCCCGGCGCCATCGCCAAGGCGCCGACCGGCCAGCTCACGATCTGGCGCGCCACGGCCGTGGAGGCGCCGCCCGCCGCGCCGCCGGGCACGCTGGCCGCCCACGCGGCCGGCCTCGTCATCGCGACCGGCGAGCGCGCACTCCTGCCCGTCGAGGTGCAACCCGAGAACCGCCGCCCGATGGCGTGGGGCGATTATCTTCGTGGTGCGCGCCTCGCTCCCGGCGCGATGTTCGTGACGCCGTGACCGCGCGTTCCGAGCGGAGGAGCTCCTCCCGCCCCCCGCCGTCCCCCGCGCGCGTCGTCGCCGCGCACGTGCTGGAGCGCGTCGAGGCGAGCGCGGACTTCGCCGACGTCGCGCTCGACCAGGCGCTCGGTCTGCTCACGCTGGCACCGCGCGACGTCGCGCTCGCGACCGAGCTCGTGTACGGCACGCTTCGCTGGCAGCGGTACCTCGACTGGATCCTCGGCCCCCACTCCCGACGACGCCTCGAGTCGCTGGACGCCCGGGTGCGCGTCGTGCTCCGGATGGCGGCGTACCAGATCGCGCTCCTCGAGCGCGTCCCGTCGTTCGCCGCCGTGAACGACGCGGTCGCGCTCGCCCCGCGAACGCCTGGCGTCAAGGCGTTCGTGAACGCCGTGCTCCGCGCGTTCGCGCGGCGGGGGGTACGCGAGCGCGAGCCCGCCGCGCCCCGCGACCCTCTCGAGGCGCTCGCGACGCGCTGCTCCTTCCCCACCTGGCTCGCCGCGAGGTGGATCGAGCGGTGCGGCTGGCAGGACGCGGAGGCCCTGATGCGCGCGATGAACGAGCGCCCGCCGCTCACGCTCCGCGCGAACACCGTGCGCATCTCGCGCGACGCGCTCGCCGCGCGCCTCCGCGCGGAAGAGGGCCTCGCCTCGCGACCTGCGCAGTGGGCGCCCGAGGCGCTCGTGGTCTCCCCCGGGGGAGCGCCGGGGGACTGGCGAGCCTTTGCCGATGGAGGCTTCGCCGTCCAGGATGAGGCGTCGATGCTCGTCGCGCGACTGCTCGACCCGCGCCCCGGGGAGGCGATCGCCGACGTCTGCGCCGCGCCCGGGACCAAGACCACTCACCTCGCGGAGCTCATGGCGAACCGCGGCCGCGTGCTCGCCCTCGACCCGCAGCCGGTGCGGCTCGAGCGCGTGGGCGCGGCGGCCGCGCGGCTCGGGCTCTCGATCGTCGAGCCCGTCGAGGGCGCGGTCGAGACGCTCGCCCCCGCGTTCCGCTCCGCCTGCGACGGCGTGCTCGTGGACGCCCCGTGCTCGAACCTCGGCGTCCTCCGACGCAATCCCGACGTGAAGTGGCGACGGCAGCCGGCCGACCTTGCCCTGAACGCCCTGCGCCAGGGACGGATCCTCGAGGCCGCCGCGACGATGGTGACGCCCGGCGGCCGGCTCGTCTACGCGACGTGCTCCCTCGAGCCCGAGGAGAACGAGGCGGTCGTGCGGGCGTTCCTCGCCGCGCACTCCGAGTTCCGGCTCGACCCGCCGGGCGAGTTTCCGCTGCCCCTCGACCCGGACGGCATGCTCCGCTGCCTGCCCCACCGGCACGGGACCGACGGGTTCACGGCGGCGCGCTTCCGCCGGTCTCCGGATCGGGGTATAACAGCACCGTGATCAAGATCGCGCCCTCGATCCTCGCCGCGGACTTCGCCGCCCTCGGCCACGACATCGCGCGGGTCGAGGCCGGCGGCGCGGATCAACTCCACGTGGACGTCATGGACGGGCGCTTCGTGCCCAACATCACGATCGGTCCCGTCGTCGTCGCCGCGATCCGCAAGCGCACGCGGCTGCCCCTCGACGTGCACCTGATGATCGTGGAGCCCGAGCGCTACATCGCCGAGTTCGTCGGCGCCGGCGCCGACATGGTCACGGTCCATGCGGAGGCATGCCCCCATCTCTCACGCACGCTCGCCCAGATCCGGGAGCTCGGCGCGAAGGCGGGCGTCGCGCTCAATCCCTCGACGTCGGCGTCGGTGCTCGAGTACGTCCTGGACGACCTCGATCTCGTCCTCGTGATGTCGGTCAACCCAGGGTTCGGCGGCCAGGCGTTCATCCCGAGCGCGCATCGCAAGATCCGCGAGATCCGGGCGCTCCTCGGCGGCCGCCGCGTCGACGTCTCCGTCGACGGGGGCGTCAGGGCCGCGCTCGCGAAGGCGCTCGCGGACGACGGCGCCTCCACCCTCGTCGCGGGCTCGGCGATCTTCGGCGCGGCCGACCCGGCGGCCGCAGTCAGGGCGATCCGCGATGCCGCCACGGCGCGCTGATCGCGACGCCCCGCCCGTCGTGGACGTCGCCGCCCGGACGCGGCGCTGGACGCGCAAGGAGTACGACCGGCTGGTCGAGCTCGGCGTCCTCCACGAGGACGAGCCGATCGAGCTGGTGGACGGCCAGATGGTGGTACGCGAGCCGAAGCTCACGCCGCACACGACTGCGACCGAGCTCACCGCGGAAGCGTTGCGACGCGCCTTCGGACACGGGTGGCACGTGCGGGTCCAGCAACCCGTCGCCCTCGACGACGATTCCGAGCCCGAGCCCGATGTCACCGTCGTACGCGGCGCGCCGCGGGACTATCTCGACGCGCATCCCTCGCGGCCGGCGCTCATCGTCGAGGTCGCTCAGACGAGCCTGGCGTTCGACCGCCGTCGGAAGGGCGGGCTCTACGCCCGAGCGACGATCGCCGAATACTGGATCGTCAATCTCGTGAGTCGTGCCCTCGAGGTCTACCGCGAGCCGGCGCGCTCGCCGGCGGCGCACGGCGGGTGGAAGTACACGCGCGCGCGGATGCTGAAGCCCGGCGCAACCGTCTCGCCGCTCGCCGCCCCGGCCGCGCGGATCGCCGTCGCCGATCTGCTGCCGTAGATCGGGGCGGCCTTCCCGTCCGGCTGAATCCCTCCGCGGCGGTAGCGCGTCTCTACGTCCGGGAGACGATGATGCGCGTCGCCGAGCTCTGGCGCTATCCCGTGAAATCGCTCGCCGGCGAGCGTCTCGACCTCGCGGAGCTCACGGTCAACGGGATCGCCGGCGACCGCGTCGTCCACGTGCGCGACCCGCGCGGCCGGGTGATCACGTCGCGGACTCACCCGAAGCTGCTCGGGCTCCGCGCCACTCTGGGCCCGGACGGCGAGCCGAGGATCGACGGCCAGCCGTGGACGGCGGAAGGCTCGGCCGCCGCCGTGCGAGCGGCCGCCGGGCCCGGCGCGCGACTCGCGCGCCACGACGGTCCCGAGCGATTCGACGTGCTGCCGCTCCTCGTGGCGACCGACGGCGCGATCGCGGCGCTCGGCGTGGACGGGCGCCGGCTCCGGCCGAACATCGTCGTCGAGGGCGTCGAGGGCCTGGCCGAGCGCGCGTGGCCCGGCCGCCGCCTGAGGATTCGCGACGTGCTCATCGCGGTCGAGAAGCTCCGCGGCCGCTGCGTGATGACGACGTTCGATCCCGACACCCAGGCGCAGGACCCCTCGGTGCTCAAACGGATTGTCGCGGAGTTCGGCGGGCGGATGGCGCTCGACTGCGACGTCCTCGAGGGAGGCGTGCTGCGGGTCGGCGATCCCGTGGAGCTTATGTAGGCGCGCGTCTACTTCTTGCGGAACTCGGCCGGGAGCTTCACCCACTGGTAGACGCCGACGTTGAGCTGCTGGAGCGCCCAGCGCTCGGGGTACCAGTAGCCCGTCGTCGTCTCGGTGACGTAGTAGCCGGGGATCTCGACCGCGTCCTCCCGGGTCTGGGGCGGGACACCGTCGGGCCCTGGCACGTAAAGAGTGACCGTCGCCTGCTGTGACGGAACGGTGATGTACTGGACGACCTGGCCGTAGTCGACGCGGCCGACGCCCAGTTGATTCCACGGCTCCGTCGGGTAGGGGTTGTTCAGGTGGTTCGGTTCGCCGGTGAAGGGCTGGGTCGGGATGAGCGCCCCGGTGATCGGATCCTTCTTGAACTGCGGAGTGAAGGGGTTCACCTTCCCGAGCCCGCTGGCAGTTCCCTGGTTCTGCGCGCTCGCGTCGGCGACCAGGAACAGAGCCGTCACGACCGCGACAATGATGGCTGTGCGCATATGCTCACTCCCCAGAGCCATAGGATACTCGAGGAGGGTACATTGTGTTGAAATATACCTTGTGATTCCGTAGAGTCAGAGTTTCCATGCTGGATTCCCTGAGCACACGCCTGCAATCGATCTTCGACCGCCTGGGGGGCCACGGCCGCCTGACGGAGGAGAATATCCAGGAGGCCCTGCGCGAGGTGCGGGTCGCCCTCCTGGAGGGCGACGTCAATTTCAAGGTCGTCCGCACCTTCATCGACCGCGTGCGGGAGAAGGCGGTGGGTCAGGACGTGTTGAAGTCGCTGACACCGGCCCACCAAGTCGTCAAGGTGGTCCACGACGAGCTGACCGAGCTCCTGGGCGGGAGCGGCCACCGGCTCGCCCCGGCGCCCCATCCGCCGACCGTGATCATGCTCATCGGGCTGCAGGGCTCGGGCAAGACGACGACCGCCGCGAAGCTCGCGCGTTGGTACGGAAAGCAAGGCCAGCATCCGCTGCTCGCCGCCGCCGACACCAACCGCCCGGCCGCGCAGGAGCAGCTCCGGACGCTCGGCGGGCAGATCGCCGTGGACGTCGTCGGCGCTCCCGGGCAGACGCCGCTCGAGATCTGCCGCCAGGCCCGTGCGGAAGCCGCGACGCGTGGGCTCACGCCGCTCGTCCTGGACACGGCGGGCCGGCTCCACATCGACGAGCCGATGCTCGAGGAGCTCAAGGCGATCCGCAAGGAGGTGGCACCCCACCACGTGCTGCTCGTCGTGGACGCGATGACGGGCCAGGACGCGGTGACCGTCGCCGACCGGTTCAACAAGGCGGTCGGCATCGACGCCGTGATCCTCACGAAGCTCGACGGCGACGCCCGCGGCGGGGCGGCCCTCTCCGTGCGCGGGGTGACGGGCCGGCCGATCGCGTTCGCGGGGACCGGCGAGAAGACCGACGCGCTCGAGCCGTTCCACCCCGACCGGCTCGCCTCGCGCATCCTCGGCATGGGCGACGTGCTCTCGCTCGTGGAGCGCGCCCAGGCGACGGTGGACCAGACGAAGGCCGAGGAGCTCGTTCGCAAGCTCCGCGAGAACGCGTTCACGCTCGACGACTTCCGGGAGCAGCTCCGCCAGGTGCGGCAGCTGGGCCCGCTCGACCAGGTCCTCGGCATGCTGCCGTTCGGCAAGATGCTCAAGGCGGCGCCGAAGGACCTCACCGGGGAGTCGGCGGACCTCGGCCGCTTCGACGCGATCATCACGTCGATGACGCCGGCCGAGCGGATGAACCCGGACACCATCAACGGCAGCCGTCGCCAGCGGATCGCGCGGGGCAGCGGCACGACCGTCCAGGACGTCAACCGGCTGCTGAAGCAGTACGCGCAGTTGCGGAAGATGATGAAGCAGTTCAAGGGCATGGAGGGGAAGCTGCGGCTTCCCACACCGAGGGGGTGACGACGTGGCAGTTTCGATTCGACTCAGACGCACCGGGACGAACAAGCGGCCGACCTATCGGGTGGTCGTGGCAGACTCGCGCGCGCCGCGCGACGGACGGTTCATCGAGATCCTCGGACACTACAACCCGCTGACCGAGCCGCCCACCGTGAAGATCGACCGGGCGAAGGCCCAGGCATGGATCGCCAAGGGCGCCCAGCCGTCGAACACGGTGCGGCGGCTCCTGGCGAACGTGAAGGCGGAGTGAGCGAGCGCCTCGTCGTGATCGGCGCGATCACCCGGACCCACGGGCTCGCCGGCGAGGTCCGCGTGACGCCGATGACGGACGACCCGGCGCGGTTCGGTGGCGTGCGGGAGTGCGTGCTGTGGGATGCGGCGCACGAGCGGCGGGAGCGGTACCGGATCACCGCCGTGAGGCCGCAGGGCACGGCGATTTTGCTCACCCTCGCGGGGTGCGACTCGGCCGAGGCGGCGGCCGCGCTCGTGGGACGCCTCGTGGCCCTGCCGGCCGAGGAGGCGCTGCCGCTGGCGCCGGGCCACTTCTACCCCTGGCAGCTCGAGGGGTGCCGCGTGGTGACCGAAGACGGGCGGGAGGTCGGGCGCGTGACCGGCATCGAGCGGTCGGCGGCGCAGGACCTCTGGGTCGTGACGGACGAGGCGCGGCAGCATCTCATCCCCGCGGTCCCGGAGATCGTGAGCGAGGTCGATCTCGCGGCACGCCGGGTGGTGATCCGCCCGCCCGAGGGGTTGCTCGACCTGTAGGTGCGGAGTGCGGATCGACATCGTGACGCTGTTCCCCGGGATGGTCGAGCCGGTGCTCGGCGCGTCGATGCTCGGGCGCGCGCGCACCCGCGGCCTCGTTGACATCCGGGTGGTGAATCTCCGAGACTACGCGGAGGGCAAGCACCGGATCACCGACGACTACCAATTCGGCGGCGGCGGGGGTATGGTGCTCAAGCCGGAGCCGTTGTTCGCCGCGGTGCACGCGCTCTCGACCGAGGGCGCGCGCGTCGTCCTGCTGGATCCGCGGGGCCGGACCTTCACCCAGAAGGTCGCGGCGGAGCTGGCGGGCGCGACGCACCTGATCCTCCTCGCGGGGAGGTACGAGGGCGTCGACGCGCGGGTGAGCGAGCGGCTGGCGCACGACTCGATCTCGATCGGCGACTACGTGCTGACGGGCGGCGAGTTGCCGGCGCTCGTGGTGACCGACGCGATCGTGCGGCTCCTGCCGGGGGTGCTCGGCGCCGAGGGCGCGGCGGAGCGCGAGTCGTTCTCGAGCGGATTGCTGGAGCCGCCGCAGTACACGCGGCCCGAGGAGTTCGAGGGTGCGCGCGTGCCGGCCGTGCTCCTGTCCGGGGATCACGCCCGGATCGCGCGGTGGCGGCGCGTGCAAGCGCTCTGGCTCACGTGGCGAACACGACCCGAGCTCTTGAAGGATGTGGATCTGACGTCCGACGAGCAGCGGCTCGTCGAGCGATTCGAACGCGGGGAGAGGCCGGAGCTGACCGAATGACTCGGCCGGCGCTCGCAGCAAGAGAGGGAAGGACGTCATGGATGCCATTCGCTTGGTGGAGGCGGGGCAGCTCAAAAAGGACCGGCAGGCGTTCGTGCCGGGCGACACGGTGCGCGTGCACGTCAAGGTCGTCGAGGGCGAGAAGGAGCGCACGCAGCTCTTCGAGGGCATCGTGATCAGGAAGCGCGGTGAGGGCGCCCGCGCATCCTTCACGGTCCGGCGCGTCTCCTACGGTGTCGGCGTCGAGCGTACGTTTCCGCTGCACTCGCCGCGCGTCGAGCGCGTCGAGGTCACGCGGCGGAGCCGCGTGCGGCGCTCGAAGCTCTACTACCTCCGCGGACTCGCGGGCAAGGCGGCGAGGCTCAAGGAGAAGCGCGCCGCCCTGGTCCCCACCACCACCGAAGAGTAGGCTCCGACCCCACCGGCGTGACGCCGCCCACGGCGCCGTACCGCTACGAAGCTCAGGCCTGGCGGGCCGGAGTCACGCGCGTGGCCGGGATCGACGAGGCCGGGCGCGGGCCGCTGGCGGGGCCGGTGGTCGCGGCCGCGGTCGTCCTGGCTCACGACCGGCGCATCAGGGGGCTGGCCGACTCCAAGCTCCTGGCCCCGCCCGAGCGCGAGGGGCTGTTCCGCCTGATCCAGGAGCGCGCCGTCGCCGTGGGCGTCGGCATCGTCGACCACGAGACGATCGACCGCATCAACATCTTGCAGGCGACGCGCCAGGCCATGGCGGAGGCGCTCGCACGGCTGGCCGTCATGCCGGAGCTGATCATCACCGACTTCGTCACCCTTCCCGCCCTGCCCTGCCCCCAGAAGAACCTCGTCGCCGGCGACCGGCGCTGCGCGAGCGTCGCCGCGGCGTCGATCGTCGCGAAGGTCGTCCGCGACCGGATCATGGTCGAGGTCGACCGGCGGTTCCCGGTGTACGGCTTCGCCCGCCACAAGGGCTACGCGACGCCCGAGCACCTCGCCGCGCTCGACCTCTACGGGCCCTGCCCGATCCACCGGCGCACGTTCGCCGGTGTCTGGCGCCAGGGCGAGCTGTTCGTCCTGTGATCATTTCAGCCCCCCCTTTCGCATCGCGGCCAGAACGCGCTCGAGATCCTTCTCGTTCTTGTAGGGCATGCGCTGTCTCAGGCTCTCCACGGAGGCCTGCGGACTCAGCCTCGCGGCGGCGGCCCACTCGGATCGCGCGTCTTCCTCGAGGCCCCGCTCGCCGTAGAGGACAGCGAGGAAGGCGTGGGCGGGCACGAAATTGGGGTTCCGCGCGAGCAACTTTCTGAAGGTCGCGATCGCTTCATCACTCCGTCCGGTCAGGTAATACGCGTGACCCAGCGTCCACAGATAGAAGAAGGGATACTGGGGATCGAGTCGCATCGCCTGCTTGATATCCTCGATGGCCTCGTCGGCTCTCCCGGACCACGCGAGGACTTCCGCCAGCGTCTCGTAGCTGTCCGCATTGTTCGGGGCAAGCGCGACGGCCCGCTCCGCCTGGGCGATCGCCCGCTCGTGCTCTTTCTTCCAGAGATAGACCTGGCCCAACAGGTCATGGGGACCGGCCAGTGAGTCATCCCGGACGATGGCCTTTTGGGCCAATTCGAAGGCCCGCTGCAACGTCTCGGGGTCTCGACTCCACTGAAGCTGCCACGCCTGTAAGTGCGTCCACCCCATGGCGGAGTACGCCATGGCGTATTC
>WNFW01000209.1_pt1 | contig 36627 bp, 28 predicted proteins | sample 5400131 | NCBI WGS metagenome assembly WNFW01 (sample SAMN13153362, study PRJNA577476) | soil metagenome | isolation source: 20 cm soil or saprolite under grassland replicate 1 | place: USA:California | collected 2016-06-15 | reverse complement strand
GCCAGCGCCTCGGCCTCCGGCCGCCCCGCCGCCAGCTCGGTGTAAAACCGCTCCATCAGTCCCGCCGTCGCTTGATCCTCCACCGGCCACAACGTCGCCATCACATTGGCCGCGCCCGCGTACAGGAACCCCTCGACCAACCCCACCCAGTCGTCCCCTGCCGGCACATCGGCCAGCGCGCCCGCGCCGAGCGCCGTCTGGCACGCGGACAGCACCACCAAGCGCGCGTGCAAGTCGAGACCGAACACCTCGTGCACCTCGAGCCGACCGTCCTCCCCGGGCCGCGGCGCCAGCTCGACGAACGAGAACAGCGGGTTGTGCTTGTTGAGAACGCCGTACGTGGCGAAATGGATGATGTCCTGCCCCGACGCCACGGAGCGGAGGGCTCCTTTCGTCGCCTGAGACCCCACGAGCAGTCGGGCACGCGTCCCGTAGACGCGGGCGATGGATCCGACCTCGACGCGCGAGCCGGGGAGCACGTCCACCCGTGGGGCCAGCGCGAGCACACCGGCCCCGGGCTCGGGGTCCCCGCGCGCGCGGAGCCGCACCCACACGGACGCCGAAGGCACGGTCGTGACGACATAGCGCTCGACGAGAAACGGCGCCGCCGACCCCGTCTTGCGCAGCGCGGCGAACGGCAGGTAATGCAGCTCGGCCGTCACCACGAACACCAACGTCGTCGAATCGGTGACCAGGTACTCGAGCAGCGCCTCGTCGGGTGCCAGGCGACCCGTGACTTCCCGCAGCGTCGCCGCCTTGCCCTCCACCAAGTGCGCGTACTCCGGCTTCGTCTCCTGTACAGCGGCGAGGAGATCGGCGTACGCCGCCTGTGTGCGGGCGAGCGCCTCGCGGACCGCCGCCGCGGCCCCGACAGTGTGCTCGCGCAGCCCGTCGCTGGTGGCCGCGTCCTCGAGCCGGCGCGTGAGGTCGGAAATCCTCAGCCGCAGATCCTGCTCCCGCGACAGCAGCGAGTCACCGCCCGGCGTCCTCCACGCGATGCGCCCGCGCGCGAGCAGGTCGAGCATCTGCCGGGCGCGCAGCCGCTCGCTCGCGTCGAACGCCGCCTCGGTCCGTCCGCGCGCGCGTTCCACCAACGCGAGCTGCGCGTAGACGTCCCACTTGTCCGCCAAGTACGAGGCGCGACGTTGCTCGAGGGGCAAGCGCCCCCCCACCCGCTCGACGTCGGCCGCCGCCGCGTGCAGCTCCGTCACGGCCTCGGAGAGCGCTCCACGACTTCGCAACGCTTCGCCGAGACCGGCGTGCAGCGGCCACGACACGCTCGGCGCCGGTGCCGCGCCGAGACGGTCAAGTCCCCGCCGATACAGCGACTCCGCCGTCAGGCCGATCCCAGCTCGCGCGGCCAGATCCCCCAGGGCACCGAGCGCCGCCGCCTCACCGGCGGCGTCGCCCACCGCGCGCAGGGTGTCGAGCGCCGTCGTCACCACGCGACGCGCACCCGCCGTGTCGCCGCTCTCCCGTAGCGCGTAGCCGACGAGCAGTCGCGTCACCGCCCGGCTTCGCAGGTCCGCTGACGCTTGCTCCCGCAACGCCTGCTCGAGCACGTCGCGGGCTTGCGTGTACTCCTCGCGCAACAGGAACAGGTAGCCCCGACCCTGGACGGCCTCTGCCTCGCCGGCCCCATCGTTTGCACGCCGGTAGAGCGTCTGCGCCTGCGCGTAGGCCCGGTCCGCCTCGGCCGGCCCATTGAGCAAAACGGCAAGGTCCCCGCGCGTGAGCGCCAGCCGGGCCAGGAGCCCGGGGTCGGCGTCACCCCGCGGTCGAACCACGGTCTCGGCACGCTGCAGCTCGCGCAGCGCGCCCTGGAGGTCCCCCATCGCCGCACGCACGTCGGCCAGATCCCGGCGCACCGCCGCGATGTCGTGGGGAGGTCCCGTGACCTCGTAAATCACCATCGACGCCGCGAGCGCCGCGACGGCGCCCGCGTAGTCACCGCGACTCGATCGCACGAGCCCGATGTCGTGCCACACCTCGGCGGCGCCGACGCGGTTGCCATCCGCGCGGAACACGACGAGGGCCTCGCGATACCGCGCGCCGGCGGCGTCGTAGTCCCCCGAGAGGGCCGCCAGGTTGCCGAGATTGAGGAGGTTGACCGCCTCCCCCTCGCGCCGGCCCACGCGCCGGTTGGCCGCCAGCGCCGTTTCGAACGCGTGACGCGCGCCGGCGAAGTCGCCGAGGGTCTGCGCGATCAGCCCGCGGTTGTTCTCGTCGGCGGCCAGTCCTCGCGCGTCGCCCGAACGGCCGCGGATCTCCCCGGCCCGCGCGTACAACGATTCCGCCTGCCGCAGCTCGCCACGATCCTTCCGGACGCTCGCCAGATTGCCCACCGCGTTGCCCGCGGTGCGGACGTCGCCGATGCGCCCGGCCAGGTCCAGTGAGCGCGACCAGTACGCCTCGGCGCTGTCCAGCTCGTTCTCGTCGTAGAATCCGCGGCCGATGTTGCCGAGCCCCGCCGCCATCCCTGCTGTGTCACCGACGCCGGCCGCGCGCCGCACGCTCTCCCGCCACAGCCGCACGGCGGCGGCGACGCCGCGCTCGCCGAGCGCCTTGTTGCCGGCCAGGCGCAGGCTGTCCGCCGCTGCTTTTGTGCGGCGGCCCGCGGGAGACCAGCCTCGGAATCGGGAGACCTGCCGGAGGAGGAAGGAGTCGCCCCAGGCGACGGCGTAGGCGGAGGCGAGTCGCTCCGCCGCGCTGTCAGTGACCGCGCCCCCCAGCAGCCGGCGCAGCGCTTCCCGAACGTCGTCGGGGTGATCCCGAACCTCCTGGATCAGGGCGCCCTGGGGACCGTCGCGGGCGAGCACGCGCAGCCGCTCGGGGCCGTCCACCGCCGGCCCTTGGGCAACGGCGGCAAGGAGCGACAGCATCGGTAACACGCCGTTCATCTCGGACGGCGCGTGCGACTGAGCGTGAACGATGTGAGGTCGGAGGCCACCCAGCGGCCCAGCTCGGTGCGGGCCGCGACCTTCCAGTAGTGCGGGACACCGGCGACGAGGCTCACCGTGTCCGGCACCGCGACGGTGGTGTCGGCGGTGTGCGTTTCCCAGAGCACCGAGCCGCTCTGATCGAAGAGCGTCACCTGGTAGCGGTCCGCGCGTGGCACGCTGGACCAGGTGAGCGCCGGCAGCGCCGTCACGCCGCCACGCGGCGCGATGGGCATCGGGGCCACGGTCGTCGTGACCGCGGGCTCGCGCAGCACCGGGCCGCGCTCTCCCTGGTGTCGCCACGGCGCGAACAACAACACCAACACCGCCGCGGCCGCGAGCGGCGCCATGACGGTCCACCGCCGCCGGGCAGCGAGCGACCGCGAGAGTCGCGCCACCGCCACCACCTCCGCCCGACACTCGGCGCAGGCGTCGAGGTGGTCCTCCACCCGGGCGCGCTCCGCCGCCGCGAGCCCACGGTCGACGTAGGCCGCGACCTCTTCCACGGTCAGGTGTCGTGCCCCGATCTCACCGGGCATCAGTTCCCCCTCGGTGTGATCAAACGGAGCGCCCGCCGCGGTTTGCGCATCACGGCTCGGCCTCGTGGATGCCGCGCTGCTGCAACACGCGGCGCAGCTCCTGGAGCAGGGCGTTCAGGCGACGGTAAACGTGGAAAGGCGTGGGTAGGGCGAGGAGCCCGGCAATCTCGCGCGCGGAGAGGTCGTCGTCGAAACGGAGCTTGAGGAGCAGACGATCCGTGGCTCCGAGGCGGGCCGTCGCCGCGCCCAAGGCCCGGTGCAACTCTTCCGCTTGGAGAGCCGAGGCAGGGTCCGCCGCCGAGGCCGCGAGCTGCTCCGGTTCAGTTGCACCCGCCACCAGGTCGGCGAGCCGCCGGCGGGCGGCGTGGGCCGCGAGGGCGTCGGGGGCGGGATCGTCGGAGCGGCCGTAGCGGTGACGGTGGAAGTCCAGGCAGAGGCGGCGCGCCACGACGACGAGCCAGGTGGTGAACTTGCTGCGTCCATCGGGGACGTAGCCGCGGAGGCGCCGGCAGTCGTCCTCCCGCAGACGCTCGAGCACGTGCGCGTAGCCGTCCATGGCGGCGTCGCGGTCGGCGGTGAGGGAGCGGGCGACGTGCAGGAGCAGTCGGCTGTGCGCGGCGACGAACCTGGCCCACGCGTCGTCCCTCGCGGGGGCATCTGTAGCCTCGATCAGTCGCGTGAGCTCAAAAGGAAGAACCGCAGACATCGATGCGCCTGCCCCCGTGCCCGCCATTGGAGCTCCGGAACTCGGCGCTGAATGGCCTGTGACGGCCAAACTACACGTGGGACCGCTCCGTGCAACGGCGACGCCTTTCCCCGGCGCATCTTCCCGACGAGATTCGTACCTCATGAAGACCGCCGCCCGCACCCACGGCTTCACCGAGTCCGTCATCCGCGGCATGACCCGGCTCGCCAACGAGCACGGCGCCATCAACCTCGCCCAGGGGTTCCCGAACTTCCCCTGCCCCGACGTCCTGAAGGAGGCCGCGATTCGCGCGATCCGCGAGAACGTCAACCAGTACGCCATCACCTGGGGCGCCAAGCACCTGCGCGACGCCCTCGCGAAGAAATACCACGACTGGTACGGGATGACGGTAAACCCCGAAACCGATCTCACCGTCACCTGCGGCGCCACCGAGGCGATGGCGAGCACGCTGCTCGCGATCGTCGACCCCGGCGAAGAAGTCATCGTGCTCGAGCCGTTCTACGAGAACTACGGGCCCGACACGATCCTCTGCGGCGCCAAGCCGGTGTTCGTGCCGATGGCGCCGGACACCGAGCTCGACCTGGACCGCCTGGCGGCGGCGTTCTCCAAGCGCACACGGGCGATCATCCTGTGCACGCCCAACAACCCCACGGGGCGGGTGCTCACGCGCCGCGAGCTCCAGGCGATCGCCGAGCTGTGCCGGCGGCACGACGCCTACGCGGTGACCGACGAGATCTACGAGCACATCTATTACGAAGGGGAGCACATCCCCATCGCGACGCTCGACGGAATGGCAGAGCGCACCGTGACGATCAGTGGGGCGTCCAAGACGTTCAGCATCACGGGGTGGAGGATCGGGACCATCGTCGCGCCGGCTGGGGTCACCGACGCGATCCGCAAAGTGCATGACTTTCTCACCGTGGGCGCACCCGCACCGCTGCAGGAAGGACTCGCGGTCGCCATGGAGACCCTCGGCCCCGATTACTACCGACAACTGAAAACCGATTACCGAAAACGCCGCGATCTTCTCTGCGGCTCGCTACTCCGGGCCGGCTTCCACTTGGTGCCGCCGCAGGGCGCGTACTACGTGATGACCGACTTCTCCGCGCTCTCGGACCTACCCGACGACGAGTTCGCGGCCTGGCTCACCAAGGACGTCGGCGTGGCGCCGGTCCCCGGGTCGAGCTTCTACAGCCGCCCCGAGCTGGGGCGGCGCCAAGTGCGGTTTGCCTTCTGCAAGACGACGGAGATGCTGGAAGAGGCGGCGCGGCGGCTGGCGGGAGTCGGGGCTACGAGCCGGCGTAACTAAGAAGAAGGGCGGGGGAAGACGGGGGAGGTCGGGGGAGGACCTCCTCCGTCCGCCCCCGTCCGTCTCCGTCCGCCTCTAGTTGTCGTCGTCGAACGCGAACACCCCACCGCCGCCGGCGCCGCTCACCCGCTCGACCCGCAGCACGCGGCTCATCGTCTTCCCGTCCACTGTGATGCTCACGAGGTAATCGCCGCTCGGCACGGCCGGGGTGCCGCCACCCCCGAATCCGCCACCGCCACCACCTGGGCTGGCCCGTCCGAACGCCTGCGCGATGAAGCCCAAGGCGCCGAACCCTCCACCTCCACCGCCACCACCACCGCCGCCGCCGCCCCGCATGCTGGGCGGCCGCAGCAGCTGGCCCAACTGACCGAGGATGCCCGGGTCGGGCGCGGCCTCGCCGCTCTCGCCACCTTCAGCGGGAAGCGACGGCAGCGCGAGTCCGCCCGCCGGCTGCGCACGCGGGGTGGTTTCCCCCGGCCGTTCGGCGAAGCGGCCAGCCGCGGCGCCGAAGCCGCCGCCACCACCGCCGCCGCCCCCGCCCCCACCGCCCCCGCCACCGCCGAACCCGAAGCGCTGAGCGAGGCCCTGCACGTCGCCGGAGAGCAGCGCGGTCTTGATGGGATCGAGCTGCTGGGCGTTCATCCCCGCCTTGGCGAGCGAATCGAACACGAAGGTGATGCGCGCGACGATGATCGTGCTGTCCCGCTTCTGCGACGGCGACAGCACCGCGGGCGGCGGTTGTTTGCCCTGGAACCCCCACGTGACGCGATGCACGCCGGCGCTCGCGGGGCCGTTCACCGTGCGCACCGTGTCGCCGCGCACGTCGGTGATGACGATCTTCGTCTGCGCGCGCCGGTCGCTGCTCCCGGTGGTCAGGCGATACACGATCTCCGCCCCGTACGGCGGGCTCGGCGCGCGGAACCACTGGTGCCCCGCGGAGAAACTGCCGCGCGTGGGCTCGCCGTACTCGTAGGCCGTCTTCGGCTCGAACAGGTAGGCGCCCGCCGCCAGCACCGTGCTCGTCAGCTGCTCGAGCGGCGTGATCTCCACGATCCAGATGCCGCGGCCGTGCGTGGCGGCGATGAGCTCGTGCTCGCGCGGATGGATCTTGAGGTCGTGCACGGGGACCGTAGGGAACCCCGTCATGAATCGCTGCCACGACGCGCCGCGGTCGCGCGACACGTACGCCCCGACGTCCGTCCCGACGAACAGCAGGTCGCGGTTGACGGGATCCTCGCGGATCACGTGCGTGTAGTCGGGCCCGCCCTTCGGCAGGTTGTTCACGATCGACCGGAACGTCTTGCCGAAGTCCGTCGTCACGTACACGTACGGCGTGAAGTCGTTGTTGCGGTGGTTGTCGAACGTGATGTAGAACGTCGCGGTGTCGAAGTGCGACGGCTCGATGCGGCTGACGTACGTCCCGGCCGGCACGCCCGGGAAGCGGCCCGTCAGGTTCTCCCACGTGCCGCCGTCGTTGCGCGTCAACCAGACGTTGCCGTCGTCGGTGCCGGCGTACAATAGCCCCGGCCGCACCGGCGACTCGGCGAGCGATACGATCGTGCAGAACGTCTCCGCGCCGGTGACGTCGGGCGTGACGCCACCCGTCGTCTGCGTGCTGACGCGGATCTTCATGGTGTCGCGCGTCGTCAGGTCGGGCGAGATCGCGTACAGGTTCTCGCCGCGGTTGGTGGACTTCATCACCTTGCTCGCGCCCGCGTAGAACGTCGTCGGGCTGTGCGCGGAGATGAGGAACGGCGTGTTCCAGTTCCAGCGCAGGTCCTGGTCCGCCGAGTCGGCGAGCTGGCGCCGCCGCAGCTCGGCGAGGCGCGTGCGCTGCGCCGCCGTGGGAGGCTTGGTCGTGTCGGGACGCTCGATGACGATCGAGTCCTCGAACAGCTGGTAGCGCGGCCGCCAGCCGGGCTTCTGGAGCGCGGTGCGCTCGCCGGTGGCGAGGTTCAGCCGCCCCATGTTGCCGCCCTGCGACTCCGAGTACACGATGTTCGGGTCGGTCGGATCCTGCGCCGTGTAGAAGCCGTCGCCGCCGCCGACGGTGATCCAGTCGCTGTTGTCGATCATGCCGTTGCGGTGCCGGCTCGGCCCGCACCACGAGCCGTTGTCCTGCAGCCCCGCGCAGACGTGATACGGGAACGCCATGTCGTAGCTGACGATGTACGGCTGCGCGATGGTGATCACGTTGAGGAACTCGAAGTTCCCGCCGCGGTCCCACGTCTGCGAGACGCCGCCGTCGTCACCGACGATAAAGTGGTTGGGATCGTTGGGATCGATCCACATCGCGTGATGGTCCACGTGGATGCCCTGCGTCGCGTTGCCGACGGTCTTGCCGCCGTCATTCGAGAAATTCACCGGGGTCGAGGACCAGTACACGCGCATCGGATCCCGGGGATCGACGCGCACCTGGGAGTAATAGAAGGGGCGCACGTCGTTGCCGTTCATCTTCGTCCACGTCGCCCCGCCGTCGGCCGAGCGGTACAGACCGGAGGGGCGGGTCTGCGCCGCCTTGGTCTTATCGGCCCGAGGATTAGGGGTCGTGTCGGCCTCGACCAGGGCGTAGATCACCTTGGGGTCGCTCGCCGCGATGGCGAGCCCGATACGCCCCTTCATCGTCTCGGGGAAGCCGCCGCCCCGCACCTCGGTCCACGTCTTCCCGCCGTCGGTGGTCTTCCACAGGGCGCTGCCCGGCCCGCCGCTCTTCAGGAAGTAGGGCCCGCGTACGCGCTCCCAGCTCGAGGCGAACAGCACCTCAGGGTTGGTCGGGTCCATGGCGATGTCGATGAACCCCGCCTTGTCGCTGATGAACTTGACGAGCTGCCACGTCTGGCCGCCGTCGGTGGTCTTATACAGGCCACGCTCGGGGCTCGCCGCCCACGCCCAGCCGAGCGCCGCGACGTAGACGATGTTCGGGTTGGTTGGGTGCACGATGATCCGGCCGATCGCACCAGTCTTTTCGAGGCCCATCGGCTTCCACGTCAGACCCCCGTCTATCGATTTGAAGATGCCGCAGCCCGGGGAAATGGTGTTGCGCGAGTCTTCCTCGCCGGTGCCCGCCCACACCTGCAGCGTATCGCTCGGCGCGATCGCCAGCTCGCCCATCGCGATGCAGCGCTGGTTGTCGAACACCGGCCGGAACGTGATGCCGGCGTTGGTCGTCTTCCAGATACCGCCCGCGGCGCCCGCGATGAAGAACGTCTTCGACGGGCTGGGGATGCCGACGACGCTGGACGTGCGGCCGCCCATGTTGGCGGGGCCGATGTTGCGCCAGCGGAACGCCGCGAGCAGGGTCGAGTCGAGCGGTTGAGTGGTTTGTGCGGCGAGAGGGCCGGCCAGGGTGACCAGGACGGCCAGGCACGGCCAGGGGCGCGGTGTCATAACGGCGGCCTCGTGACTGAAGGACTGGGGGGATAAACGTGTGCTGCCGAGGGGGAATACGCGAGAGCGGCCGGGAACGTTGATGGGCCGGCGTTGCACCGCTGCAACGTGACTACCCCGTCACCTCCGGCGTCACGGGTACGCCGCTCTCGTCCGTCTGCGGCAGGCGGGCGCGCGCAACCTCGAACAGCCACCGGCCCACCGGCCCACGCCAGAACCGCAGCCGCCGCTCGGCCTTGGGGTCCGTGCGCCGCTCGGTCCGCGCCCGCGCGGCGACGGCCGCGAGCAGCGCGGTTCCGGCCGCGGCGGCGCCGCTCAGCTGCAGCGAGCTCGCCAGCTCCGGCGGACCCGCCACGATTCCCAGGGCCGCGGCGCCCGCCACCAGCACCCCCAGGTAGGCGATGGCCCGGAACAGCCGCTCGACCGGGCCGCCGCGCGCGCCGTACACGAACGCCAGCTCCTCGCGGCGCCGCTCGAGGGTCGCCTGGAGCGCCGTGACGAGGCCGGCGCGGCGGTGCCCCGCGACGACCAGACGGCGCACCCGCCGCACCGCGAAGGCGACCGGTCCCAGGAGCAGCACGATCAGACCCCCCAGCGCCATACTCCGCAGGATCGGGTCGCCGGACCAGAGGAACGCGGCGGCCGTGGCGGGCAGCGCGACGATGCCGAGCAACGCGCAGTACACCAGGGCCAACACGGAGAGATGGGCACTCTCGGTGAGGAACGCGCGCACGGCCAGCGGCGCCACGGTGCCGCGGCGCTCTTCCGCCGCCAGCGCCCGCCCGAGCTCTTCGGCGTCGGCGAAGCGCGCGACGGGAGTCTTCTCCAGACAGCGCCCGATGGCATCGGCGAGCCAGCCGGGCACCCACGGGGCGACCGCATCGAGCCGCGGCGCCGGCTCCCCCACGTGGCGGGCGAGCAGCTCGTGGGGATCGCGAGAGGTGAACGGGCAGCGCCCCGTCAGGAGATAGAAGCCGACGGCGCCGAGGGCGTACAGATCGCTGCGGCCGTCGATGAGCGCCTGTCCCGTCGCCTGCTCGGGGCTGATGAACTCCGCCGTGCCGAGGACGCGCCCCGGATCGGTGACCTCGAGCGACTCGAGCCGCGCGATGCCGAAGTCCGTCACCAGGGCGCGGCCGGTCGCGCGCTCCAGCAGGATGTTCTCGGGCGTCACGTCCCGATGCACGACCCCGCGGGCGTGGGCGTAGGCGAGCGCCGCCGCGACCTGCATGAGGACCCGCACGGCGTCCGCGGGGGCGAGGGGGCCGTTCTGCCGCACGCGCTCGCCCACCGTTTCTCCTTCCACGTAAGCCATCGCGTAAAAAATGAATCCCGCGGCTTCGTGGACGGAGAAGATTGGTACGATGTGCGGGTGCATCAACTGCGCCGCGATGCGGGCTTCGCGGAGGAAGCGCGCGCGCCCGTCGGGGTCGGCGGCGCGGGCGGGGGAGAGGACCTTGATGGCCACCGGCCGGTCGAGCCGCAGGTCGCGGGCCAGGAACACGAGGCCGTGGCCGCCGCGCTTGAGGAGTCGCTCGAGATCATACCGCCCGGCCAGGGCGGCGCGGACCGACTCGGCGGTCGCGTCGGGATTCGCCGTCATCACCATCCGGAGTTAGAGAGGGCCGCCCGAGCGGCGGCCGCTGCTGGTACCCCGCGTGGCGGGGGCCGGGTTCCATGCCGGGGAACTGAGTTTCGTGCGCCGGGGGACGGCGTTTCGTGCCGGGTGTTGAGTCTCTGGTGATCGGGCTCCCACACTTCTCACCCCGGGCCACCGGCCCGGGGTTAGCCGAGCGTGAGAGGCCCGCTCTCACTAACCCCGCGGCATGGCCGCGGGGTCAGTCTACCCCGGAAAGGTTCGGAATGGCAGGACACCGGGCGACCGGTCTGTTTGCGCACATCACATGGCATACCTGGCAACGCGAGCGGGTCATCAACCAGACTGCCGCGCGAGTTGTGACGAATGCAATCGCTAGGGCAGCCGAACGGCAGGAAGTCCACGTTCTCGCCCAGTCGGTCCTGGCGGACCACGTGCACATTCTGGTGAGCTTCAAACCGGATCGAGCGCTCACCCCGTTCATCAGGGATGCGAAATCGGAGTCTGCTCGTCGGGCGAGTGCTGACAAACCGGCCCAGGTGCGGTGGGCGCGCGGCTACTTCGTCGCTTCGATCTCGCAAAGTCACCTCCCTGCAGTCCGGCGATACATCGCTCTTCAGTTCAGTCGGCATCCTGATCTGATTCCCATCCGGGTAGACTGACCCCGGGGCCATGCCCCGGGGTCTCTGAGGCGGGCCGTGCCCCGGGGTCTCTGAGGAGGGCGATGCCCCGGGGCCAATGGAGAGAGAACTCGCCGGTCCGGGTCGACTGACCCCGGGGCCCCCTCGGTGCGCTCGGCGCAGGCTCCGTGCCCCGGGGTCTCTGAGGAGGGCCATGCCCCGGGGTTCAGCCTCTTCCACCCTCCATCCGCTGGCGGCCCGCCCCGGCCCGCGCCACATTGTCCGCCCATGACGTCCGCGCATCAGCCCTACGTCGCCGCTTCCCAGTCGCCCGCGGAGCTCACGCCCCGCTCGCTCGTCCTCGGCGTCCTGCTCGGCCTGATCTTCGGTGCCTCGAACGTCTACCTCGCGCTCAAGATCGGCCTCACCGTCAGCGCCTCGATCCCCATCGCGGTGCTGTCGATCACGATCTTCCGGGCGCTGGGCCGCGCCACGATCCTCGAGAACAACATCGTGCAGACGACGGGCTCGGCCGCGGACTCGGTCTCGGCCGGCGTCGTGTTCACGATCCCCGCGATCCTGCTGATGGGCTACGACCTCGACATCGGCCGCGTCGCCGTGCTCGCGATCGCCGGCGGCCTGATGGGCGTGCTGATGATGATCCCGCTGCGCCGGGCGCTCATCGTGAAAGAGCACGGCAACCTCCCGTACCCGGAAGGCACCGCCTGCGCCGAAGTGCTGATCGCGGGAGAAAAAGGCGGCGTCCACGCGAAGACGGTGTTCCAGGCGTTCGGCCTTGCGTTCGCCTACAAGTTCCTGATGAGCGCGCTCCAGGCGTGGCAGGAATACCCGGGGAAGGTGTTCCGGTGGTTCCAGGGCGCGGAGCTGCGGGCGGAAGTGAGCCCCGAGCTGATGGGGGTGGGCTACATCATCGGGCCGCGGATCGCGGGCTACCTGTTCGCGGGCGGCTGCTTCGCCTATCTGGTCCTGATGCCCGCCATCAAGCTGTTCGGCGGCGGCATCAACGAGCCGATGCTGGGCGCCACCAAGCTGATCCGCGACATGAGCGCCGGCGAGATCCGCGCCGCGTTCGTCTTCTACATCGGGGCCGGCGCCGTGGCGACGGCCGGGATCATTGCGCTGGCGCGCTCCCTGCCGACGATCGTGAGCGCCTTCCGCGCCGGCTTCGCCGATCTCAAGGCGAGTCGGGTGGGGCAGGCGGTGGCGGCCAAACTCCGTACCGACGACGACCTGCCGATCACCGTGACGATCTTCGGCTCGCTGCTCCTGGCGCTGGGGCTCGCGTTCCTCCCGTCGATCGGCGTCAACCTGCTCGGTGGGTTGCTCATCATCATCTTCGGCTTCTTCTTCACGACCGTGTCGTCGCGCATCTGCGGCCAGATCGGCAGCTCGGCGAACCCGATCTCGGGGATGACGATCGCGTCGCTGATCGCGATCTCGGTCATCTTCCTGCTGCTCGGCTGGACGCAGATCGACGACCGGGTGCGCGCGATCTCGATCGCGTGCGTGATCGCCGTCGCGGTCGCCAACGGCGGCAATACCTCGCAGGACCTGAAGACCGGCTTCCTCGTGGGGGCGACCCCGCGGCGCCAGCAGATCGCGATTCTCGTCGGCGCCATCGGCTCCGCCCTCGCCGTCGGCTGGACGCTCACGCTCCTCAACCGCTCCTACCAGTACGAGGTCCCCGAGGCCCGCGCGGGCTTCACGGCCCCGACGGCCGGACGGTCCCCCGACGGCAGCGTCCTCGTCCTCGACCAGACGATGTCGGGGTTCCGCGTCGCGGGCGGGGACACATTCGACACGACGCGCTATCAGGTCGTGCGCGTCTACACGGCGACGAACAGCGTGCCGCCGGGCAAGTACCTCGTGGATCCGGCGACCCGGGAGATCCGCTACGTGGTGGACCCGGGGATCGGCGGGCGGGTGCGCGAATACCAGGGGCGCACCCTCACGCGCCTCGACTCGCCGAAGGCGACGCTCATGGCGTTCATCGCCGACGGCATCCTCACCCACCGGCTGCCGTGGGGCCTGGTGCTGATCGGCGTGTTCCTCGCGATCGCCATCGAGCTGACGGGCGTGCAATCCCTCCCCGTGGCGGTGGGCGTCTATCTCCCGATCACGACGTCGGCGGGGATGTTCGCCGGCGGGATCGTGCGCTGGCTGGTGGAGCGGCGCGTCCGCTCCGACAACCGCTCCCTCGCTGACATCGAGTCCGGGCCCGGCGTGCTGTTCTCCAGCGGGCTGATCGCCGGGGGCGCGATCGGCGGGATCGCGATCGCGGCGATCGCCGGCGCCAAAGGCAGCGCCGATTGGCTCGCCGAGCACGTGGGGCTGCACCACGCGTTGGGAGGGGTCGCGCAGTCGTCCGTCGTCGCCCTCGTGATCTTCACCCTGCTCGGCGTCCTGGTGTACCGCATCGGCACGCGCAAGCACTAGAGAGGTTCGCGGTGCGCGTCGTGTCGCTGCTGCCGGCCGCCACGGAAATCGTCGCGGCGCTGGGAGCGACGGGCCGGCTGGTCGGCGTCTCGCACGAATGCGACTACCCCCCCGCGGTCCGCGTGCTGCCGCGCGTGACCCGAACGACGCTCGACCCGTCCCTCCCTTCCGGCGCGATCGATCGCGCGATGGCGGCGGCGAAGCGCGGCGGCGTCTCCCCCGTCGATCTCGACCTGGACCTGCTGCGCCGCCTCGATCCCGATCTCCTCATCGGGCAATCGCTCTGCGACGTCTGCGCCATCGGCGCGACTGGCCTGGAGCGCGCGGCGACGGCCCTGGGCCGGCGGCCCGCCGTCGTGACGCTGCACGCGCACGACCTCGCCGGCGTGTTCGCCGACATGCGCCGCGTGGGGGAAGCGCTCGACTTAGCGGACGAGGCGGATGAGCTGGTCGCCGGGCTGCGCTACCGGCTGCGCAGGCTCGCCCACCCCCCACTCCCCACTCCCCTACGCCTTTTGGTTTTAGAGTGGCTCGATCCCCCCTACGTCGCCGGCCACTGGGTGCCCGAGCTGGTGGCCGCGGCGGGCGGCGTGGACGTCGGCAACCGCCCGGGAGCCCGCTCGGAGCCGCGCGCGTGGGCGGAGCTGGCGGCATTGGCTCCCGACCTGGTCGTGGTAGCGTGCTGCGGCTTCGACGTCGCGCGGGCGCGAGGGGAGTACGAAACCGTGCGCGATCCCGCGGCGCTGGCCCTGTTCTCCCGTCGCGTGGAATTCCTCGACGGCAATGCCTATACTTCGCGCCCCGGCCCCCGGCTGGTAGACGCAGCAGAGTGGCTGGCGGGATTGATGCGTCGTTGACGACACGCCCCAGGGTGGTGGAGATGCTCGCGGGATCGCTGCTGTTCCTCAGTCTGCTCCAGGCGACGCCGGTCGACAGCATGCGGCCGGCCCCCCGCCCCCGCGACACCCTGCGCTTCTACGCGGTCGGGGACCTGAACCTCGGGCGGGCGCTGACCTACCGGTATCTCCTCCAGGGCGACACGCTCTATCCGTTCGCCGCGATCGCCGACACGCTGCGGGCCGCCGACGTGCTGTTCGGCAACCTCGAGAGCCCCATCGCGCCGCTCGGGCACCCGTTCGAGAAGACGGGCAGCTTCGTCTTCAGCACCCCGCCGATCGCCGCCGACGCGCTGGTGCGCGCCGGCTTCGACGTCGTGAGCAACGCCAACAATCACGCGTGGGACGTGGGGCTGACCGGCGTGTTCGAAACGCTGAAGCAGCTGGACCGCGTGGGGGTCGCCCACGCGGGGACGGGGCGTACCGTCGCCGAAGCGCACCGTCCCGCGCTGCTCGAAGCCCGGGGCTGGCGCATCGCCGTGTTCGCGGTGACGCGCGCCTTCAACCCGGCGCCGCGGCACTTCTTCTCGCACGAGGGCTCGCGCTACATCGCCTGGGCGGATTCCGGCTGGCTCTACCCGGCGATCCGCCGACTCAAGGCGACCGGCGCCGCGGACCTGGTCGTGGTGAGCATCCACGGGGGCAAGGAGCTGGCGGAGTCGGCGGACTGGGCGCTGCAGCAGTTCCTGCGCGGCGCCATCGACGCCGGGGCCGACCTCTGTCTCGGCCATCACCCGCACGTGCTGCAGCCGCTCGAGTGGTACCACGGCAAACCGATCGCCTACTCGATGGGCAACTTCATCTTCGAGCAGACGTCGCCGTGGACGCGGCTGTCGGCGATTTTCAAGTTCATCGTAACGCCCGACGGCGCCATGACCGCCGATCTGATTCCGACGCGCGTCGGCTTCCGCGCCGCGTTCGCCAGCGGCGGCGCCGCCGACAGCGTCTGGCGGCGTGTGGGGCTCGAGCCCCCGCCCCGAGCCCGGCTGCCATCCTTCTACTTCGCCTACATCCCGTAACCATGACCGCACCGTCGCTGCCGTTCCTGAAGCGCCTGCTGGACACGCCGGGCCCCTCCGGCTTCGAGACCGCCCCCGCGCGCGTGTGGCGCGAGGAGGTCAAGGGGTTCGCAGACGAGGTGCGCGCCGACACCCACGGCAACTCCATCGCCGCCCTGAACCCCAAGGGCGCGCCGCGGCTGATGCTCGCCGGGCACATCGACGAGATCGGCCTCCAGGTCACGCACGTGGACGACGAGGGCTATCTGTACTTCGCGGCCATCGGCGGCTGGGATCCGCAGGTGCTCGTGGGGCAACGCGTGGTGCTGCTCGGGCCCGGCGGCCCCGTGCGCGGCGTCATCGGCAAGAAGGCCGTGCACATGATGAAGAAGGACGAGCTCGAGAAGGTCTCGAAAGTCGACGAGCTGTGGATCGACGTCGGCGCGGCCGACAAGTCCGAGGCGCTGGGACGGGTGCACGTCGGCGACCCCGGCGTGCTCGACGGTGCGGCGCTGGACTTCCCCAACGGCCGCCTCGTCTCCCGCTCGATCGACAACCGCATCGGCGCGTATGTCGTCGCCGAGGCGCTGCGGCTGCTGGCGAAGGACCGCCCCAAGCACGCGGCGGTGTTCGCGGTGGCGACGGTGCAGGAGGAGATCGCGTGGACCGGGGGCGGCGCGCGCACCAGCGCGGTGGGGCTCGACCCCCAGGTGGCGCTGGTGGTGGACGTGACCCACGCGACCGACTGGCCCGGCGCCGACAAGAAACAGGCGGGCGAGCACAAGCTCGGCGGCGGCCCGGTGCTCTCGCGCGGATCGTCGGTCCACCCCGTCGTGTACCGGATGCTGGTCGAGTGCGCGGAGGCGGAGAACATCCCCTACACCGTCGAGGCGGCCCCGCGCGGCACCTCCACGGACGCCGACGCCATCCACAACGCCCAGCGCGGCATCCCCACGGGCCTGGTGTCGGTCCCCAACCGCTACATGCACTCGCCCAACGAGATGGTCGCGCTGACGGATCTGGAGCGCACCGCCCGCGTGCTGGCGGCGTTCGCGCGGAAGCTGGAACCGAAGACGAGTTTTATCCCGGAGTAGAACCCGTCTATCGCTTTTTCATCTGCGCCAGGGCCACCACCGACGCCGCGCGGATGTCCTTGTCGCCGTCGTCGGAGAGGCCTTGGAGGGTGCCCACCGCCGCCGGCGTCGCGGCGATGCGCAGCCCCTCGACGGCGGCGAGGCGCACGCTCGTGGATTTGCGCCCGAAGAGCTTGCCGGACGGCTGCGCGAACCGGATCAGCGCCTGCACCGCGTCGGGGCTGCCGATGCGCCCCAGCGCGAGGATCAGCTCCCGCTCGACCTCTTCGTCCTCCTCCTCTTCCAGCGCCACGACCAGCGGCATCGCGAGCGGACTCGCCTTGCGCCCCCCCACGCCCATCGCGGCGTGCATGCGCACCTCTCGCGACGGGTCCTTGAGGGCGCGGCGCAACGGCTCGGCGGCGCCGCGCGACCCCACCTTGGCGAGCGCCAGCGCCACCGACTTGCGCACCCGCTCGTCTTCGTGCTCGAGCTGTTTGGCGAGGTGCGGCACCGCCGCCTCGAGCCCCAGCTCGCCCGCCAGCTCCGCTACGTTGCGCACCACGAACCACTGGTGGTGGTCGAGCAGGTGGATGACCTGCTCCAGCCCTTCCTTCATATGGGTGAGAGCGGCGAAGGTGCCGGAGCGCTCTTCCAGCGACGGCGACGCCACCAGCTGATCGAGGAGGACCTCCACCCCGGATGCCCCGGCGCGCCGCAGGACCGCCACCGCGTCCGCCTGGTGGCCGGCGAGCTGCGTGAGGTGCGCGACGCCTTCGAGCAACCCCCGGGTGAACATCCGCTTCAGCGCGATGGCGTATTGACGCCGGCTTCCCTCGGGCACCGCCTGCTCGCAGCGCAGGAGCCCGGCCGTGAGTTTCAAGGCCCGTTCGATCTTGTTGGACCGCAGCGCCAGGTCGATGTGTTGCGCGAGCTTCGCCAGCACCTCCCCCGCGTTGACCACGTGGGGTTGGCGCTCCAGCTCGGCCAGCAGGGTTTCGGGGCTCTGATTCTTGATGAGCAGCGGGGTCATGTCCCGCTCTTCAACCTGCCCCTGGCGCGCCGTGGCGTCGGGCTTGGGGGTTTCATACGAGACCTCGGGGGCCACGACCGGCGTCGGGCCGGGCCCGGCGTCACCCATGGAATCCCCGTGCAGAATACCGTCGGTCCCCAGGTCGAGCGTCGGCGCCTGCGTCGGAGCTTCGCCGGCCTCCCCGGTGCGCTCGATCGTCACCGGCTCCTCGCCGCGATCGGACAGGCGCGCCACGGCGACCGTGATCCGCTCGGCGCCGCTGGCGCGTAGCCGCGTGGGAAGGTCGGCCGCGCCCGGCTCCCCGGCGAGCGCGGTTAGCAGTTGGAAGACCTGGTCGGGCGGAGGGTTCGCGGGGATCGTGAGCTCGCCGATGGAATGACGCTCGAGCTGCTGCCGGATCGGCTCGAACGCCGCCCCGTCCACCACGGTGCCGTTGACGGTGACCGTGCCGCCGCCGCGCTTCAGCGTGACCGCGTCGTGCTTCAGAAGGACCAGCAAGGCGCGGAACTGCGCCTTCTGTGCCGTCTTGGCCTGCGGATCACGGAAGAGCTCGACGGTGCGGGCGAAGTGCGTCGCGAAAGCGTGGGGGACGAGCATCCGGTGACGGCAAAGTTAGCCGCCCGTGCGCACCCCGGGCAACGCGCGGCGGACAGCGTTCACAACCGCGCCCGCCTGCGTTATATACGCCTCATGGCCACCGCGACCGCCGCGAACCAGATCGTCCGCGCCCTGCGAGCGGCCCACCTCCACGACGCGGGGCGAGGCGAGCTGCTGCAGCTCGCCTGCGCGCGCCTGCGCGCGCTCGGCGCGCCGTACACCTCCGTGTACGCGTACATGCTGCACGGCGCCGAGCTGGTGCTCGAGGCCCACGCGGGGCGGGACACCGAGCACACGCGCATCCCCGTCGGCGCGGGCGTGTGCGGCACCGCCGTCGCCACCGGAACGGACCAGAACGTCCCCGACGTCGGCGCTGTCGGCAACTACCTCGCCTGCAACCTGGACACCAAGGCCGAGCTGGTCGTGCTCATCCGCCGCGGCGAGACGATCCTTGGGCAGTTGGACATCGACTCCGATGTGCCCGGCGGTTTTGGAGAGCAGGAGTACGCCGACGTGAAGGCGGTGACGGACGCTCTCGCAGTGCTCCTGTGATGGTTGTCGGTTGTCGGTTGTTGGTCGTCGGTATGCCCTTACGGAGAACCGACAACCGATAACCGTCAACCCAGCGATCGGTGCTCCAAGTCAATGGCGTCTCCCTCTTCGACCGCCGCGTCGGGACCGGCCCCCTCGTCGTGGTCCTGCACGGTGGGCCGGGCGCCCACCACGACTACCTCCTCCCCCAGTACGACCGGCTTGCCACCGGCCGCGAGCTCCTCTACTACGACCAGCGCGGCGGCGGCCGCTCTCCGGTCCCGCGGGAGACGCCGGTCGGCTGGCAGGAGCACGTGGCGGACCTGGAGGCGATTCGCGGGGCGCTCGCCCTCGAGCGCCTGACCTTGTGCGGCTACTCGTGGGGGGGCCTGCTCGCCCTCCTTTATTATGTCGAACACCCCGAGCGGGTGGAGCGCCTCGCCCTCGTTTCGCCCGCGAGCCCCACCGCGGCCTACCGCCGGCAGTTCGAGGAGGAGTTCGCGCGCCGGATGGCGGCGCCCGATGTGGTCGCCGAGCGCGAGGCACTGCGCGCCAGCGGACTGCGCGAGCGGGATCCCGAAGCGTACCGCAAGCGGGCGTTCGAGCTGTCGGTCGCCGGGTACTTCCGCGACTTCCGTGACGCGCGGCGCTTGACGCCGTTCCGCGTCACGGCCCGTACCCAGGATCTCGTCTGGGCGAGCCTCGGGGACTACGATCTGCGGCCGCGGATCAGAGAGACCGCATCCCGCATCCCCCATCCCCCATCCCGGATTGTTCACGGCACCTACGATCCTATCCCCATCCAAGGCTCACGAGAGGTGGCGGAGATCTTGCGCGCGGACTTCGTCGAGCTACCCGTCGGGCACTGCCCGCACGTTGAGGCGACGGAGGAGTTCGTGGCGGCGCTGGACGGGTTTCTGCCGCGCGCCTAACGTTCCGCGTTCATGGACAAACCCGCCGTGCGCGCCGTGCTCGAGCAGATCGCGGCGTCGCTCGCCCTGAAGGGCGACAATGCGTTCCGCATCCGCGCGTTCGAGAACGCCGCCAGCGCCATCGCGACCTATCCGGGCGATCTCGCCGAGGGGCTGCAGAGCGGCGCGCTCGCGGAGCTGGACGGCGTGGGCAAGGCGACGCTGGAGATCGTTCGCGAGTTGCTGAGCCGCGGGCGCTCGACCGTGCTCGACGAGCTGCGCAACGAAGTACCGCCGGGCCTGGTGGAGATGCTCAGGATCCCCGGGCTCGGCGTCCAGAAGGTGCGGCAGATCCACGAGCAGCTGCACATCACGACACTGGCCGAACTGGAGGTGGCCGCGCGGGACGGCCGGCTCGCGGAGATGCCGCGCTTCGGCACCAAGACGTCGGCGAACGTTCTCAAAGGGATCGCGTTCCTCAAGCGGTCCACCGAATTCCGGCTGTTCCATCACGCCCGCGCCGAGGCGGTCGGGGTGCAGCAGGCGCTGGCCGCGCTCCCTGGAGTGCGGCGCGTCGAGATCGCGGGCAGCTTGCGGCGGCGGCGTGAGATCATCCGCGATCTCGATTTCGTCGTCGAGTATCTCGGTGACGAATCGCGCGACGAGTTGGTGGGACGGCTCGGCGACGCTGCGCGTGTCGACGTCGTGCTCGCGACGCCCGGAGACTTCGGCCTCGCCTGGGTACGCGCCACCGGCGCCGCCGCGCACTGGGACGAGCTGCGCGCCCGCGGCCTCGACGTCTCCGGGCGGTACCCGGACGAGGAGAGCGTGTATCGAGCGCTGCGCCTCGCCTGGATCCCCCCCGAGCTGCGCGAGGGCGACGGGGAGTGTGAAGCTGCCGCTGCCGGGACGCTGCCGCGCCTCATCGAGCCGGAGGACGTGAAGGGGTTCGCGCATTGTCACTCCAACTATTCCGACGGCAGCGTGACCATCGCCGAGTGGGCCGAAGCCGCGAAAGAGGCCGGCTACGCGTGGGTCGGCTTGAGCGACCACAGCCAGTCGGCGCCGTTCGCCATGGGCCTGCGCCCGGAGGCGATCGGCCGCCAGCACGCGGAGATCGACCGGGTGAACGCGCAGGTTCCCGGCATCCGTCTGCTCAAAGGCGTCGAGTCCGACATTCTCGCCGACGGCCGGCTCGACTACGACTCGGAAACGCTCGACCGCTTTGAGTTCGTCATCGGCTCGATACACTCGCGGTTCGGTCTCACTGAAGCCGAGATGACGCAGCGCGTGCTCACCGCCATGGACGACCCGCACCTCACCATCCTCGGCCACCCCACGGGACGGCTGCTGCTGTCGCGCGAGCCGTACTCGCTCGACTTCGAGGCGATATTCCGCAAGGCCGCCGAGCGCGGCATCGCCATCGAGGTGAACGCCGATCCGCACCGCCTCGACCTCGATTGGCGGCTGGTGCGGCGGGCGCGGGAGCTGGGCGTCGTGTTCGCCGTCGGCCCCGACGCGCACTCGCTGGTGGGCATGGCCAACATGGAGATCGGGCTGGGGGTCGCCCGCAAGGGCTGGCTCCAGGCAGCGGACGTGCTGAACACACTCAGCGCGGACGAGTTTCTCGAATTCGCCCGGAAACGCTTGCCATGAAGAGGAAGGAAAGCCCGCAGGAGCTGAAGGCGCGGGCGCGCAAGATCGTGCGGCGGCTGGAGCGGGCCTATCCCGGCGCCACGTGCGCCCTGCACCACACCAACGCCCTCGAGCTCCTCGTTGCCACGATCCTCTCCGCCCAGTGCACCGACGTCCGCGTGAACAAGGTGACCCCGGACCTGTTCGCCAAGTACGGGAGTGCGCGCGACTACGCGAGCGCGGACCCCAGAGTGCTCGAGCGGGAGATCCAGAGCACCGGGTTCTTCCGCAACAAGACGAAATCGATCATCGGCATGGCCCAGGCGCTGGTCGAGCGGCATGGCGGCACCGTCCCCGACACGATGGAGGCGCTCGTCGCCCTCCCCGGCGTCGGCCGCAAAACCGCCAACGTCATCCTCGGCACCTGGTTCGGGAAGAACGAAGGGGTCGTCGTGGATACGCACGTGCAGCGCATCACCCGGCTGCTCAAGCTCACCCGCCACGACGACCCGGTGAAAATCGAGCGGGATCTCATGGCGCTTGTGCCGCGCCCCAAGTGGAGCGTGTTTTCGCACATGCTGATCCTGCACGGGCGGACGGTGTGCATCGCGCGGCGGCCGCGGTGCGAGGTGTGCGGGTTGAGCGATCTGTGTCCGAGCTCGCGCGTGTGAACCGCCTCGCGTCGGAGTCTTCCGCCTACCTCAAGTCCGCCGCCCACCAGCCGGTCCACTGGCGCCCGTGGGGCGAAGAGGCCTTCGCGGCCGCGCGCGCCGAGGACAAGCCGATGCTGCTCGACATCGGCGCCGTGTGGTGCCACTGGTGCCACGTGATGGACGGCGAGTCGTACGAGGATCCGGCCGTCGCCGAGATCCTGAACCGTCAGTTCGTCTGCGTGAAGGTGGACCGCGACGAGCGCCCCGACGTGGACGCCCGCTATCAGCGCGCCGTCCAGGCCATCACCGGACAGGGAGGCTGGCCGCTCACGGCGTTCCTGACTCCCGAGGGCGAGGTGTTCTTCGGAGGCACGTATTTCCCGCCCGAGGAGAACCGTTTCGGGCGGCCCGGCTTCGTCTCGGTGCTGCGGCAGATCACGGACGCCTACCGCGGCGATCGCGACAAGGTCGCGAAGAACGCCGCGGCGATCCGCCAGCACGTGGCCGAGTCGCTCGACGAGGCGCGCCCGGGCGAGGTGGCGCCGCGCCTGGTCGAGCAGGCCGCCGACCAGATGGCGCGGCTCTTCGACATCCGCTACGGGGGCTTCGGCACCGCCCCCAAGTTCCCGCACTCCGCCGCCTGCGAGTTCCTGCTGGCGCGCTGGTGGGACACCCGCCTCGACTGGCCGCGCGAGGTAGTCGAGAAGACGCTCGCCGGCATGGCGCGCGGCGGGATTCGCGACCACGTGGGCGGCGGCTTCCACCGCTACGCGGTGGACGAGCGTTGGATCGTGCCGCACTTCGAGAAGATGTCGTACGACAATTCGGAGCTGCTGCGCGCCTACCTCTCCGCCTTCCAGGCGCTGGGGACCGATCTCTATCGGGAAGTGGCGACGGGGATCGTGGACTGGGTACTCGAGGTGCTGGCCGACCCGAAGCGCGGCGCTTTCTTCACCTCGCAGGACGCCGACGTCGCCTTCGGGGACGATGGGGACTACTGGACGTGGACGCCGGACGAGGCGCGGGCGGCGCTCGATGCCGCCGAGTTTGCCGTGGTGCACCGCGTGTTCGACGTCGAGGACGCCGGGGAGATGGAGCACAACCCGCGCAAGAACGTGCTGTGGCGCCGGCGCGAGCCCGCAGCGGATGACGAGCGGCTGACGCTCGTCCGGGCGCTCGGCAAGCTCAAGGCTGCGCGCGACCGCCGGCCCGCGCCCGCCGTGGACACCACCGCGTACGTCAGCTGGAACGCGATGATGGCCGCGGCATTCCTCCAGGCCGGCGCCGTCCTCGATCGGCCGCCATGCAACACCCTCGCGCTGGCCGTGCTGGAACGGATCTGGACCGAGGCGTGGCGGGAGGAGCGGGGGCTCGCTCACGTCCTGGGCCGCGAGACAGCGGGGCCGCACGGGATGCTCGACGACAACGTGCAGAGCGCGGCGGCGTTCCTCGACGCCTACGAATCCACCGGCGACGAACGCTGGCTGGATCGTGCAACCCGCGTGATGGCGTGGTGTGCCACAGCGCACTGGGACGAGGCGGCGGGCGGCTACTTCGACCTCGCCCGGGACCGCGGCGGCGCCGCCTACCTCGGCACCCGGGCCAAGCCGGTGCAGGATGCGCCTACCCCGTCCCCCAACGGCGTCGCGGCGCTGGTGCTCGCCCGGCTCTGGGCGCTGACGGATAAGAAGGAATGGCGGACACAGCTCGACCGCCAGCTCGCCGCGTTCGCCGGGAGCGCCGGGGACCTGGCGCTGCACGGAGCCACGCTGCTGCGCGCCGTGGATTGGGCGGTGCATCCGGTCACCCGGATCGAGGTGCAGGGCCCTGTGGGGCCGGGCCCCGCCTGCGACATGCATCTCCTGGCGCTGCGCAGCTATCGGCCCCGCAAGGTCGTGGTGCGGCGACCCGGGGAGCGGCCGGCGGCCACCGTCTGCGTGGGAACGACCTGCTCCCTCCCGGTCGCGGCGCCGGCGGCGCTCGCGGAGCTGCTGCGATGAAGCAGCGCCTGCTGGGGCGCACCCGTCTCCCGGTCGGCGAGATCGGGTTCGGCGCCTGGGCGATCGGCGGCAACCACGTCGGCAACTCCTACGGCCCCACCGACGACGCCGAATCGCGGCGCGCGGTGCGCCGCGCGTTCGACCTGGGGTGCACGTTCTTCGACACCGCCGACGTCTACGGCCACGGGAAGAGCGAGGAGCTGCTCGGCGCCGCCCTGCGCGACGTGCGCGACCGCGTGATCCTGGCGACGAAGGTCGGCGGGAACTTCTACAACCGCGACGTCCACCCGCTGCTGGCGGAGCGCATCGCCCAGATGGTGGACAAGCCGTTCGACCAGATCCCGCCGGACGCGCCGCTCCCGGCCACCCACGACTCCAACTTCTCGCCGCGCTACGTGCGGTTCGCGGTGGAGCAGAGCTTGAAGCGGCTCGGGACCGATTACATTGACCTCTTGCAGCTCCACAACCCGCCGCTGTCGCTGATCTCCTCGATGGACACGTACGCGGGGCTCGAGGACCTGAAGCGGGAGGGCAAGATCCGCTGGTACGGCGTGAGCGTGCACCCGCCGGAAGAGGGGCTCGCGGCGGTGAGCGCGACCATGCCCGATACCGTGCAGATCGTCTACAACCTCGCGCGGCGCGAGGCCGAGGACGAGTTCTTCCCGGCGGCGCGCGCCGCCGGGATCGGCGTCATCGCGCGCGAGCCGCTCGCCAACGGGTTCCTCGCCGGCAAGTACGCCTGGGACAGCACGTGGGAGAAAGGCGATATCCGCGCGCGCATGCCGCGCCCCTACGTCAAGCAGATGGCCGCGCTGGGGCTGCGCGTGCGCCAGCTCGCCGACAAGGCGGGGACGAGCCCCGCGCAGCTGGCCCTGCGCTTCGTGCTGGAGCAGCCGGCGGTGTCGGTGGCGATCGTGGGAATGAAAACCGAGCGGCAGGTGGACGAGAACCTCGGCTGGGAGGCGTGATGCCCAACAAGACGGCGGTGTTCGAAACCGCGCGTGGCACCATCGAAGTGGAGCTGTTCGCCGACGAGGCGCCCAACACGGTGGCCAATTTCGAGAAACTGGCCAACGCGGCGTTCTACGACGGCACCACCTTCCACCGCGTGATCGCGAACTTCATGATCCAGGGCGGCGACCCGAACTCCAAGACGGGGAAGGGTCGCATCGGCACCGGCGGGCCCGGCTACACGATCAAGTGTGAGACGCACCGCAACGTGCACAAGCACGTCGCCGGCACGCTCTCGATGGCACACGCGGGGAAGGACACCGGCGGCAGCCAGTTTTTCATCTGTCACTCGCCGCAGCCGCATCTGGACGGCGTCCATACCGTGTTCGGACAGGTGACGAAAGGGATGGACGTCGTTGCCGCGATCAAGCAGAATGACAAGGTGAATTCGGTTCGGGTGAAGTAGCGATGAGACATCAGACGTCGGATCTCAGACATCAGGGCCCGCTGACGTCCGATGTCTGACGTCTGACTCTCATGCATCTCGATTTCGCGGTCATCGCTGATTACGCCCTCGTCGATCAGGCCGGGAAGATTTCCGTCCTGGGGATGTTCCAGCACATCTGGGTGCAGCAATTCCCCGCCACGCACCCACGCCTGCATCTGGTGTTGCGGCTCCGGGGCAAGCGCACCGAGATCGGGGACCACCAGGTGCAGATCCGCCTCCTCGACGATCAGGACGCGGAGATTCTCGGCGGCAACGGTCAGGTGACCTTCGCCGAGCCGCCCGCGGGGATCACCGACATCGAGGCCGCGGCCGTGCTCGTGTTCGACGTGCCGTTCCCGCATCCGGGGCCGTATCGGTTCGACATCCTCGTGGACGGTGAACGTCAGGCCACCGTGCCGCTCACCGTGTCGTTGCTGCCGCAACAACGGTGAGCGCGCGCCGACCCCCCGCCGCTCCGCTCGCCTGGCTGGTGCTCGCCGCCGCGGTCGCCCTCGGCTGGCGGCTCGGCGCGGTGCGGCTCCTCGACCCCGACGAAGGACGTAACGCCGAGGTCGCCCGCGAGATGGCGCAGCGCAACGACTATCTGCTGCCCCACCTCGACGGCCTCCCGTACCTGGACAAGCCCGTCGTGTACTTCGCCGCCGCCGCCGCGGCGATGGAGGTCCTCGGCCCCAACGAGACCGCCGCGCGCCTTCCGGCGTACCTCGCCACCCTCGCGACGCTGGCGCTCGTCGCGTGGTTCGCGCGGCGCCGCTGGGGCGCCGACGCCGGATGGCTCGCCGCGCTCGCCCTCGCGACGATGCCGATGCCGCTCGCCTACGCCCGCACGGCGATCTTCGATAGCACGCTGGCGCTGTGCACCACCGCCGCGATCCTCGCCTTTTTCGAGGAGCGGCCGGTGCTCGCCTGGGCGGCCATGGGCGCCGGCGCGCTCACCAAGGGCCCCGTCGCCCTGCTCGTGCCGCTGGCGGCGATCGTCCCCTGGGCACTCCTGACGGGCGGCCCACTCCGCCGTGTCTTCGACTGGCGAGGGCTGCTCGCGTTCGCCGCGGTGGCGCTGCCCTGGTTCGTCGCCGTCACGATGCGCATCCCCGTGTTCCCGCAGTACGTCTTCGTGCGGGAGACCTGGGAGCGCGTGATGACGCCGAGCTTCCACCGCGGCGGCCCGTGGTGGTACTTCCTGCCGATCCTCCCCGTGGCCGCCTTCCCGTGGATCGTGCCGGCCCTCGCAGGCCTCAAGCACTGGCACTGGGGGTGGCTCGCGCGCCGCGAGAATCCGCACGCCCGCGAGGCCGTGTTCCTGGCGTGTTGGGTCCTCGCCCCGCTCGCGTTCTTTTCGTTCAACCACTCCAAGCTGCCGCAGTACGTGCTGCCGCTGATGCCGGCGATCGCGCTGGCCGCGGTGCGCGCGTACGCGCGCGAGGGGATGGCGTTCGCCTGGCGGGCTTCTGTTGTCAGCGCAGTCGCGCTGGGGCTCGGGCTCGTCTCGCTCACCCGCTGGATGCCGGCCCCCATCTTGCTCACCCCCACCGAGCGGGCGGCGATCCCGCCCGCCGCGCTGATCCTTGGTCTCACGCTGCTGGTCGCGGCGGGTCTCGTGGCGGTCGGCGTCCGCCGTGGGCGGAAGACCCTGGTGGCCGCGGCGTATGGCCTCGCGGTGGCGAGTATCCCCTTCGCCGCCGCCCCGCTGCTCGACGCCGTCGGCGACGATCGCTCGGCGTTCGCCCTCGCCGCGGCGTTGCGGGACAAGGGCGTCGTGGTCGGCGTGGGCGCGTACCCGCCCTCCCTACCGTTCTACCTGCGGCGTCCCATGTACGTCGCCACCGAGACCGGGCGGGAGCTCACCAGCACGTTCATCGCGGACTACGTCGAGCGGCTGCGCTTTCAGGAGGGTTCGCCGTTGCTCTCCGGCGCCGTCTGGGCGGCGCTGCGCGACACATGCGCGCAGCCCACCGTGTTCGTGTTCCGCGCCAACGACCGCGACCGCCGCGCGGCAATGACGGACCTGCCGCTGCTGTACGAGGACGGCCGCTACGCGGCGTATGGGCCGTGCCGCTCCATCCCTGGAAGGGGGTGAGCGATGTGCGGCATCTTCGGCGCGGTGTCCCTCTCCGGCGCGCCCCTCTGTCACCCCGAGCGGTTCGCCGCGATGGCCGCCGCCCTCGCCCACCGCGGGCCGGACGGCGAGCGCCTCGTCGGCCACGCGAGCGCGCGCCTCGGCGCCCGCCGGCTCGCGATCATGGACCTGACCACCGGCGATCAACCGTTTCAAAGCCCCGACGGCGCCGTTTGGATGGTCTGTAACGGCGAGATCTACAACGCCGCCGAGCTGCGTCGCGACGGCGAACGCGCCGGCTATCCGTTCCGGTCGCAGGGGGACATCGAGACCATCGTGCCGCTGTACGCGCGCGAGGGAGCCGACGGCGTCGCGCGCCTCGAGGGGATGTTCGGCCTCGCGATTTGGGACGACGCGCGCCGCCGCCTGGTCCTCGCCCGCGATCGCGCCGGGGAAAAGCCGCTGTTCTGGACGCGGATCGGTGACGAGCTGCGCTTCGCCTCGGAGGTGCAGGCCCTGCTCGTCTTCCCCGACCAGCGGCGCCGCGTCTCCCCCACCGCCGCGGCGCTGTACACCGCTATGGGCTACGTCCCCGCGCCGCAGACGATGCTCGACGGCATCCACAAGCTCCCGCCTGGACACCTCCTCATCACCGAAGCCGGGAGCGTGACGGTGCGGCCCTACTGGGACCCGGCGGCGGCCGCCGCCGCGCCGTCCACCCTCGAGTCCGCGGAGCAGCTGCGCGAGACGCTGCTCGGCGCCGTGGCGCGCGAGCTGATGAGTGACGTCCCGCTCGGCATCTTCACGAGCGGCGGGCTCGACTCGTCGTTTCTCGTCGCCGCCGCGGCGCGCGCCATGCCGGGGGAGCGGCTCCACACCTACGCCGTGCGGTTCACCGAGCCCGGCTACGACGAGAGCGCGTTCGCCGAGCAGGTGACGCACGACATCCGCTCCGTCCACCACGTGGTGACCGCCGACGACACCGCGTTGCGGCGCGCCCTCGACGTCGTCACCGAGCACCTCGCCGAGCCCGTCGGCGACCCCGCGTTGCTCCCGACCTACCTGCTGGCCGAGGCGGCGCGCGCGGACGTGAAGGTGGTCCTCTCCGGCGAGGGCGCGGACGAGCTGTTCGGCGGATATCCCACCTACCCGGGACACCGGGCCGCGCTCGCGTGGCAGCGCCTGCCCCGCCCGCTGCGCGCCGTGCTGCGCGGCGCCATTACGCGACTCCCCGCGTCCACCGGCAAGGTGACGCTGGAGTTCATGCTCAAGCAGTTCGTCGCCGCCGCCGATCGGCCACTGCTGGAGCGCCACCTCGCGTGGTTCGGCGCCCTGGGGCCGGACGCCGGGGGAGGCGACGTCGAGGCCATCGCGGCGAAGCTGCGCGGCTTCCCGGAGGGAGATCCGCTCAATCGGGCGCTGTGGCTCGATTTCGTTACCTATCTTCCCGACAACCTCCTCGTGAAAGTGGACCGGGGGACGATGCTCGCCTCGATCGAGGCGCGGGCGCCGTTTCTCGACCGCCGGGTGCTGGAGCTGGTGCTCCCCGCCCCGTCGGCGCTCAAGGTGCGGGGCTTCACGACCAAGGCGATATTGAAACAGGCGGCGCGCGGCCTCGTGCCCGCTAACGTGATCCGCCGCCGCAAGCGCGGCTTGTCGGTGCCGGTCGCCCGCTGGCTCAACGCCGGCCTGGCGCCACTGGCGGACCGCTATCTGGCGGCGCCGCACCTGGCACCGGATCGCGTGCGGACGCTGTTCGCCGAGCATCGCGCCGGCCGCGCCAATCACGCCCGCAAGCTTTGGCCGGTGCTCATGGCGGAACTGTGGGCCGAACGGTGGGGGGTGGAGTGGTGAACCGCGCAGACGCTCTCGCTCTCATGCAGGAGCACACGCAGTCGCCCTCGCTGCGCCAGCACATGCTGGCCGTCGAGGCGGCGATGCGCGCCTACGCCACGAAGTTCGGCGAGGACCCGGAGGCCTGGGGCGTCGTCGGCCTGCTGCACGACTTCGATTACGAGCGCTACCCCAACGCGGCCCATTCCCCGACCGAGGACCACCCCAGCTGGGGCGTGCGCCTGCTCCGGGAGCGCGGACTCGCCGAGCCGCAGTGCCGGGCGATCCTCGGCCACGCGAGCTACACCGGCGTGCCGCGCGACACGCCGCTGGCCAAGAGCCTGTTCGCGGTGGACGAGCTGTGCGGCTTCCTCGTCGCCTGCGCGCTGGTGCGCCCGTCGCGGAGCTTCGGCGACCTCGAAGTCTCGTCGGTCAAGAAAAAACTGAAGGACAAAGCTTTCGCGCGCGGCGTGAATCGCGACGAAGTCCGGCAGGGCGCCGAAGAGCTCGGCGTGCCGCTCGAGGAGCACGTGGCCTTCGTGATTCAGGCTTTGCGTCCCGCCGAGGCGGCTCTCGGCCTGGGAGCGCCCGCCGGGTGAGCGATCCGCTCGGACTCGCGATCGACCGCGCGGCGGGCGCCCGCCCCATCGCCGGCAACACGCTCGAGCACCATCCCGACAGCGCGGTCGCTCTCGCGGCGATGCTCGCCGACATCGCGGCCGCGCGCCGCTGGGTGCACCTCGAGAACTACATCATCCGGGACGATCACACGGGCCGGCGCTTCGCCGACGTGCTCGCGGAACGGGCCGCGGCGAAGGTGCGGGTACGCGTGCTGTACGACGCCCTCGGGTCGATCGGGACGTCGCGACGCTTCTGGCGCCGCCTGCGGCAGGCGGGGGCCGAGGTACGGGCGTTTCATCCGCTGCTGTCCCTGCGCCCGCTCGAGTGGCTGAAGCGCGACCACCGCAAGCTGCTCGTCACCGACGGGCACACGGCGATGATCGGCGGCCTGTGCATCGGCGACGAGTGGGCGGGGGATCCGGCGCGCGGCCGCCAGCCGTGGCGCGACACGATGGTGCGGGTGTGCGGGCCCGCGGTGACGGCCTTGGACGCGGCGTTCGGCCGCCTCTGGCGGCGCGCCGGGGAGCCGCTGCCCGAGGGCGAGCTCGACGCCGACCCGGCGGAGTGCGGCACCTCCCCGGTGCGCGTCGTCGCGGGCGCGCCGTCGCGCGCGCACATCTACCGGTCGGTGCAGCTGCTGGCGGCGAGCGCCGCCGAGCGCTTGTGGATCACGGACGCGTACCTGCTCGCCCCGCCGCCGCTGTACGCCGCGCTGCTCGACGCGGCGAAAGCCGGCGTGGACGTGCGCGTGCTTGTCCCCGGCGCGAGCGACCTGCCCGTGATCCGCAACTTCACCCGCGTCGGCTACCGCGATCTGCTCCGCGCCGGCGTGCGCGTCTACGAGTGGCAGGGACCGATGCTGCACGCCAAGACGCTGTTGGTGGACCGCCGCTGGGCGCGCGTGGGGTCGAGCAACCTGAACGTGTCGAGCCTGCTCACGAACTACGAGCTGGATCTGGTCGCCGAGTGCCAGGAGCTGAGCGAAGCGCTCGCGGCGCAGTTCCGGCGCGACCTCGCGTACAGCCGGGAGATCGTGCTCGAGCCGCGACGCCTGCGGCTTCCCGCGAAGCTCGTCCCCGCGCCCGCCGTGCCGCACGGTCAGGAACGTGCGGTGGCACACAAGCGTTCCGGATACGAAATGGGCGCGGTCGCGGTGGTGGCGCTGCGCCGCGTCGCCGGAGGACTGCGCCGGGCCATGGCGTGGACCGCCGCGCTCGCCTGCGCCGGTGTCGGCGCGCTGCTGCTCGTGTTCCCGCGTGTGATGAGCATCACCATCGCCGTCGTCGCATTCTGGCTCGCGCTGTGTTTCGGCCTGTTCGCGATGCAGCGCCGCCGCGCGTGGAAGACGGCCGATGAAGCCTGACCCGCCGTCCGTCCAACCTCCGGGGGGCGCCCCGCGTATAGAGAACGAGACCGAGCTCGCGACACGGGCGCGGGCCGGCGATCGCGCAGCCTTCGGGCAGCTGGTCGAGCGGTTCGCGCCGCAGGCGCGGCGCGTGGCCCGGGCGGTGTTGCAGGATCCGCACGACGCGGACGACGCCGCGCAGGACGCGTTTCTCGCGGCGCTGGTGAAGCTCGACCAGTACGACCCCCGGCGGCCGTTCGGCCCGTGGCTGATGCGGATCGTCGCGAACGCAGCGACCGACCGCCGCCGCCGCCGCACGGTGCGGCAGGTGGAGCCACTGGCGCCGGAGTTGACCGGTGGCGGCCCGCGGCCCGATCGCGAGGCCGAGCAGAGCGCGCTGGGCGACCGCCTGCGCGCGGCGCTGGCCGAGCTGCCCGAGCGGCGGCGCATCGCGGTGGTGTTGTTCGACGTGGATGGCTATTCCCACGCCGAGATCGCGCAGATCCTCGGCATTCCCGAGGGCACGGTGCGCTCCGAAGTGTTTCACGCACGCCGGCGGCTGCGCGAGCTCCTGGCGGACTGGAGATAGAGGATATGACGGGACCGATGACGCCGTTCGACCACCGGCCGGATGCGCGGCTCGGCGAGGCCCTGCGGGCCGCGCTCGACCCCGGCGACCAGGCCGCCTTCGTGGCGCGCGTGCTCGCCGCGGCCGCGCGGCCGGCGCGCACGGTGGACGTGCTGGCAGCGTGGGCGCGTCGCGGCTTGGTGGCCGCGATGGCGGCCGCGGCTGTCGCGGGGTTCCTGGTGGGTCGCGGCAGCCCGCCCATGTCGAGCCCCGAAGACGCCCTCGCCCCCGCAAGCGCGGGAGCGGCCAGTGTCGCGCTCGTCACGGCGACGCGGCCGCCCGACGCCAGCGTGGTGTTCGCCGCGCTCGAATCGGGCAGCCGCTGAGACTTCGACAGGAAAGGCCGTCATGATGTTCAATAGATCGAATGCCTGGGCGGTGGCCCTGCTCGTCGCGGTGTTCGTGGCGGGCGGGGCGGCGGGTTGGGGCATCGCCGCCTGGCGCGACCCGCACGGTCGCCGCGGCGGGCCCGACGCCATGGTCAACTATCTGGACGACCACCTGCGCCTGTCGGACGCCCAGAAGGACTCGGTGCGGGCGATCCTGGCGCGGCACCGGCCCGAGATGGAAGCGCTGTGGCGCGAAGTACATCCGCGCTTCGACTCGATTCGCACGGTGATCCGCGGCGAGATCAGCGGCCAGCTCACGCCGGCGCAGCGGGACGAGTACGTGCGACTCCTCGCCGAGCAAGAGCATCAACGTCAGAGGCAGGATAGTGCCAACGCGAACCGGGATGGAGGCAAGCGGTAGCATGCGGCGGATGATCACGGTGGCGACGGCACTGCTCGCGACGAAGGTCGCGGCGCAGCAGCCGCAGCAGGTGACGCTCCAGGAAGCGGTGCGCCGCGCGCTGCAGGTGCAGCCGGCGATGGTGCAGGCCCAGGGCACCCTGCGCAACGCCCACCTCTCCATGCTGGCGAGTAACGGCGAGTTCCTGCCGACGATTTCGACCGGTGGCTCGTGGTCGCGCGCCGGTGGAACGCGGTTCAATTCCCAGACGAGTCAGATCGTGACCACTCCGACCGCATCCAGCTACTCGGGCTCGATCTCGGCGAGTGTGGACCTGTTCACCGGGTTTCGCAGGCTCGCCGATCGGCGGGCCTCCGCGGCGACGGAGGACGCAGCCGACGCCGGACTCGTCAACCAGCGCTTTCAGGTCACGCTCCTGACAAAGCAGGCGTTCTACAACGCCATAGCGACCGAAGAGCTGGTGCGTGTGGCCGAGGCTCAGGTCGCGCGCGCGCGTCAGGAGCTGCAGATCGCGGTGGACAAACTGCGCGCCGGTTCCGGTACACGTTCCGACTCCCTGCGGTCGGCGGTAGACCTCGGCAACGCGCGGTTGGCGCTGCTCCAGGCGCAGGCGAACCTCGCCACCGCCCAAGCGAACCTGGGCCGTCAGGTGGGTGTCGATCAGCCGGTTCGAGCCGCCCCCGACTCCGCGCTGCCGCCCTTGCCCGATACCACTGGGCTACGAGTCCAAGTGGTCGAGAGTGCACCCCAGGTGCAGCAGGCTGAGGCACAGGCGCGGGCCGCTGGAGCCCAGGTGGCCGTGAGTCGGTCCGCCTACTGGCCCACGCTCAATTACACCGCGTCGAACTCGTTCTCGGGCTTCGATGCGCCGTGGCAAGGCACCGGGGCGTATACCAAGGGCTGGAACGTCCGCGTCTCCCTGAACTGGACCTTGTTCAACGGGTTCACGCGCGAACGGTCGATGACCTCGGCCAGCGTTGCCCGCGACGTCGCCGAGGCCCAGGCCGCCGACACGCGGCGCGGCGTGAGCGCCCAGTATACCCAACAGCTGGCCGCTCTTCTAACCTCGTTTACGCAGATCGACATCTCGACGGCGCAAGTCGCCGCCGCCACTGAAGACCTGCGCGTCCAGCAGGAGCGCTACCGCGTGGGCGCCGCCACGATCCTCGACCTGCTCACGTCGCAGGCGAGCCTCACGCAGGCGCAGGTGAACCTCGTCCAGTCCCGGTTCAACTTCGTGATCGCCCGGGCCCAGCTCGAGGCGCTCGTGGGACGGAACCTATGACCGCGACCCAGGCGATGCCTTTCAACACCGGCGATACGCCGCTGCCGGAGATCGTCATCCTCGCGCACAACCTGCAGCGGGATTACGAGCTCGGCGCCGAGGTCGTACGCGCCCTGCGCGGCGTGGACTTCCAGATCAAGCGCAACGAGTTCGTCGCCATCATGGGGCCGTCGGGCTCGGGCAAGTCCACCCTGATGAACCTCGTCGGCTGCCTCGACACGCCGACGGGCGGGGAGTACTGGCTCAACGGCCAGAAGGTGAGCGACCTCTCCGACAACGAGCTCGCCCACATCCGCAACAAGGAGATCGGGTTCGTCTTCCAGACGTTCAACCTGCTGCCGCGCGCGGATGCGCTGCACAACGTCGAGCTGCCGCTGATCTACGCCGGCAAGCCCTCCCGCGAACGCCGCGCGCAGGCCACCCGCGCCCTGGAGCGCGTCGGCCTCGGCGACCGCATGCACCACAAGCCCAACGAGCTCTCGGGCGGGCAACGCCAGCGCGTGGCGATCGCCCGGGCCCTCGTCAACAACCCCAGCATCCTCCTCGCCGACGAGCCGACCGGCAACCTCGACTCGGCCACGGGCGAGGAGATCATGCAGCTGTTCGAAGAGCTGTGGCGGAACGGACAAACCATCGTCCTCGTGACCCACGAACACGACATCGCGGCGCACGCGCGCCGCCAGATCCACTTGCGCGACGGCAAAATCGAGCGCGACGAACGAACGGAAGTGAAGCCGTGAAACGATATCTCCTGGCCGCGACCGCGGCCCTGACGGTGGCGGCCTGCCATAAGGATGCGGCCGCCCCCATGTACGAAATGGTGCCCGTGCAGCGGCGCGACATCGTCGTCACGGCCTCGGCCGCGGGGACGATCCAGCCGATTCTCACCGTGCAGGTCAAGTCGCAGGCGTCGGGCGCGATCACCGAGATGCGCGTGCAGACGGGCGACGACGTCCGTCCCGGCCAGCTACTCGCCCTGATCGATCCGCGGCTGCCCAAGAGCGGCCTCGACCAGGCGAAGGCGACCCTGGAAGTGGCAAAGGCCCAGTTCCAGAACGCGCAGACCCAGCTGGCGCGCACGGACACGCTCCTCAAGACCCAGGCGGTCACGCAGACCGACTACGATAACGCCCGGCTGGCGTTCACCCAGGCCCAGGCCGCTCTCGTGAACGCGCGCTCGAACCTGAGCGACGCCCAGATCGCCTACGACCAGACCCGCGTCACGGCGCCGGTCAGCGGTACGATCATTCAGAAGAACGTCGAGCAAGGCATGGTCATCTCGAGCCCGGCGCGCGACGTGGGGGGCGGCACCGTCCTCTTCCAGATGGCGAACCTGGACACGGTGCAGGTGCAGTCCATGGTGGACGAGACCGACATCGGCAAGGTGCAGCAGGGACTCCCAGTGACGATCACCGTGGACGCGTTCCCCAACCGTCCGTTCCAGGGCACGGTCTTGAAGATCGAGCCGCAGGCCACGCAGAGTCAGAACGTGACGATGTTCCCCGTGCTGGTGAACATTTACAACCCCGAGCATCTGCTGAAGCCGGGGATGAACGCCGAAGTCGAGGTACACGTCGGCCAGCGCCAGGGCGTGCTCGCGATCCCCAACGCCGCGCTGCGCACGCAGCGCGACGTGGCGTCGGCGGCTCAGGTGCTGGGCCTGGACCCCAACGACGTGCAGGCGCAGCTCGCCGCGGCGCCGGCGGCGCCGCCCACCCGCTTCGGCGGCGACACCGCGCAACACGGCGGTGCCACGCTCGGCGCCGCGCCGGCCGCCGGGGACCCGCGCCCCGCGGGACGGGATACCACCAAGGCCGCCACCAACGTGATGACCACGCCGGACGGCCGGCAGATCACGCTGCCGACCGGCTACACCGCCGAGAAGATTCGCGACCTGTTCCGCAAGTCGATGGGCGGCGAGCAGCTCACGCCGGCCGAGCAGGCGGCAATGAGCCAGGTGCGGTCCCAGTTCATGACGGGCCGCGGCGGCCAGGGCGGCGGCGGCGGCTTCCCCAGCGGGCAGATGCGCCGCGGCGGCGCGTTCGCGTCGAGTTACATCGTGTTCGCGCTGCGCAACGGCAAGGCAACGCCCGTCAACATCCGCACCGGTCTCACCGACCTGGACTACATCGAGGTGACGAGCGGCCTGACCGAGAAGGATACCGTGCTGCTGCTGCCCAGCGCCTCGCTGGTGCAGGCGCAGCAGGACATGCGCAACCGCTTCCAGAGCATGACGGGCGGCGGGCTGCCCGGCCTCCGGCAGCAGACACCCGGGGCGACGGGCGCGACCACGACCCGCAGTCGCTGAGCACGGCCCATGCTCCTCGACGAGATCTTCAAGGTCGCGCTCCAGGCGATCCGCGCCAACAAGCTGCGGTCGCTGCTCACCGCGCTAGGCATCATCATCGGCGTCGGCGCGGTGATCACCATGCTCGCCCTGGGGTCCGGCGCCCAGAAGGCCGTCCAGGACCGCATCGCGGCGATGGGGCCCGACCTGCTGAGCATCTATCCGGGCCAGAACTTCCGCGGCGGCATCGCCATCATGGGGAACATCAACCTCACGATGGCCGACGATACCGCGCTGGCCAACAGCGCGCGGTACCTGAAGGCGGTGATCCCGGAGTTGACCCGCAACCTCCAGGTCAAGCGCCTCAACCAGAACATCAACGTCAACGTCGTGGGCACGATCCCCGAGTACGTGCCGGTCAAGAACTACACGTTCACCGCCGGTCGCATGTTCACCAACGGTGAGAACGAATCCCGGCAGCG
>WNFW01000858.1_pt1 | contig 36674 bp, 35 predicted proteins | sample 5400131 | NCBI WGS metagenome assembly WNFW01 (sample SAMN13153362, study PRJNA577476) | soil metagenome | isolation source: 20 cm soil or saprolite under grassland replicate 1 | place: USA:California | collected 2016-06-15 | reverse complement strand
CCCTTGATCCAGGACTCCAGCGAGTCCCCGGGCTGGATCCCGCCCACCCCGATGCTGACCGTCACCGGCTGTCCTTCGATCAGGCGGGACTCGGCGATGGAGCGGCGCACGTCCTCCGCCAGGACGACCGCATCCCCCTCGGTCATGTCCGAGACCAGCAGCACGAACTCCTCGCCCCCCATCCGGAAGAGGAGGTCCACCTTGCGCGTGTGCGTCCGCACCACCGACACGACGCCCCTGAGGACGGTGTCGCCCACGTCGTGGCCGTGCTCGTCGTTGATGCGCTTGAAGTGATCGATGTCGAGGAGCAGCAGGCTGGCCGGCGGCGCCCCGCGCCGATGGCCCTCCAGGGCCTCCCGCAGGCGCGTCACCATGTGCCGGCGGTTGAAGGCGCCCGTGAGCGGGTCGGTGATGGCCTGGGCCAGGAGCCGCCGCTGCAGCTCGCGGATGATGTTCTGGATGATGTCGACGATCACGATGGTCAGTACGAGCGAGGCGCAGAAGCGCACGGTGATGCGCATGGTCAGGTAGCGATGGACCATCACCGTGCCCACCAGCAGGAGGCCCAGGCTGCAGAGGATGGCGCCCGGGCGGGGCAGCACGAAGAAGAAGAAGAGGACGGCCGGATAGCACCAGAAGGCGCCGATGACGCCCTGGGTCACCAGCGAGACGGTGATGGCGGCGGAGATGGGCACGAGGAGGAGGGCGTAGGGGATGGGCGGCTTGCGGCCGCGCCGGAGGGCGTAGCCGTCGACGGCGAAGGAGAGCACGACCGAGGCCACCGAGGCCGCCAGCGCGGTCCGTTCCTTGAGGAAATCGTGCACGGCGAAGGGGACAAGGAACACGATGGCGAGGATGGACAGCGCGTACATGACGCGCCCGCGCTCGCGGGCCAGCGGGTCTTCGTCGGGGCGGGAGGTGGCGCTCAGGATGCTCCGGATCGTAGCAGGGCGAGCGGAGGAGCGAAGGCCTAGGAGCCGAAGATCTCGGCCAGCTCGGCCGGCGGGGTCACCTCGAGCTGGTCGTAGCGGCAGTCCGCCGGCCGCTTGTCGGGACGCCAGCGCATGAACACGGCCGCATGCCGGAAGCGGGCGCCCTGCAGGTGGTCGTACTTCACCTCGCAGACGCGCTCGATCCGGATCGGCTCCCAGGAGAGGTCCTTGCCCTGGCTCCAGCGGCTGGAGGCGCCCGGCATCCGAGTCCCTCCCTCCAGGGCGCCGGCCCACTCCCGCCACGGGTGCGACACGAGGGCGTTCTCGCGCAGCGGTTCGAGCTCCTGCGCGAGCCGCCGTCTCGCCGCCATCGTGAACGACGCGGTCACGCCCACGTGGTGCAGCGCTCCCTGCGAGTCGTAGAGCCCGAGGAGCAACGAGCCGACCAATTCGCCCAGACCCTGCTTGTGCCAGCGGAAGCCGCCGACCACGCAGTCGGCGGCGCGCACGTGCTTCACCTTGACCATCACCCGCTTGCCCGGCTGGTAGATGCTGGACTCGTGCTTGGCGATCACCCCGTCGAGCCCGGCGCCCTCGAAGCGATGGAACCACTCATCCGCCAGCGGCCTCTCCCGCGTGCACGGGGTGAGGTGGACGGGTGCCCGGGCTCCCGCGAGCGCCCGTTCCAGCCGCGCGCGGCGGTCGGACTGCGGCCGAGCGCGAAGATCGCGGTCGCCCTCCGCGAGGAGATCGAAGGCAACGAAGGAAGCCGGCGTCTCCGCGGCGAGCTTCGCCACCCGCGAGGCCGCCGGGTGCAGGCGCAACTGCAGCGCCTCGAAGTCGAGCCCGCGCTCGCCCGCGATCACGATCTCCCCGTCGACGACGCAGCGCGCGGGAAGGCTGGCCAGAAAGGCCGGTTGGAGCTCGGGGAAGTAACGATCGAGGGGTTTCAGGTCGCGGCTCTGAAGGTAGACACGGTCGCGGTCGCGGAACACGATGGCGCGGAACCCGTCCCATTTCGGCTCGAAGAGCCAGCCATCGCCCTCGGGCAGCTCCGCCGCGGCCTTCGACAGCATCGGCTCGATCGGCGGCTCGATCGGGAATCCCACCCCCACGGCCCTCAGCGGGGACGCGGGCGCCGCGCCGCGATCCGTTCTTCGGCCGACGTCCAGCCGGCGTCGAAGGGCCGCCCCCGCTCGTCGATGTCGATCACCAGCGGGGCATGATCCGAGGGCACGGGCTTGCCCTTGCGCGCCTCCCGGTCGATCTCCGCCCACACCGTGCGCTGCACGAGGGGCACCGTGACCAGCAGGTGGTCGATGCGCATGCCGAAGTTCTTGTGGAAGTTCCCGGCCCGGTAGTCCCACCAGGTGTACCGGCCGGGCTCGGGGTGTTGCCGCCGGTACGCGTCGACGAACCCCCAGCGGCAGAGCCGGGCGAAGGCCTCCCGCTCGGGCGCGGATACGTGGGTGCCGCCGTGACAGGCCTCGGGGTCCCACACGTCGATGTCCTCGGGCGCCACGTTGAGGTCGCCGCCGAGCACGATGGGCTCGCTCGGATCAGCCGCCTCGGCGAGCCAGCGGGAGAGGCGGTCGAACCAGGCGAGCTTGGCCTCGAAGAAGGCCGAGCCGAGGGCCCGCCCGTTCGGGGCATAGACGCACACCACGCGGATGCCCCCGCAGACGGCCGAGATCATCCGCGCCTCCGCGAGCGGCTCGTCGTCGCCCACGTCGGGCGTCTTCGCGGTGAGTCGCGGCTCGCCGAAGTGGGTCACGACCCCCTCGATCCCGCACCGGCTGGCGATGGCGACGCCGTTCCAGCGGCCTTCGCCATGATGCGCCAGCACGTAGCCTGCGCTCCGGAAGGCGTCCGTGGGCGCGTCCGGATCCGCGAGCTTGGTCTCCTGCATGAGGACCACGTCCGGCCGAGCGCGCTCGAGCCACCAGGTGACCTTCTCCAGGCGCGCCTTCAGCGAGTTGACGTTCCAGGTCGCGATCCGCACCGGTCGCATTGTACCGCGGAAGGCGAGGAAAGAGGGCTACCCGGCCGGGAAGGGTCCCCATGTAGCGCGGGTCATGGCACCCACGCGACGACCACCGGCCCGCTCGGTGCGGCGCTTCCCGTGCGAGGCTCGAGCGTGACCTCGAGTCCGTCGGGCAGCGCGGCGAGCGCCGGGTCTTCGGCGATGAGACGGGCGCTCCCTCCTGCATCGGGCTCCACGGTGCCGAGTGAGGTCCACGTGGCCCCGTGCCGCGCCCACGTCTGGTAGATCTGTCCAGCCGGCGCCGGCGGGAACTGGGAGAAGGTGACCACGGCGATGCCGGCGCCGGGACGGCCGCGGTAGCGGGCGTGTGTCGCTTCCGCCGTCCCGGGCACTGGCCCCAGCCGGAGGTTCACGCTGTCGCTCGCCGTCACCAGGGACAGCGCGCGATCGTAGCGCGCCAGCGTCGCGTGCTCGGAGCGGTAGCGGATGCCGAGAGCCGCCAGCAGGCAGATGGCGACGAGCGCCGCCCATTGCGGTCCGAGCGTGCTGCGGAGCTTCAGAAGACCGGCGCGGATGCGGGTCTTCGCCGTGCCGAGCGGCAGGCCGAGCTCGGCCGCGACTTGCTCGTGCGTGAGGTCTTCGAGGAAGGCGAGACTGAGTGCCTCGCGCTGCGGAGGTGGAAGCTCGTCGAGCGCCGACCTCAGGACCGCTCGGCGGTGCTGCTCCCATGTCGCCTCCGCCGGCCCGGGGTCGCTGGCGGGCAGGTCGGCGAGCACGAGCCCCTCCGGATCGGGCACGATGTCCGGCTGGCGGTTTCGGTGGCGCAGCTCGTTCAGGAGGCGGTAGTGTGTGATCTGCAGGACCCACGCGCGGACGGTGCCCCGCTCGGGATCGAACCGTCGGGCGTTGCGCCAGACCGCCAGGAAGACCTCCTGGACGAGGTCCTCGGCAGCCGCCCGATCGAGCGACTGGACGGCGAGGCCGAAGATCAACCGGGCGAAGCGACGGTGGAGCAGCCCGAGCGCCTCCGCGGAGCCTTCGGCGACCTGGCGCATCAGCTCCTCGTCGCGGGGGGCGTGCTCCGTCGATGGCATCCGCCGGTTTCCGTTCAGGCGAGCGTACATCGCCGCCGGGTGGTGGTGCGAGCGGCCACTCGCCTAGCCGAGGCGTTCCACCGCACCATCGCTAGCCGTGAGTACACCCGGGAGAGGTGATCTGGATTGCCTCCTCCGTCGAGACCGGCCCCACGAAGCGGATCAGGCCGGTGCTGACGAAGAAAAGCACGGTGAAGGCCACCCCGAGGATGAGGGGGCTATAGGGGTCGGCACCGGGAGTGATGAAGCACGATGCCGTCCAGAGCCCCACCAGGATGGAGGCGCGGTGGGTGCGGAGGGTGTCGGGTGAGACGATCCCCATGACGACGAGACCGGTGAGCACGAGCGGCAGCTCGAAGGTGAGCCCGAAGGCGAGCAGGAAATAGGCGACGAAGGTGAAGTAGTTGTCCGCCGTGATGATCTCGACGAAGGACCGCTCGCTGAAGCTGAGGAGCCAGGTGATCGGGTAGCGCAAGGTCACGAACCCCACGCCGAGCCCGGTGACGAAGAGCGCAGCGCCGAGGAGGGCGAACGGCAACGCGTACCGCCGCTCTCGCCCCCGGAGCGCCGGCGCGACGAACGCGCACAGGTGGTAGAGCCAGATCGGCGTCGCGAGTGCGATGCCGGTCGCGAGGGATAGCTTCAGCACGACCGCGAACGCCTCGCCCACACCCGTCACCGCGATGCGGTGCCCGCCGCCGAGGGTTCCGAGGGCGCCCGCCTGCGCGGGAAGCGGACGCAGGAGCAGCGCGAGGATGGGGTCGTGGAAGGCGAACGCCACCGCCGTGCCCACGGTCACTGCGGCGACGCAGAAGAGGAGGCGGCGCCGCAGCTCCTCGAGATGCTCGATCAAGGTCACCGCAGCTCGCGCTCGGTGGCGGGCGCGTCGGACGGCGCCGCCGGCGGCACGTCGTTCATCGACTTCTTGAACTCGCCGAGCGCCCTGCCGAGCGCGTTGCCCATCTCGGGCAGGCGGCGCGGACCGAAGATCAAGAGCGCGATCATCCCGACGATGAACAACTCGGGCCAGTGGAATCCCATGGTTCTCCTCCTACGGTTGTTGGTTGGTGTTGCGGCTCGCGTCCGCGCGGGCCAGCCGGCCGCGCAGGCGCGTATTCTCGGGAAACTCGGCCCGCAGCCGCTCGAGCACGGCGCGGGCTTCGGGCTGGCGCCCGAGGGCGTCGAGGGCGTCGGCCGTGAGCCAGCCGCGGCGGAAGCGCAGCCGCGGATCATCCGGGGTCGGCCCGAGCCGTCCGAGGATTTCGAGGGCACCTGCGGGGTCGTTCCGATCCTCGAGCAGCGCCTCCGCGGCCCGCACCTGGACCGCCGGATCAGCCGGGAAGCGCCGCGCGGCAATCTCGAGCAGACTCGCACCGTCCCCGGCACGGCCTGCCTTTTCGTCGAGCTCGGCCTGCCGAAAGAGGCCGGCCAGGAGAAGCCGGGCGACGTCCTCGGGATCGCCACTGCGGATGCCGATGCCCCCGGCGTGCCCGTACACGAGCTCGCCCCCGAGCTTGCCAGTCTGGAGGATGCAGACGAACGCGAGCAGGCCGAACCCGGCGGACACGAAAGACATCGTCCGGACGATCGGGCGCCCGCGAAGTGCGAGCGTCAGGAGCTCGAGCCCTCCGACGAGAAGGACGACGTTCCGTGTCCGCTCCCCCCACTGCTGGTGCGCACGCACTACGGCAGCAATACCGGGCGCGGCCTCGACTGCCACGTGCGCGTCCTCGCCCGACTGCGCAGCGACCAGCGTCGCGGCCGTGGCGAGCAGGATCAGCGTCACCGCGGCCGGCCCCGCGAACGCGCCTCGGCGCGTGAGCGACAGCCAGCGGAGAAGAACGCCGCCCGTGATCAGGCCGATGGCGAAGTGGATGACGATCGGATGGTAGAACCCGAGGTCAGGCATCAGTCCCCCCGCTAGCCAGCGGTCGCGACACTCCGCTCCGCGTCCACCGTGCGGTGGTTGGCATCGGTACGCTCGATCCGGAGCGTGACGACGCTCGCCCGCGCCTCCGTCCGCCAGCGCGCAGCCCGGGTTCGTACCGCGGAGACGTCGAGGCCGAGGGCCTGGCAGACGTTCAGAAAGGAGCAGGGCCAGCCCTCGTCGTCCGCCGCGAACCAGGCATCGACCTCGTCCGCAAGCCGCCGCGCGCGCGGCGTGCGGGCGCCGGCGCTTCTCTGCAGGTCGAGCAACGCCCCCTCGAGCACGGCCAGCATCAGCCGCTTCTCGGGAGGCAGCGCGGCAGAGGGCCGGAAGAACTGCTCGGGCAGGATCGTCTCCGGTACGATCCCGGGGGCCTCGGCGGATCCGAATGCGGAGTCGATCATTGGGTCGGGGCGCATGGCGTATGCCGTTCTAGTCGACGACGACGATCTCTCCGGCCATGTCCTCGTGCCCGCTGCCACAGAACACGTCGCATCTAAACTCGAACCGGCCCGTGCGGTCCGGGACGATGCGGACGCGCGTCACCTCGCCGGACTTCAAGTCGGCGCGGACATTGAGCTCGGGTATTTTGAAGCCGTGGTCCCGATCCAGCGCGGTGATTTCCAAGATGACCGGGACGCCCTTCTTGAGCGTGATCTCGCTCGGGTTGTACTCGAACCTCTTCGCCGTCATGTGCACGACCTGTTCCGCCCCGGCCGGAACGGCGGCCGTCGCGAAGCGATGCCACCCGGCCGCCATCCCGACGGCAGCCAGGACTACGAGGGCCGTCACCCTGATGATTCGCTTCATCGCTCAGCTCCTCTCGACCGCCCACTCGGTGAGTGCGAAGTCGTCGCCGCCAGCCTTCGACTGGACGGAGCGGAAGCCGAGCCCACGGTACGGGTTCGCGGCGTCCCACGGGATGGGCGCCTTCTTCGGCACCGAGTGCGGCGCGGGCAGCGGGAACATCAGCCCCTTCGCCGCATGGTGCGGGATGTGGCCGGTCATCTGATGGTGCTCCTGATGGATGTGTCCGTAGAAGACGGTCACGTACTCGTACGGCATGAGCGCCTCGATCGCCGCCGCGCCGTCGGCCGTCGCCCAGTCCCAGTCGGGGGCGAGGTCGAACAGCGGGCGGTGCGTGAGCACGACGATAGGGGCTTCCTTGTCGAGCTTCCCGAGGTCGGCACGGAGCCACTGGATCTGGTCGTCGCCCAGCTTGCCCCTCGGATCGGAGACGTTGTCGAGCACGATGAAGTGCACGCCCTTGTGATCGAACGTGTATTGGGTCTCGCCGAAGAACTCCTTGAACGCCGCGGCGCGGTCGAGCGACGCGTCGTGCTCGCCTGCGAGATACCGCTGCTTCTTCACCTTGAGCTTCCCCACGGCGTCGCGCACGTGCGCCAGGCGCTTCCGGCGCTCCTGCTCATCGTCGGTCGTGTGCGTGAGATCGCCGGTGAAGACGATGAAGTCGGGCTGGTGGGGGAGCGCGTTCACGTGAGCGATCGCCTTGTCGAGCGTCCCCTCGGCATCCGGATTCACCGCCGGACCCGTGAAGCCCCAGTGCAGATCGGACATCTGGAGGAACATGAAGTCCTCCCCCCTGCCCTTCGCGGCGGCGAGGCTCACGCCACGCAGCCCCGAGCTGAAGACGACGCCCGCGACCCCGGCCGTAGCCAGGCCAGCGAGCTGGATGAATTCGCGCCGGTCCAAGTGTCTCGTCATGCGCAGTGCACCTCCGACAGCGAATACACCGGACCACCCGCGTTGGATTCCGTCGCGCCGGAGATCCGCTTCGCGCCGGCAAGGGTTCCGGCGGAGACGGTCCAGCCTGGCGCGCGCACGCCGGGCCAGGGGGCCCGATCTCGTTGGCCGATCGCGGTCCGGCGGTCATTGGCAATCCAATTCCAGCCGCGCGGTGTACTGAGCTGATGGCTCTCGAGCTGCCGCGCTCCTCGAGGGACGGGGGGGCTGCGGCGAGCGTCACCTCGCGACGCTACTGCGAGGGTGTCTTCGAGCTTGCGACCCGCCCCGCGTGAAGCGCGAGCCCGTAGCGTTCCGCTTGGGGGAAGCGACGATCCGTCGTCACAGGAACTTCAGCAGCGCGTCGGTCGTCTCCTTCGGCCTTTCCTCCAAGACCCAATGTCCGGTGTCTTTGAGGACGACCGTCGTGGCGTCGGAAGCCACGCTCTTCATTTGCTGCCCCAACAATTCCCCATTTGCTTTCTCGCCCCCTATGGCGAGGACCGGCATGGTCAGCTTGGTCTTGGAGAGTTCCGCGAAATCCTTGGCCGCCTGCTGAAACGAAACGAAATAGGCCCACCCCGCGCGCATCCGTCCCGGACGCGCATAGGCCGCCACGTACGCTGCGCGGTCAGCTTTCGGAATTGAACGCGTCTGGTCGGCAGCGAAGTCGTTCCAGAAGTGCTCGAAATAGGTCCGCTCACGACCGCGCACCAGCGCTTCCGGCGTCGGTCCGTTGAAGCGAAAGTGCCAGATGCCGGGGTCGTCGTAGACGCTCTCCCATCCGGCAACGCCCGGAAGAAACGCATCCATCACGACGAGCTTCTCCACTTCCGTTGGGAACTGTGCGGCGTAGCCATAGGCGACCATCAACCCTATGTCGTGACCGACGACTCGCGCCTTTGCGACACCGAGCAACTTGGCAAGCGCATGAATACGGACCGCAGCGGTCTTCATATCCAGACCATCCGCCGGGACTTCCGAGTCACCAATCCCGGGCAGGTCGGGTGCGATCACCGTGAATCTCTTGGCAAGCAGCGGAATGATCGGCTTCCACATCCGCGATGTCTGCGTGTAGCCATGCAGCAGCACCACCGCCGGACCCCGGCCAGCCGTCAGGTAGTGGAGCTTGACGCCCTCGACCTCGGCGGTGCGTGAGGTGACGGTGCCGTGCGCTGTGGCGGCATGCGCCGGCAACGAGGCAAACAGAACGAGCGCAGCGATGGGACCCCCAGCCTTCTGACGACCCTTCATTGCCTGCTTCCTCCCCGGCGTTACGCCACTACGGCGTGGACGACGCACGGGGCAAGAAGAAGCACGGCGCTGGATGGGAGCGCAAGATCGTCACCTCGTTACCCGTTCGTCGGATGCCATGAGTCCGGTCGGTGACGGTAGGTGGCCTTCTGACCGAGGCTTCGCCTCAGACCGCACGGGCGCTCGCCGGTCCTACGGTACAACTCGTCGGTCTGAGGCGGAGCCTCGCTAACGCTTCCGCTCCGATCTCGATTCAATCTGTCGCGGATCTGCCGGTGTATCAGGAGGTGAACGCGCGGCACGGAATGATACCGAGCGTGACCAAGACGGAGGCCAAACATGACGCAGAAACAAGTGCTCCCCCACACGGCGAAGCGCGTCGCGACAGCGATGATGCTCCTCGCCCTCCTCGGCACTGCCGGCTGTATGACCGGGCGCGAGCGGGTCGTGAGCCCTGCACTCAGCGACCTCACGAGCATGACCGACTCGACGATCGCCTCTGCGACGAGCGAGTGCGAGGCCTTCGGCTGCGTGCCATGATCGCGACCGCCTCCCTCCGCACGCTGCTCGGCGTCTCGCTCACCGTGGCGGGGCTCTCGTCGAGTGCTCTGGCGTCGGCGTGGGAACTGGATCCCACGCCGACGCTGATCGCGTTCTCGGTCCGCAACCTGTCGGTCGCACACGTCGATGGCACGTTCCGGCTGGCGTCCGGGCATGTGGCGGTGGACGACGCCGACGTGTCCCGTTCGACCATCGAGGCGGTGATCGACGCAGCCTCGGTCGATACGGGCGAGCCCAAGCGCGACGCCCACCTCCGCAGCGCCGACTTTCTCGACGTTGCCCGCTACTCGACGATCGCGTTTCGATCGACACGGATCGAGCAGGCCGACGCCGGCCACTGGAAGGTCACGGGCAACTTGACGTTGCGCGGGACGACGCGCCCGGTGCTGCTCGACGTCGAGAGCTCAAGGGTCGAGGGGACCCGCGCGAGCGCGCATGTCTCGACCACCATCGACCGTCGAGACTTCGGGATGACGTACGCGGGCTTCGCGGTCGGCAAGCAGATTGCGATCACGATCGACGCGATCGGATTTCGGACCCTCGCGGATGCGCCGCCAAGGTAAACATGGGCCTCCCTCACGCTGTCATGTCGTCCGGAAGCATGACCGTATTCCTCACGACCCTGGGCCTCATCGGGATGGCTGAGATGGGCGACAAGACCCAGCTCCTCACCTTGGCGCTGGCCGCTCGGCTCCCGCTCGGCGCCGTCCTCGGGGGCGTCGCGCTGGCGACGCTCCTCAACCATGCGCTCGCCGTTGCCGTTGGCGGCTCGGCGCTGCTCGTCGTGCCAGCGAGCGTGCTCCGCGCGGCGGCCGGGCTCTCCTTCATCGGGTTCGGTCTTTGGACCCTGCGAGGAGACCGGCTCGTGGGCAACGAGGAGCGGCGCATCGGACCGCCCCTCGTGACGGTCGCCGTGTCCTTCTTTCTCGCCGAGATGGGCGACAAGACGCAGCTCGCGACAGCGCTGCTGGCAGCGCAGGCGCCGAGCTTCCTGCCAGTATGGCTGGGCTCCGTGCTCGGGATGGTTTTCGCCGACGGTCTGGCGGTGGCGGTCGGCTACCTGCTGGGCCGGCGACTTCCCGAACGGCCGCTCAAGATCGGCGCCGCCGCGCTGTTTCTCCTCTTTGGCGTCCTGCTCCTCGGCGCGCGCACCGCATCGGACACGGCGGCACTGCACATATCAACCTCGGTCAGGCCAGGTCTCGGTGAGCACATCCCGTCGGACGGCGGGAGGCGTTGATGACAACAATCGACGATCGCCACCGCGAGAACAGCCTCCAGAACGACGGCGACCCCGTGACGACCTTCACCGCCGGAGACATGAGCCGCCAGCGCAACGCCGAACCCACCGCGCCACACAACGTGGCGGACACCCAGCGGCTCCGCGCGGCCGCCACGCAGGCGCTCCGCATTCTCGAGCGGACGAGCCTGGCCCCGATCACGGCCGCTCTCCTACGCGCAGCCCTCGAGCCGCGGGAGGGCCAAGCGTCGCAAACACACCGAACGGTCGGTTTCGGCAGGGGCGTTCCACTGAAGGAAGAAGCACGATGTCCGACATGACCGCGGTGCTCGTCGCCGTTATGGCCTTCGCCGTGGCCGCCGCCGCGCGGTTCGCCGATCGAACGGAGACACATTCAGCGGAGTCGGAACCGCGTCATTCGACACCGCTCAGTGATCGGGATTCGGGACGTCGCTCGGTCGCCGGGCGAGGCGACCACCCATGATCGCCCGTCAGCATGCCGCCCTGGAGGCCCCGGACCGCGAGCGGCGGGCCCTCGTTCTCGCCGGCGGCGGCATCATCGGCGTCCTCTACGAGATCGGCGTCCTCGCGGCCCTCGAGGAAGCGTTCCCGCCGGGACCGTTCAACCAGCATTTCGACCTCTTCGTCGGGACGAGCGCCGGCGCGGTGACGGCCGCCTTCGTCGCCAACGGAGCCCAGCCCTCGGAGATGTTCAGGGCCCTGCGCGACGACCTCGACTCTCCCTTCAACTTCCGGCCCGAGGACGTCTTCGGCGCCCCCGCCGGAAGCATGATCCAGCTCTTCACACGGTTTGCCCGGCCGCTCCTCGGCGCGGTCGGCGGCGCCATCCGCCGAGGGGGCCGGGCAACGCTCGCCGCGATGCTGGCGGATTTCCAGGCCCATCACCCCCCCGGCTTCTACTCGACCGAGCGCCTCGAGCGGGCGCTCTGCGCCCGATTCACGGCGCTCGGATACGCGCATCGCTTCCCCGCGCTCCCGCGCCCGCTCTATGTGACCGGAGTGGACATCGATACGGCGGAGCGCCTCGTCTTCGGGACGGGCGAGCTCGCGCACGTCCACGTCTGTCGCGCGGTGGCGGCCTCGTCCGCGATCCCGATCCTCTTCGAGCCCATCCGCATCGGTGAGCGCGACGTCGTCGATGGTGCCGTCGCCGGGGCGCCGCCGATCGACGTCGCCGCCGAGCGGGGCGCCCGTCACATCGTCTACGTCAACCCGCTCGTACCGATCCGCAACGACCGCGGCAAGGTCTGTTTCCCACTCGATGAGGGAGGCTGCGGTCGGCTGAGGGACGGGGGGATCGGTTGGATCGCGGACCAGACCTTGCGCATGTGCCTCGCCGCGCAGCTGCCGGCTGCGCTCGTGGCCGTTCAGGCGCGCTATCCCGGTCTGGTCGTCCAGAGCATCGAGGAGCATCGAGCCATGCCCCGACGAGCTGCCGATGTTCCTCCATCATGCCATGTCGTTCGACGCCCGCCGGGAGCTGCTCGACTACGGGTACGCCTGCGGGCAGCGCACGGCCGCGGCAGCTCCGCCCTCTCCTTCAGCCCAGCGCGGCTTCCTTCCCTGACGTCATGTTGCATGCGTCGCTGAGCGCGTCCCTGGGTTCGCTTTTCGTGCTTCTCGCTGGCGCCAACGTCTGGGTGATGTTGCATGCTTCCAGTCGATCCAAAGACCACGCGGCCCATACGCGCCTCATCTGGGCCCATCGCCTCGGGGGCTATACATTCATCCTGCTCTTCTCTGTGTTCTTTTACTTCATGGCTCTGCGAATCAAGGGCTCGTCGGACGAGCTGCCACCGCGCCTCACGTTCCATATCATCCTGGCCCTACTGCTCATTCCCATACTGCTAGTGAAGGTCCTCATCGCGCGCTACTACAGACACTACTCTTCCGCCCTTCTCTTTCTCGGCGTGACCATTTTCGCGCTGTCCTTCGCGCTCGTTGCAATGAACCTCGTGCCCTACCTGCTCGGCCGCGCCGCCAGTGCAGGCGTGCCCGCGCCCGTGTCGGTGGGGTTTGTCCTGACGGTCTGCAACGGACTCGGCTTCTTGCTCCTGCGCCGACCTCGTCAGAGAACGCCGGCAGGTTCACGTGCAATTCCCAACGCTAGTACGGATGGCCTCACGGCAGACGCATCGCGGCCAGAGATCCGGACACGCCGGAGCAAATCGCTCCGGTTGCAGCTCGCTCGGATCGACGTGCAAACTCATGATACCAAGACTCTCCGCTTCCTGGTGGCTGAAACGGACCGCCTCGCGGCACGACCAGGACAGTTCCTCACGTTCCAGTGGCAGATTGACGGGAAGGCGGTCCCGCGTTCCTACTCGATCTCTTCCTCCCCGACCCAGAGCGGCTATGTCGAGATCACACCCAAGCGGGTGCCGGACGGCCATGTCTCGGCATTCCTCAACGACCACGCGGCCGTGGGGCTCGAGGTGGAAGCCAGGGGGCCCTTCGGTCAGTTCTATTTCGACGAGGTGCGGCACCAGCGGATCGTCCTACTCGCCGGCGGCAGCGGCATCACGCCCATGATGTCCATGCTGCGGTACATTGACGATCGCTGCCTACGCACGGCCGTCACTCTGATCTACTGCGTGAGGAGTCGGCGCGATGTCATCTTCGAGCAGGAACTGACACGCCTGAGGCGGCGCCTTCAGGAGTTTCGTATGGTCTTGGTTCTGTCACAACCAGATGCAGGATGGAACGGACCTCGGGGCCGAGTCAGCCGTGACTTGATCGCGACCCATGTCGACGACTTGCGCGCGTCAACCTTTTTTCTCTGCGGGCCTCCTCCATTCATGGAGAGCATGCAGGGCATGCTCAGATCTCTCGCCGTTCGCTCCGAGCGCATCAACCGGGAGAGCTTCGGATATGCGCGGACTATTGGCGGCGCCGCAATGGAGGGCGCGCCACCATTGCAGGGTACGGTCGAGTTCGCGCGTTCCGGCAAGGTGTGCGTTGTGCCCCCCGGCAAGACTCTGCTCGAGGTCGCGGAAGCGCATGGCGTGGGTATTCCTAGCGGCTGCCGCCAAGGGCGTTGCGGCACTTGTGTCACCAAATTGCTCGAAGGTGATGTACAGATGGATACCGAGGACGGACTCGCGGCGAGCGACAAAGCCGAGGGGTATGTCTTGATGTGTGTGGGGCGGCCGCGCGGCGACGTGAAGGTTGACGCCTGATGGAGCCCCGGAATCACTACGCTGCCGCACGAGGATCAGCGATCGCGGCGTCGCGGATGCAGCATCCATCCCGCCGCGCTCGGTGTAATTGAGAGCAGAGCAGCAGACTCCTCAAGTCTGCCACGGAGGGACGGACCATGAGGCGCGACGTGACCATGTTGGAACTGGTGACCGCGGTGACCGAGCACACCAGGACCGAGGGCGAGGCGATTGCCACCATCGTTCATATGGTCAACTCGGGCGCAGTCCGGCTGTGCGGCACTTTCTGCGGCGCACGTATCGACCTTGAACTTACCGCACCACGTCACGACGCTGTGGTGTCAGCGCCCAGGCTCTCGCCGCGACACTGCTGAGCGAGATCCCTCTCGGCGACGGGCGTACGCTCGAGGTCATCTGGACGCCACGCAGAGCCCCGGACGGCACGTCGGCTCGCAGACAAAGGGCACCTCACAGCAGCGGCGCCGCGTTTCAGCCCCGCCAATCCGAATTGGGCCGACCGGTGTAGTGCACTAGCGATAGCGGTTCCAACTGTCTCGAAGGGAGAACTATGACACACCGACGATCGAATGAAGTGATGACGAAGCCCGCAGCAGCCGTCATCGGTTGGGTTTCCTTGTTGGCGATGGGTCTCGCTACCCTTCCCGCGCACGCAAAGGATGAGCCGGCGTCTCGGCGAACCCACGCGGAGCAACCGCCGCCGCCCTGCCACCCCAACCCGCGCGCAGCACTCGACATGGAGACCGTCGCCAACAGGGGTGACATCCGCAAGCTGCCGGCACCCCTGAAAGAGCGGCTCGTTCAGCTGGCCGGGCGACCCCATAGCGTCTTGCCCGTACAGGCATTCGCCGAGGCCGATCAACCGAGCCAGCTGTTCAAGCCTGGTCTGCCGACCGATCCCAACGATCCGCAGGCCTTCATCGATGTCTTCACCGACATCGATCCGCTGTTCGTCATCAACAACGAGAGCGGCTGGTACGAGGGGTGGATGATCCACGACCTCACCGTACCGAACAGCGCTCCGCCGCGATCGGACGGCACGGGTGCGGCCACGTTCGGTACGATCACGACTGCCGATGCGGACGCGCTGAAGGCCATGGACACAGGGAACAACGTTTCAGGGAATATCTTCACGACGGACGGCAGTGCAGTACACTTCCCGAATGCCTCCGATCACTTTCCGGACGCGCAGACGAACGTGGTGCCCCTTCAGGAGAGCATGGGGGCATACAACGCGATGCAGCAGAGCGACGTGCATGCCTACTGGGAGTTCAACTACCTCGGAACCAACTGGATCCATCCTCTCTATGAACTCCCTTTCACGGGTGGCTTCCCCGATGCCTTCGGTCAGCCGGCTGACTCGTTCGAGGACGGCGAGATCGGCTTGCTCCAGTCGATCGTGCCCGGCTCGGGACCGCGCGGCATCAACAACATGGCTTCCGTGTTCGGCGACAATCCGAACCTGCCCAGAGACCCCGACAAGTTCGATGGCGACGTCGATGCCCAGCGGGAGTTCCGGCAGCGGGGTATTCCCAGCGGCCTGGCCAACGAAGTCCTTCTGGATGTCTATGAGCGACCGGCGTCGTTCGAACCGGGCGTGACGGACCTGGAGCGCCGGCTGTTCGATGCGTACGCGGCCGAGGTCGCCCGAGTGGACCAGAACGGCGACGGCATCGTCTCGGCCGTCGAAGGCGATATCGACACGGCATCGGATGGCTTCGCGGACAACACCCGCCTGTTCCTCCCGGCGACGGCATTCAACCGCTTCGCCGTGACGCGGGAGATCAACGACGGGCTGCTGGCGCCACGCTTCGCTCCCAGCCAGCGCGCCTGGATCCTGACCGGCACACGCGTACCCGTGAGCCCCGCGGTCCCGGCCTCCGCCGGCCGCGACGCTGACGACCGCTAAGACCAGAGTCAGCCGAACCGGCGACTGCCAGTTCGCCCATTCCAACAGAAAGGATGATGCCCATGACAAAGATGCTGCTCACCGTCGCGCTTCTATGCGCCAGTCTCTCGCTCCGCCAGCCTGATCAGGTCATCCAGTGGAACCGCACGCTGCTCCAGATCCTCCAGACGCCGGGCGCCCAGCCGGCCTCCGTCCATCCCACTCGCAGCATGGCGATCGTGCACCTCGCGATCTACGACGCGGTGAATGCAATCAGGGGCGGGCACGCGCCGTACCTCGTCTCGCACGCGCCGCGTAGCGCGTCACCTGATGCCGCCGCGGCGGCGGCGGCGCACACCGCCCTGCTGTCGCTCTTCCCGAACCAGCAGTCGGTGATCGACGCGAAGTTCCAGGACTCCCTATCCCAGATCGGGGGCGGCGCGCACGTCCGCCAGGGGATCCGGGTCGGGAAGGAGGCCGCCAACGCCATCCTCGCCGCGCGCGCGGACGACGGGTCGGACAGCACCCCATCCGTGTTCGGGCCGCAGTCGGGGCCGGGCGAGTACCAGCTCACGCCGCCGAACTTCCACCAGCCCGTCTTCACGAACTGGCCGGACGTGCGGCCGTTCGCGCTCGAGAGCGGTGACCGGTTCCGCCCGCCGCCCCCGCCCGCCGTGACCAGCCCGCGCTACACGACCGACTTCGACGAGATCAAGTCGCTCGGCGAGATCAACAGCACCAGACGGAGCGCCGAGCAAACGGACATCGGCCGATTCTGGGGCGCCGCGCCCGTGCAGAACGTGTGGAACCAGACTCTACGACTCCAAGTACGCGTACCACCGCTGGCGTCCCGTCACGGCGGTCCAGGCGGCCGACAACGACGGCAACCCGGACACGACGGGCGATCCCAACTGGACCCCGCTGGCGGTGACGGCGCTGGATCCGAGCTACGCCGGCGCCCATGCCGAAATCAGCCAGTCAGCCGCCGCCACCCTCCGCGATTTCCTCGGCACCGACCGCCTGGACTTCTCCCTCACCAATCCCAGCCTTCCGGGCGTCGTGCGGAGCTTCCAGAGCTTCTCGGAGGCCGCTGACGAGGCGTCGGTGAGCCGCATCTACGCGGGCCAGCACTTCCGCTATGACGAGGATGCCGGGCAGGCGCTCGGCGACGAGGTCGGCGACTTCGTCTTCGACAACATCCTCGGGCCGGTGCCGCATGGCCGGTAGCGTCCAGCTTGGGAATCCGTTCGGAAGGGCAGGCAAGACACGGGCCGTCCTGGGACTCGTGCGGCTTTACTCTGTGCGGCGTGCCCCCAGGATACCTTCGTGCGCAACGACGTAGTGCTACCGAAACTGCCACTCGAATCGAGCTGTCTCACAGCATCGCTGCGCCCGACGTATTGGTCGGTGACTGCTTGCCGACCCGCACCCAGCGCTTGGCGTGCGAGGCACATCCGTGAGTCTCCGGCGCGCCAGGCGCGAGAAGCGAGCGCTACACCAGTCGTCGTCGAACGGCGGGATGATCGTCTTCAGCAGGATCCCATGTGTCTTCTGAGGGATCGCCTGGATTGTCGATCGTCTTCCCAGCTCACGCCGCGGGCTGCGGTGGCTACGTGGACGAGCTCGGGCCAGGTGGAGTGAGGCCGCCACAGCTTCTCGAATGAGGCACGTAGCAATAGCCCGCGCACTATGGTCAGAGTACAGCTCGACGCGTCGTGGACGGAGGGCCGGCTGATGATCGACCTCTACACCGCACCCACTCCGAACGGCTGGAAGGCCTCGATCACCCTCGAGGAGCTCGCGATCCCCTATGAGGTGCACGTCGTGAACCTCATGGCAGGCGAGCAGAAGACGCCCGAGTACCTGAAGCTCAACCCGAATGGGCGGATCCCCACGATCGTCGACCGCGAGGAGGGGGGCTTCCCCGTCTTCGAGTCCGGCGCGATCATGATCTATCTCGCCGAGAAGGCAGGGAGGTTGCTCCCCGCTGATCGCAAGGGCCGCTCGAAGGCCATTCAATGGCTCATGTTTCAGATGGGCGGTATCGGCCCGATGATGGGTCAGGCGAATGTGTTCTACCGTCTTTTTCTGGAGAAGATCCCGGCGGCCATCGCCCGCTATCAGAACGAATCGCGCCGCCTCTTCGAGGTGCTCGACGCGCGACTTGGGGAGGGCGAGTGGCTCGCGGACGACTACTCGATCGCCGACATTGCCAACTGGTCGTGGGTGCGGACGCACAAGTGGTCGGGCGTCTCCGTGGATGGGCTCCGGCACCTGCAGGGGTGGATGGAACGGATGGCCGCGCGGCCCGCCTGCCAGCGCGGGGTCGAGGTGCCGTTCAAGATTCCCGACCTCGCGGACGACGCGAAGGGCGCCGGAGAGTTCGCCAAGGGGGCACAGTCGATCCTTCAGAGATGAAGGGCAAGCCCCTCGACGACTTCGCCGACCTCTCCGGCTGGACCCCGGTGGCGTCGGGACAGGCGCAGCTCGACATCTCGCGGGATCGAGGGCCCGGGGGCGGCGCCATGCGGCTCGACTTCGATTTCAAAGGCGGCGGCGGCTTCGTCGTCGCGCGCAAGCACTTCTCGTTCCCGCTGCCGGAGGCTTACGCCTTCACCTTCGACGTCCGCGGCATGGCGCCCGCCAACAAGCTCGAGTTCAAGCTCGTGGATCCGGGCGGCCACAACGTCTGGCGGTACCAAGAGGACGCATTCGACTTGCCCGCGGCGTGGCGATCCCTGCGGATCGGGAGCAGCCAGATCGACTTCGCCTGGGGACCGGCGGGGAGCGGCCCCATGCGCCAGGTCGGCGCGATCGAGTTCGCGATTACGGCGCCGCCGGGGGGGAAGGGCACGCTCTGGATCGCCAACCTGTGCCTCGAGGATCACAGCTTTCGCTCGACGCCGGCCGTCCAGGCGTCGAGCGCGTCGCCGGGGCACGAGCCCCGGTTCGCCGTCGATCGTTGCGGGGAGACGAGCTGGCGGAGCGAGCCCTCTGACGAGCCGCAATGGTTCCTGGTCGACTTCGGGGAGCCGCGCGAATACGGAGGGCTGATCGTCCGCTGGGACCCGACGACGACAGCGCGCCCGTTCGACCTCGAGAGCTCCGACGACGGCACGGCATGGCAGACGGTCTACTCCGCCGGGCGCCCCGACGCGGCGTGCAGCTACGTCTATCTGCCCCACGGCAGGTCGCGACGGCTCCGGCTTCGCCTGCACGGCGGTGTCGACGGCAAGGGAATCGGCGTCGCCGAGATCGACGTCAGGCCGTACGAGTTCTCGCGCTCCCTCAATGCGTTCTTTCAGAACATCGCCGCGAACGAGCCGAGGGGACTCTTCCCCCGCTACCTCTGCGGAGAGCAGACTTACTGGACCCCGGTGGGCAGCGCCCTCGGAGGCGTCACGCAGGGGCTCCTGAACGAGGACGGCATGCTCGAGGTCGACAGGGGCACGTTCTCGATCGAGCCCTTTCTGTACGTCGGCGAGGAGCTCGTGACCTGGGCCGACGGCTCCCCGACGCAGGAGCTGGAGCAGGGATTCCTTCCCATCCCGTCGTCCGTGTGGCGGAAGGATGGCATCGCTCTCAGGGCCACCGCCTTCGCCACCGGCGAGGCGGGGAGGGCCGTCCTGTACGTGCGGTACCGGTTCGAGAACCTGGAGACCGAGCCGCGGCAGGTGCGGTTCTTCGCCGCCCTGCGCCCGTTCCAGGTGACGCCGCCCTGGCAGGCCTTCCACGACCTCGGCGGCGTGAGTGGCATCACGACGCTGGAGTACGCGACCGGCGCCGTGTGGGTGAATCGCCGGAAGGCCGTGATTCCCCTGACCGCGCCGAGCGGGTTCGGGGTGGCGGCCTTCGCGCAGGCTCCGGTGACCGAGTACCTGCTCTCGGGCGACTTGCCCCCCGGGGACGCAGTGAGCGACGGCTTCGGCTACGCCTCCGGGGCACTGCGGTACGACCTCGACCTCCTCCCGGGGTCTGCTCGGGACGTCTATCTGGCGACGCCGTTCGGGGCAGCAGACCCTGCCCTCGCCCCCTCGTTCCGAGACTTCGACGGTGCGGAGCAGTTCGACGCCGCCGTCCGCGACTGGAGCGGGAAGCTGGGGCGCGTCGCCGTTCGCCTCCCGCCGAGCGCTCGAGCCTTCACGGACACGTTCAGGACGGCTGCGGCGCACATCCTGATCAATCGCGACGGACCCGCCCTCCAGCCGGGTCCGCGCCGCTACGCGCGATCGTGGATCCGGGACGGCGCGACCATGGCCGCGGCCCTGCTGCGCGTGGGCTGCACCGGGGAGGTTCGGGACTACATCCGCTGGTACGCTCGCCACCAAGCCCCCGACGGCACCGTCCCCTGCTGCGTCGACCGCAACGGCCCCGACTGGCTCGCGGAATACGACAGCCAAGGCGAGCTGATCCATGCCGTCATGGAGCACTTCCGCTTCACCGGGGACCGTGCGTTCCTGGCCGAGATGTGGCCCGCCGTCACCCGGTCCGTCGACCGGATCGAAGCGCTGCGCAGCCAGCGCCTCACTGCCGAGTTCCAGACGCCCGAGAAGCGGGCCTGCTACGGGCTGCTGCCGGAGTCGGTCAGCCACGAGGGCTACCTGGCTCATCCGGTCCACGCGTACTGGGACGACTTCTGGGCGCTCCGGGGCCTCAAGGACGCCGCCGTCATGGCGGAGATCCTGGCGGACGGGCCGCGGGCCCGACGCCTCGCCGCCCTGCGCGACTCCTTCCGCGAGACGCTCCACGCGTCCATCATGGCGACCATGACGGACCGGCGCGTCGACTACATCCCCGCCTCGGTGGAATGGGCCGACATCGATCCGGCCGCCACCGCCAATGCCATCGCGTTGCTCGACGAGGCGCAGGCACTGCCCGCGGCCGCCATCGACCGCACGTTCGACGAATACCTGTCCAGCTTCCGGAAGCGGCGCAGTGGTGAGGTCGACTGGAGCAACTATTCGCCGTATGAGATCCGCATCGTCGGAGCGCTGGTTCGTCTCGGAAGGCGGCAGAGCGCCTTCGAGCTGGCGCAGTTCCTTCTGGGCGACCGGCGGCCACCGGCCTGGAATCAGTGGCCGGAGATCGCCTGGCGGGATCCGAGGAGCCCGGGGCACATCGGCGACATGCCGCACACGTGGATCGCCGCCGAATTCGTCCTCGCGTTCCGCAGCATGTTGGCATTCGAGCGCGAGGCGGACCAGACTCTCGTCGTCGCCGCGGGGATTCCGGCCGAGTGGCTGGAGGCCGAGGGTGGAGTCGGCGTGGACGGCCTGCCGACCTGGTACGGAACGCTCGGCTTCACCATGAGGGGAAACGGTGATGCGGTGGACATGGACCTCACACTCACGGGGGACGCCATGATGCCCCCCGGCGGGATCGTCGTTCGGCCCCCCGGCAACGCGCCCCTGCGCGCGGTCGTGGTGAACGGCGAGCCCACGACGCGCTTCACCGGCACGCAGGCCACCATCGAGGAACTTCCTGCGAAGGTCCGGTTGATCCGGTGAACCTCGCGGATTCGAACGCGCCGGCTCCCGCAGCCCGACTCATCTCGAACGGACGCTACCACGTGGTGATCTCGGCTGCGGGCGGCGGTCAGTCTCGCTGCAACGGCCTGGCGCTCAACCGCTGGAGCGGCGACCGCGTCGAGGACGACCAGGGCTATTTCTTCTACCTGCGCGACCTCGACACCGGCCGCTTCTGGTCCTCGGGCCTCCAGCCGGTCAGGGACCCGGGCGCGATCTGCCGAGCGGAATATCGGCCCGCACGCGTCTCGCTCGTCTGCGACCACGAGCGCATCGAGGCCCGCCTCGACGTCACCGTCTCACCCGGCGACGACCTGGAGATTCGTCGGATCCGCGTGCGCAACCGGTCGGCGACCACGCGGCGGCTCGAGGTGACGAGCTATCTCGAGGTGGTTCTGAACCACCCCGCCGCCCATGCGGCGCACCCGGCGTTCTCGAAGCTGTTCGTCCAGACGGAGCGCGTCCCGGAGCGCGCCGGGCTGCTGGCGCGACGGCGGCCCCGCGCCAACGAGGAGTCCTGGCCGTGGATGCTTCACGCGCTGGTTGGTGCGGGTGACTTGCAGTGGGAGACCGACCGCTTGCGCTTCGTCGGTCGGGGCCGCACGCTTCGCCGGCCTGCTGCGCTGGTTGCCCGAACCCCGCTGACGGGAACCCTCGGCAGCGTGCTCGATCCGATCCTCAGCCTGCGAACGACCGTCGAGCTGGCGGCCGGGGCGGAGACCGAGCTGAGCTTCCTCGCCGGAATGGCCGCGGATCGGCCGGCGGCGCTGGGCATGCTGGAACACTACCTCGGTCAGCCGGCGATCGAGCGCGCGTTCGCCGCCGCGGAGGCCGCCGAACGCGCGTTGTGGACGCGGCTCGCGATGTCCGAGGAGCACGCCGATCGGTTCCAGATGCTCGCGGGAGCGCTCTCGTATGCGCATCCGGGGCTCCGCGCATCGACGCAGCGCCCGGCGCCGGACCTCGACGTGAATGCCACCCTGGGTCGATACGGAATACCTCGAGATCGGCACCTGGTGATCGCAACCTGCGCCTGGGACCGCCCGCAGCTCGCGGAGCTGCTGAAGGCGCGCCGCTACTGGGAGGCCAAGGGCCTTCCGACCACCCTCGTCGTGGCACCGGAGCATGCCTCCGGAGCCGGTCGGCCGCCGGGTCTGGACGACGGGGTCTTCACCCTGCCTCCGGCGGCGCTGCCGGCCGCCGAGCGACGAACGCTCCTGGCAGCGGCCCATCTGGTCGTGGACGATTCCCTGCCGCGCGTCGAAGTCGCCGGCGCCGCTCACGAGGCCGTGCCCACCATCGGTGTGACATCCGGCGACGCCGATGCGGGCACGGATCCCGCCCGCGAGGGGCTGCAGTTCTTCAACGGCTACGGAGGCTTCTCCCAGGACGGCTCCGAGTACGTCGTGCGCCTGTCGATGGGGCGGGACGAGCCCGGCCGGCCGCCGCTCCCCTGGATCAACGTCGTGGCGAACGAGCGCTGCGGCTTCCTCGTCAGTGAGAGCGGCGCAGGCTACACGTGGAGCCGCAACAGCCAGGCGAACCGGCTGACGCCCTGGTTCAACGATCCGGTCACGGATCCCCACGGTGAGGCGTTCTACATCCGCGACGAAGAGACCGGCGCGTTCTGGTCCCCGCTGCCCGGACCGGCTCCGGCTCCTTGCGTCTACGAGGTCCGACACGGCTTCGGCTACTCTCGCTTCCTCTGCACGAACGCCGGGCTCGAGCACGAGACGACGCTGTTCGTGCCCGAGACCGACCCCGTCCGCATCGTTCGACTGCGGTTGACCAACCGGGACGCCGGCCATCGTCGCCTCTCGCTCGTCTCGTATCATCGGCTCGTTATGGGCTCGGTCCCGGACGCCGCGAGCGCGGTCGTGACCGCCCACGATGCCGAGCACGATGTTCTTCAGGCGCGCAACCCGCAGGCGAACGAGTTCCGCGGCGGGATCGCATTTTCCGCCGTCGTCACGGGCGCGGAGGTCGAGGCGCGTCGTTTCACCTGCGACCGGGCGTACTTCATCGGCCGGAACCGCAGCCTCTGCGATCCGGCAGCGCTGCGGCCCGGCGTCGACCTGAACGACCGATGTGGAGCGGGCCTCGATCCCTGCTTCGCCCAGCAGCTCCGGGTGACGCTGGCGCCCGGGCAGAGCGCCGAGTTCGCCTTTCTCCTCGGGGAGTGCGCAGGCGACGAGGCCCTGCGAGACCCCGTGGCGCGCTACCGCCAACCGGGAGCGGTGCCTCGCGCCCTGGAGCAGGTGCAGCACCAGTGGCGCGCGCTCCTTTCGGCGATCTCCGTGGAGACCCCGGTCCCGGCCATCGACGTGATGCTCAACGGGTGGCTGGTGTACCAGAACCTGACGTGCAGGATATGGGCCCGGTCCGCCTTCTATCAGTCCGGCGGCGCGTACGGCTATCGCGATCAGCTTCAGGACGCGGCCGCGCTCGTCCATCATCGACCAGGCCTCACGCGGGCGCAGATCCTGCTCCACGCCCGCCACCAGCTCGTCGAGGGCGATGTCCTGCACTGGTGGCATCCGGAGCCCATCGAGCGGGGCCTGCGCACCCGGTTCTCGGACGACCTGCTCTGGCTGCCGTACGTCACCTCCCACTACGTGAGAACCACCGGCGACTTCGGCGTGCTGGAGGAGGCGGCGCCCTTTCTCACCGCGCGCGCTCTCGAGCCGGGGGAGGACGAAGCCTATCTCGCGCCGGAGATCGCCGACGAGTCCGCCGATGTCTACGAGCACTGCTGCCGTGCCCTGGACCGCTCGCTCACGCGCGGGGCGCATGGCCTGCCCCTCATGGGAACGGGTGACTGGAACGACGGGATGAATCGAGTGGGTCGGGAGGGGCGCGGCGAGAGCGTGTGGCTCGGCTTCTTCCTCGTCCACGTCATCGACCGGTTCCTTCCGTTGTGCGCACGGCGCGGCGATGGCGCCCGGGTCGCCAGGTATTCCGCCCATCGTGCCGAGCTCATGACCGCCCTCAACGACGCCGGCTGGGATGGCGCGTGGTACCGGCGCGCCTACTACGACGACGGAACGCCCCTCGGCTCGAAGGACGGCGACGAGTGCCGGATCGACGCGCTCGCACAGGCCTGGGCGATCATCTCCCACGTCGCACCGCCCGAGCGCGCCGCGCAGGCGCTGGAGGCGGTCGAGACGATGCTGGTCTCGGAGCGCCATGCCCTCGTCCGTCTCCTGACTCCGCCCTTCGTCAGGACCCCACACGATCCCGGGTACATCAAGGGATACGTGGCCGGAGTGCGGGAAAATGGCGGCCAGTACACCCATGCCGCCTGCTGGCTCATACGGGCCGTGGCGGAGCTCGGGCGCAACAACCGGGCGGCGAAGCTGCTCGAGATGCTGATTCCCGTCTCGCACGCGCTCACCCCCGAGGCGGTGGATCGGTACAAGCTCGAGCCCTACGTGGTCGCGGCCGACGTCTACGGCGAGCCGCCGCACGAGGGCCGGGGTGGCTGGAGCTGGTACACGGGCTCGGCCGGATGGATGTTCCGTGTGGCGCTGGAGTCGATTCTCGGCTTCCGGGTGGAGAATGGGGACACGATCGTCGTGCGTCCCTGCGTGCCCGACGCGTGGCCCGGCTATCGCATCACCTACCGCACCGGGACGGGCACGGTCTACGAGATCGGCGTGAAGAATCCGCTCGGGCGGGCCGCCCGGGTCGCGGCCGTCGAGCTCGACGGGCGATCCGTCGAGTGCCCCCATGGGCAGGCTCGCATTCCGCTCTCGACGGATGGCCGCACGCATCGGATGAGCGTCGTGCTCGCATGACGTGTCCGGCCGACCCTTCGCCGAGCGTCCGAGGCGCCGCGGCTCTGTGATGCCCGAGCACCGGGTCCCCATCACGCGGCTGACCTGGGCGCGGCTCGGCCGGGCAGTCAGCGACTTCGCCAACTGCGAGGTCGGTTGGCGTGCTCGAGGGCTCTTCGCCCTGCTCATCGCCCTGCTCTTCGCGTTCAACGCCTTGAACGTCTTGAACAGCTATGTGGGCCGGGACTTCATGACGGCCATCTCGAACCGCGACTCGGCCGGGTTCACCCGGCAGGCCATCGCATACCTCGGGGTGTTCGCAGCCTCGGCGCTCGTGGGCGCCATCTATTCCTTCAGCGAGCAGCGGCTGGGGCTGCTCTGGCGGGAGTGGCTCACGCGGCAACTCCTCGGCTCATACCTCGAGCGGCGAGCGTATTACCGCCTGAGCGCCGCGGGCGTGCTGACGAGCCCCGACGAGCGCATCGCCGAGGACGTCCGCGCGTTCACGGCGACCACCCTCTCGTTCGTGCTCATGCTGTGCAACGCCACCGTGACGGTGGTGGCGTTCTCGGGCGTGCTGTGGTCGATCAGCCGCACGCTGTTCGCGGTCGCCGTCCTGTACGCAGCCTGCGGCTCCGCTCTGACCGTCCTGTTCGGCCGCCCGCTCGTCTGGCTCAACTACAACCAGCTCGACAAGGAGGCCGACTTCCGCGCGAACCTCGTTCACGTGCAGGCGAACGCCGAGTCGATCGCGCTCCTGGGTCGCGAGGGACGGCTCGGCGCCAGGCTGCGGCGCCGGTTCGATGACCTCACGGCCAACATGCGACGGATCATCGCCGTGAATCGCAACCTGGCGCTCTTCACCAACGGCTACAACTACCTGATCCAGATCATCCCGGCCCTGGTCGTGGCTCCGCTCTTCATCCGGGGCGAGGTCGAGTTCGGCGTGATCACGCAGTCGGCGATGGCCTTCTCGACCTTGCTGGGCGCGCTCTCGCTCGTCGTCACTCAGTTCCAGTCGATCTCCTCGTTCGCCGCCGTGGTCTCGCGTCTCGGGTCGCTCGGGGAAGCGATGGAGCACGTCCGATCACCGGCCGCAGCTCACATCGACGTGCACGAGGATGAGGCTCGCGTTGCCTACGAGGGGCTGACGCTCCTCTCGCCGGGCAGCGACCACGTCCTGGTCAGGGAGCTCTCCGTATCGGTTCCACGCGGAACGAGGGTGTTGATCGTGGGGCCGAACGACGCCGCGAAGGTAGCGCTCTTCCGGGCGACCGCCGGAATCTGGGAGAACGGAAGCGGACGCATCGTCCGGCCCGGACTCGATGCCATCTTCTTCCTCCCCGAGCGGCCGTACCTCCCCCCGGGGACGCTCCGGGACGTGCTCGTGCGGACGGGACAGGAGGGCGTCATCGGGGCCGCGCAGATCGCGACCTTGCTGCACGTCCTCGGCCTGGAGCCCGTGCTGGAGCGCACGGGCGGCCTGGACGTCGAGCGGGACTGGGACGACGTTCTCTCGCTCGGCGAGCAGCAGCTTCTCTCCGTGGCCCGTGTGATCCTCGCCGCCCCTCGCTTCGCCTTCCTGGAGCGACCGCGGAGGGCCCTCGGGTCCGAAGAGGGCGATCGGATCCTCAGCCTGCTCTGGGAGCGATCGATCACGTATCTGACTCTCGGGGACGGCAGCGACGGCCTCGACGACTACGACGCCGTCCTCGAGCTTGCAGGCGACGGCGGGTGGACCTGGAAGTCGGTCGAGGCCGGACGGGAAGGCGTCGAGAAGAGCGCTGAACGATCATGACGATCTTGGCGTGAAGGGAGGGCGTTCTGAACGACCCCCGTCAGCTCGTCCCGCTTCGGCACCAGCGGGCCCGGGGGCCACGTCGTTCGACGGAACGCTTCTGATTCCCTTTCGTGCCCTTCGGCGGGCGATGGTTCGCGGTCGCGGGGTGATCGGTCCTGGCGAGTAGGAGAGGGTCCGGGTTCGAGTAGCCGCGCCGCGGCAAGGGGGTGGCCGCAGAGCCACTTCAGGGGGCATCTTGACTCCGCCGCCGACCTGGGCGTATGCCTTGGTCAAGTGACCAATGCGCCAGGAAGCCCTCGACAAGGCGCGTGAGGATCCGAGCGGGACGCCGGCGCGCATCCTGGATGCAGCCGAGGACGTCTTCGCCGAGCAGGGCTACGGGGCCGCCTCCACCCGCGAGATGGCGCGCCGTGCGGGCGTTCCCTTCGGCGCACTCCACTACCACTGGGGGAGCAAGAAGCAGCTCTGGGAGGCGGTCTTCAAACGCCTCGGTGAGCGCACGCGTGAGACGATCATGCGGAACCTTCGGCCGGGGACCACACGGCGCGAGCTGGCCGACAACCTGGTCGACTCCTTCCTGGACCTCCTCGTGGCCCACCCAAACACCACGCGCCTCGCCCACCGCATGTGCCTGGAGCGGCGCGAGCTGCACCTCAAGAGCGTGCGGGAGATGTTCGGCGAGCTGGCGCGGTTCGGCATCGGCGTCATTCGCGACACGATGCCCGACGTGCAGATCGACGTGCCCGCGGCGATCTTCGTCATCGCGAACGCGTTCATCGCCTCGCTCGCCGACGTCGACGGCCAGGAGGACTTGCTCGGCGGCAGCGTCTACACCTCGCGGCCGGCGCGCGAGCGCCTCAGGGCCGAGCTCAAGCGCTTCGCGTACCGCGTCTTCAACGTGGCCGACTGAGGTTTTTCTTGCCGCTGATTGGCCAATTGACCAAGTCACTCGACCTAGGAGGAGAGTCGATCATGCGCACCACCCGCTTCCTGCCCCCCGGCCCCGCGCTGCCCGCGTTGCTCCAGGGAATCCAGTATGCGTTCCGGCCTGGTCCGTTCTTCGAAACGTGCGCCCGGCGCTACGGCGAATGCTTCACGCTGCGGATGCCGGTCGGGCCGCCGATCGAAGTCATGTTCAGCGACCCGGAAGCGATCCGCCAGATCTTCACCGGCAACGAGGACGCGCTACGTGGCGGCGAGGCGTTCATCGCCCTGCAGCCGCTCCTCGGGGCGAGCTCCATCCTCGCGCTCGACGGCGCTCGCCACGAGCGCGAGCGGCGCCTCATGATGCCGCCCTTCCACGGCGAGCGGATGCTGGCGTACGGCGATACGATGCGGGCGATCGTCGACCGGGCCATCGAGCGCTGGCCGATCGGACGCCCGTTCCCGATCCACCCCGAGATGCAGGCGATTACGCTCGAGGTGATCCTGCGCACGGTGTTCGGCGCCGAGGGTGAGAGGCTCGACGCGCTGCGGAGCCTCGTGCAGCGCTTGAGCCGCGTGATGGCGAACCCGATCTGGCTCTGGCCCCGCCTCCAGATCGACCTCGGGCCGCGCTCGCCTTGGGGCCGGTTCCTGCGCGTGAAGCGTGACCTCGACACGTTCCTCTTCGCCGAGTTCGCCCGGCGCCGGGCAGACGGCAGCACGGCGCGCGACGACGTCCTCTCGCTCCTCCTTGCCGCGCGCTACGAGGACGGCGAGCCAATGCGGGACGAGGAGTTGCGCGACCAGATGATGACGCTCCTCTTCGCCGGCCACGACACCACCGCCACCTCGCTGGCCTTCGCTGTCCACAACATCCTGTGTCACCCGGAGGTCCGCGAGCGGCTGCGCGAAGAGCTCGTGCACGTCGTCGGCGCGGGGCCGCTGGCGCCCGAGCACGTCGGAAAGCTCGAGTACCTCGACGCCACCGTGAAGGAGACGCTGCGCTTGAACCCGATCATCTCCGAGGTGGGGCGCGTGCTCGCCCGCCCGATGCGCATCGGCGGGTGGGACCTGCCCGCGGGCGTGATGGCGGCGCCGTGCATCTACCTCGCCCACCGGCGTCCCGATGTGTGGCCCGAGCCCGAGCGGTTCGATCCGAAGCGGTTCGTCGGCCGGCGGCCGAGCCCGTACGAGTTCTTCCCTTTCGGCGGCGGCGTGCGCCGCTGCCTCGGGATGGCGTTCGCGCTCTACGAGATGAAGGTGGTGCTGGCGGAGGTGGCGTCGCGCGTCGAGCTCCGCCTCGCGACCGGGTACCGCATGCAGCGCGTGCGGCGGAGCATCACGCTCGCGCCGTCGAAGGGCATGCCGGTGGTAGTCGAGCGGCGGGCCGCCTGAGGACTATTCCAGCGGGCACGGCGGACGGGTGCGGCCGGCTAGCCAGGCTCTGCGCCGTTCCGTCGCGCGGCGCCTGTCGACGATCCGTCTCACCGCAGCGGCGTCCAGGCGCTGCGATCTGCTGGATCGAGCCAGGCGCGCACCCGGACCTCGATCTGCCGGGTTGCCCCTGGATGATCCTCGCTCACGGCGAGCGCGAACGAGCAATCGAGCAGCTCGCGCACGCGGAGGAGGACCTCGAAGTGCTCCCAGCTCAGGAGGTCGAACCCGTAGGCGGCACAGAACCCGTGGAGCTCTTCGACGGGGAGTCCGAAGCGGCGCTGCCGGATGGCCACGCTGACGAGGTCCCACTCTGCGGGACCCACTCCAGCAAGGTCGAAGTCGAGGAGCAGCGGTCCCCGGGCGGTGAGGACCACGTTGAGGGGGTCACCGTGCACCAGCCCGATGCCGAGCGCCGAGCGCAGGCGTGTGAGGGCCGCGCGCGCCTCGTCGCAAGCGGTACTGAGGAGCGATACGTAGTCGCCGCGGGCCGTGACGTGGGAGGCGTAGAGCGCGACGCGTTCCTCGACCCGGCCGACGGGATCCCAGAGCGAGACGAGGTCCGCGGGCAGCGGCAGCTGATGGAGCCGACGGAGGGTGTGCGCGAGCCACGCCCAGTCGAGATCGCCGCCGATATGGTCGACCAGGGGCCAGAAGGTGACCGGCCCGTGGCCGGTGGCGATCGGGCGTGTTCTGACCGCATCGGCCGGAGCCAAGACCGGCAATCCCGCTCGCGCGAGGTGACGGGCGATTCGGAGTTCCGCGTCCAGGCGCTCGGGTGAGTAGCCCGGGCGGCCGACGCGGGCGACGAGCCCGGCAGCGGGCAGCGCGACCACGGCGCAGTGACCCAGCCGGAGGACCCGGGCCTCGCCGGGCACAATCTCCAGGGCCGCGCAGGCCTCGCGCACGGCAGCTGCCGGCCAGGAGCCAGGCGCTGCCCTCGCAGGCGATCTCATGGCCGGAGCATGCGCTTCGACATTTCGAACATGCGGCGCGCCAGGAGGCGCCCGAGCGACGGTGAGGCTCGATTGAGCCACCACATCACCTTGTACCAGGCGGGCACGATGATGAGCGCATCGTTCCGGGCGACTCGTGTCAGGACTCTGCGTGCGAATCTCGTCGGGTCCATGGGCCGCAACCGCTCGAAGTACGCGCGCTGACTCTCCTCGGAGGCGGGGAGCAGGACCTTGCCGTACCGGCCGCCTTGCAGGAGCGGCGTCCGAATGACTCCCGGACAGATCACGCTCACCCGGATGCCAGCCGGCGCAGCCTCGATGCGCAGCGAGTTCGAGAGCGCGACGACGGCGTGCTTCGTGGCGCCGTAGCTCGCCATCAGCGGTGTCGGCACGAGCCCCTGGATCGATGCGGTGTTGACGATGTGGCCGAATCCCTGTGCGAGCATCACGCGATACGCCGCCGCGACGCCGTTGACGACCCCGCGGAGATTCACGTCGATGATGCGATACCAGTCTTCGATCGTGTGGTCGCGAACCTCACCCAGAATGCCGATCCCCGCGTTGTTGAACATGTAGTCCAACCGGCCGCATCGCCGGACGGTCTCCTGCACCAGGCGACTCACTTCTGCAAAATCTGTCACGTCGAGGTGCGAGGCCGTCGCTCTGGACCCGCGAGCCCGGAGCGCGCCGACCGTGTCCTCGGCCAGCTCAGTCTGCAGGTCGGCGACCACCACCTCGCACCCGCGCTCCGCGAGCGCCTCGGCGAGCGCCTTGCCGATCCCGGACGCTCCCCCGGTGATGATCGCCACCGCGCCTTCGAATGCTCGGACAGCGTCCGGCCGTGTGGTCACCGATGCCTCCGGGGCGGTCTGCCGCTGGTCTCCGAGCGGTAGATGCCCTTCAAGAAGAGATCGGTCGTAGCCTTTCGCATCCGTTCCAGCCCAGCGTCGCTCAGCAGAGGCTCGCCCAGGTACCGGGTGAGAGCTGGCTCGAGCAGAAAGGCCGCGATGTCGATCAAGATGACGTGCAAGGCCGCCCAGTCGAAGTCGAGATCCGACCGGAGCAGCCCTTCTCCCGCCAGCCTCTCCAGCTGCGCGTGGGCGAGCACGAGTAAGTGCTCGAGGAGATCGAGCCCGGGCTTGTCCGCCTCGAGGAGGGATCGACCAATGTAGGCGAAGACATCCGGGTTCGCCCGGATGAACTCCGCGATCCTCGAGCCGAGCTGGAGCGCGATCTCCTGGGGTGGACCGCCGCTGACCGGGGTGCCGAAGGCTTCGAGGGCCCGCCGGATGACGAAGTCATCCACGGCGCTGCGGAGCCTCGCCTTCGAGGGAAAATGGTGCTGGACCAGCCCCGGAGAGACGCGCGCGGCCTTCGCGACGTCACGGATCGAGGTCGCCGCGACCCCGCGCGCCGCGAAGTGCCGCAGTGCCGCGTTTCGGATGCGCGCGGCCCCGGTGAGATCCGAGTCTCGAGTTGCCACGACGGCTGACCGCGTATGCGCTCCCGCAGCGCGCAAGCCGGTCACCCCTGCGTCACCATACAGCCGCCTTGTCTACAATACGATCGTATGGTAGTCAACGGCAACCGACCCGCCCCGGTCGGCGCCCACCCCTTTCGGGAAGGAGGGCCACACGATGTCCAGCTCGGGAACGCGGCAGCTCGACGCCCTCAGTGGCATCGCCTTCGTGATCCTCATGTCGGTCGCCCTCTTCCTGCCCGGCCCTCCCCCCAAGGCCGACGACTCGATCGGCAAGATCACCGCGATGCTGGTCGAACACCGGCGAGCCTTTCTCGTCGGTGGCTACGTCGCTGGGCTCTCGGTCCTTTGCTACCTCTGGTTCGCCGGGAGCGTTTGGCGGCACTTGACGACCAGGACGCGCGACCAGACCGGTCTCGCCATCGCGGCGTGCAGCGGAGGCCTGTTCGCCATCACCCTCACGCTGCTCGGCATGGCGATGTTCAGCGGCGTCGCGTTCAAGGCGGCGGCGCTTGGCGGTGACCCGGCGTTGGTCCGGGCACTCACGGATGCGGGAAACACGGCGATCGAGACGGCGAAGTTCGGTCTGGCGGCCTTCCTCCTCGCGACGTGCCGCGCCGGCGCGGCAAGCGGCGTACTCCCGCGATGGCTCGTGGGCGCCGGCGTCGCGGCCGCGAGTCTGCTGATCGTGAGCGCGGTGGCGCTGTTCATTGATCACGGCCCGTTTCAGTTCGGCGGCCCCGTCGACCTCGGAGGCGGACTGCCCGCCGTCGTCTGGATCGCCGCGTTGAGCCTCGCCATCGCGCGTCGCTCGCGCGACGACGACGTGAGTGAGGCACGACCATGACGACCGACCTCGTCATGCTGACCGCGAGCGCCGTCCTCACCGGCGCGTTGGTGCTTCCGTACGGCCTCGCGATGTGGACGCTCTGGCCCGTGAGGGAGGTCCTGGGGAACCGGGATGCCCCACCGCCCCTGCCACCATGGGCCGAGAGAGCACGACGGGCACAGCGCAACATGCTCGAGAACTTCCCTCATTTCGCCGCCCTCGTGCTCGTGGCGAACGCCGCCGGCCTGGCCAACTACCAAACCGGCCTCGGCGCCACGATGTTCTTCTGGGCGCGCCTGGTGCACGCCGTCGTCTACATCACGGGGATTTGGTGGCTGCGGGCACCCGCGTTCTTCGCTGGTGTGGCGGGCGAATGCCTGATTCTTCTTCGGCTGTTCTAGTCTCCGGTCCGAGGAGGAGGCGGTGGGGGATTCTCAGGAGCGCCGTCGGTCACGTCGGCAGATCATCGATCGCCCCTTCCCGAGGTCCGCTTTTCGGAGCGGGACGCCACCCCGAACTCGAACCTTGCGGCTGGCACCCTCGCGAAGCGCAGACCTATTACCGCGGCCGCGGGCACGGCACCATACTCTGCCGCGACGAGCCACCACGGCAGCCCCCAGTTTCCGTGGACGCGCTCGAGGTAGAGCGCGAGGTACGTCGGGAGAACGGTGACCGTCCAGACCGCGAGCGGCCGGGTGGCCGGCGTGAACAGAAATGGCGTGAGCCAGAGCAGGTACCAAGGATAGACCGCGGGGGCGAGCGCGAGGGCCGCGGCGACGGGCCACGCCCACGCGGCGGCCGAGTCGACGCTCAGTCGGGCGCGGGCCCAGATCGCGACGAGGAGCCCCGTGAGCACGGCGAGAGCGGCGAGCGTGGTCGGCGAGGCAAGCGGCCGGAGCGCCGCGAAGAGCGGGCCGTTGAAGCGCCACTCGGCGAGGTACGCGCCGAGCGAGCCTACGGGGATGCGACCCTGGTGCACGAAAGGGAGGTAGAGCGCGAGGAGCAGCGCGGTCCCCGCCAGGACGTCCCTGACGCGGAGCCGACGCCAGAGGAGCGGCGCGAGAACGATCGGGACGAACTTGATCCCGACGGCGAGCGCAAAGGCGAGTGCTGCGGCCGTACGCTGCCGGCGCGCCAGTGCCCACGCCGCGGCGACGACGGCGAGCGTGCCGAGGAGATCGACGTGGCCGTTGCCCGCGCCTTCGAGGGCGACGAGCGGGTTCCACGCGTACGCGAGGCTCCACCACGCGCTCCGCCCCGAGGCGGCGAGGAGGCGCAGGACGACGAGGACCACGAGCGCGTCGCACACCGCGAGCGCCCCCTTCATCGCGCCCGCGGACTCCTCGACCGCGGTCACGACGCGGAAGAAGAGCTCCGCGCCCGGGGGGTAGGGGCTCGGAACCCAACCGTTGTTGAGCTGGCGCGTGACGGGCGTGTGCAGATCCGCCGCGGCCGGATCGTCGGGGACGAGCCGGTACGGATCTTCGCCGAGGCGCTGGAGCCGCCCATCCCAGACGTAGCGGTAGACGTCGGAGGAGAGGCGCGGCGCCTGGACGAGCAGCGGCACGCGCCAGAGGGCGCCGAGGACGAGGCAGAGCGCGAGGCCGCGGCCCCGCGCTCCGCGGACGCGCCCGAGGAGTCCGAGCGCGAGAAGGTACCCGCCGCCGGCGACCATCGCGCAGGTGACGAAGAGGACCGGTCGCTGCCGCGCGTCGACGAAGGCGAGCGCGAGCATGGCGACCGCGATCACGCCGCCGCACGCGAGAAGACCGTGCACTGCGCGCTGCGCTCCGGCCGGCGCGCTCGGTCTCACCGCACCTCGCGGCGCGCCGCGAGCCATGCGGCCGTCCGCGGCGCACGAGACGGCGCCCCCCGCAGCTCGGTCGCCAGCCGGGCGAGGTCGTCCCCGTCGTCCACGTCGTACCACTCCTCGGTGAGCGCAACGCGCAACTCGAGCGTGTGGGCGCGGCCGAGAAGCGCGCGGAGCGCGCTTCCCGTCCCGATCCCGCCGCCGTCGAAGAGCCCTCGATGCGGACGCCTCGCGCCGACGAAGGAGTAACCCCCGTCGGACGTCGGTCCGACCACGAGATCGTGGCGTTCGAGGAGCGCAAAGGCGCGGGACAAGGTCTCCGCGGGGAGATGGGGGCTGTCGCCATCCAACGCGATGACACGCCGGCACCCCGCACCGACAAGGACGCGGAAGGCGGACTCGAGACCGGCCGCGAGACCATCGCCCTCCTGCGCGATCACCTCGATGCCGAGCCAGCGTGCCAGCTCGTCCTGGTGGCCGGCGGGGCACACGACCGCGATGCGCGGCGCGCCGACCGCACGCGCGAGCGCGAGCGTGTCCTCGATGAGGCAACGGTAGAGCGCGACGATCGCCTCCGGCGCTAGCACGTGCGCGAGGCGGGTCTTCACGTGCCCCGCGCGCGGCGCCTTCGCCATGATGACGAGCGCGCAATCGTCGAGCACGTCGGCGGCCATCAGGGAGTGGCGGATGGCGGACGCAGACCGTGTCTGAGGACACCGCCGAGGATGCCCCAGGCGGCCCCGATGCTGCCGCGCACGGTGCCGCTGATCTTCGAGCGGCCGAGACGCGGGTGGTAGCTGACGGGGACCTCGGTGACGCGAGCCCCCCGCCGGACCGCCTTGGCGATCATCTCGACCGGCCACGCGTACGTGGTCTCTCCGAGGTCGAGCGCACGCAGGAGTTCGAAGCGGGCGGCACGGAACGGGCCGAGGTCGGTGAGCCGGACGCCGCAGACGATCCCGAGCAGCCAGGCCGTCAGTCGGTTGCCCACGACCGCATGCCAGGGCATGGCTCCGGGCATCCGCGCCCCGGCGAGCCGGGAGCCGATCACCAGATCCGCCTGGCCGGCACGGAGCGGAGCCAGCAGCCGCGGCATCTCGGCCGGCCGGTCGCTGTAGTCGCCGTCGAGGAAGACGACGACGTCGGGAGCCGCGACGTGCGCGAGGCCGGTCAGGCAGGCGCGCCCGTAGCCACGTCGGGGCTCACGCACGACGCGGGCGCGTGAGCGCGCGGCGATCTCCGGCGTGCCGTCCGCCGAGTCGCTGTCGACCACCAGCACCTCCGCGACCTCTGCCCGTGGGATGTCGGCGAGCACGCGCCCGATCGAGGCGGCCTCGTTGAAGGTCGGGATGATGACCGAAACCCGCAACGGCGCCTCACCAAATCGGGACGGCCGGATAGCGGCGCGCGAGGGCGGCGTCGAGACCGAGGCGGCGTCCGGCACCCCCGAGCGCCAGGCAGGCGGCCACGACCATGGGAACGAGGAGCTCCCAGATCCACGCGGTCCCCCACTCGGAGACCCAGAGGCTCGTGAGCCAGGCGAAGGCGGCAAGCGCGACGAGACGGGTCCCGAGGCCGAGCACGAGCAGGATGCCGAAGCCGAGCTCGATCACGGCCTGCAGCGGGGCCGCGACGGCCGCGCGATCCGCCATGAAGCGCATGACCGCCTTCCAGGCTGCGGGCGCGGTGCCGGTCTCGACGTAATGGCGGATGAGACTCGAATAGCCGCCGGGGGTGTAGAGGTCCTTCTCCATATTCTCGAAGAACACCCAAACGAAGAGCGTCCCGAGCGTGAGCCGCAGGACGGCAAGCAGGAGAAGAGGCTCGGCAGCGGAAGAGGCGGGCTCGGCGGGGTGCATGAGGTCCTCCCCTCGGCGGACGACTCAGCCGGGGTTGGTGAACACGCTCGTGCACGCGCTGCCGACCTTCGGGAAGTCGCGCGCACTTCCAGGGTGGACGGGCAAGCTGGGCAGCGGCCTACCGTTCACGAAGGGACAGAACTCGTCGGGGAGCTCGAGCCCGCCGCGCAGGAGCCTTCGGCTCGCGCAGCCCCCGTGGCAGACGTCGACGAGGCTGCAGCCCCGGCAGCCTTCGGGAAGCGTGTCGAGCTCGGCGAATGCAGCCGAGCGGACGACGGTGGGGCCGAGCCGCTCGAGGTCGGCGAGCGTGAGCGAGCGCTTCGGCCAGTAGACGCAGGGCAGCACCTCGCCCCGCGGCGTGACGCGAACGGTCGCCCACCCGCAGCCCTCGGCGCGCGGACCGAGGCCGAGCACAGCGCGCACGAGGGGTTCCGAGCAAACCGCGAGCGGACACGCCTCG
>WNFW01000390.1_pt1 | contig 36784 bp, 31 predicted proteins | sample 5400131 | NCBI WGS metagenome assembly WNFW01 (sample SAMN13153362, study PRJNA577476) | soil metagenome | isolation source: 20 cm soil or saprolite under grassland replicate 1 | place: USA:California | collected 2016-06-15 | reverse complement strand
ACTGGCCAACCGCGAAATCGCAGATGTCGATCATCTCCTGCACTTCGCCTTCGCCTTCTGCGATGATTTTTCCGGTCTCGAGCGTGACGAGCTGGCCGAGCTCGTGTTTCAGGTCGCGTAATGCGTTGCCAAGGCGGCGCACCGTCTCGCCGCGCACCGGCCCCGGCGTCGTGCGCCATTTCAAAAACGCTTCCTGTGCACGCGCAATAGCCTTGTCATAATCGTCGTCCGACGCGGTACGCACGCTGGCGAGTCGGCGCCCGTCAATCGGCGAAATCTTATCGATCTTTGCACCGCCTCCGCGCCATTCGCCATCGAAGACGCCATCGTTTACGTCAGTGAGACCAAGTTTTTCCAGAACAGGTTGCATTTTCAAATGTAGCGCGAGCCTCCGGCTTGCGAAATTCCTAGCCGGCAAGCGAGACGCATGCGCTACTTTGTCCGTTGCCGACAATATTTCCGCATCGCAGCCGTCGCCTCATCGATCACTTCCGTTGTGATGTCGAGCGGAGGTCGAAACCGAATCGAATTCTCGCCCGAGCGAAGCGTCAGCACTCCGAGGTCGAACAGGCCTTTCCAAAATTCCTCACGCGTTTTTGCGTCTGGAAGATCGAAAGCTAGAAATAGTCCGCGCCCGCGCGCGGCGGAAATCCGCGGATCTTCCTGCTGCAAGTCGCGCAGTCGATCTAAAAAGTACGCGCCCACCTTCCCGACGTTCTTAACCAGGTGCTCCTTTTCGATGATGCGCAGAAAATGAGTCGAGCGTACCATATCTGTGAAATTTCCGCCCCAAGTCGAGTTCAGCCGGCTGGATAGGCGAAACGCATTGTCTTTCACTTCATCGATGCGCGGTCCGGCCATCACCCCGCACACCTGAGCCTTCTTCCCAAACGCCAGCAAATCGGGCAAAACATTGAAATGTTCGCAGCACCAATTACGACCCGTCGCACCCATGCCGCACTGCACTTCGTCGAAGATGAGCAGAATGTCGTTTTCGTCGCAAATTTTTCGCAATTTCTGTAGCCATTCACCGCGGAAATGATTGTCACCGCCCTCGCCTTGAATCGGCTCGATGATGATGGCGCAGATGTCGATGTTGCGCTGGTCAATGAAGTCACAAATCTCGCGCTCGGCCTTCTGTTCCCGCTCAATCACGTCCGCTTCGCGGTTCGATTCCGGCAGTGAAAAATCGATGTGTGGACACGACACGCGCGGCCAATCAAACTTTGCGAACAAATCGGTCTTGCGCGGATCGGTGTTCGTGAGGCTCATCGTATAACCGCTGCGCCCGTGAAAAGCCCGGCGGAAATGTAAAACCTGTGTGCCGCGTTCGCCATGCCCCGCCGCCATGTTTTTGCGCACCTTCCAATCCATTGCCGCCTTTAAACAATTCTCGATCGCCAGCGCGCCGCCCTCGATAAAAAGGTAACGCTCCAGCGGCGGCAAACCGACCACACGCTCAAAGGCATCGACAAATTCGGCATAGCCCTCGGAGTAAACATCCGAGTTGGCGATTTTGACTTTTGCCGCACGAAGTAGATCGCGCTGCACTACGGGATCATCAAAGTATGGATGATTGAATCCGATCGGCATCGAGCCAAAGAACCCGTAAAGATCGATGAGTCGTTTGTTAGAGACGGCATTGTGCAAGTAGGAACCCCGACTCTTGTCGAGATCGACCACGACCTTGAAGCCATCGAGCAGGACATGTTGCTCGATTGTTTCGAGAATCTTCGACGGCGTTATTGCTTTTTGTTTTTCGCTCTTTGTGGTACGGCTTCGAGATGAAGCCGCCTCGGTGAGCACGGACGGCATACTCATTGTTGAGATTAGCCGTGTCCAAATGGTTGGTCAAACAAGGTAGTCGTGGCTGCCTTGCTTGTCGAGGCATCCGCGCGAAACACGGCGACACAGCGCCGTGGCACAATCAATCACGTCCGACTATCACCAGCACTCTGGCATCGGACCTTACTGCCGCGGACTTGGACGTGGTGCTGGCGTAGGACGAGGCCGCGGTGTGGCAGTAGTCCTCGGAGTCGCGGTCGGGGTAGCTGTTGGCGTTGGGCTTGCGATCGGGGTGGGGCTTGGAGAAGGCGCTTGAGAGTACTTAATGGTGGTGTAATCGGTTCGTCCCGTTTTTGAATCGACAGTGCTATATCCGGTGACACAGACATTGCCCGAAGCGTCAACGGCGACCGCGTAGGATTGGTCATCAACACTCGCGGGTCCGTCGTAGCGAGCCACCCATTGCTCCGCTCCGGAGTTGTCGTACTTCACCGTAGCGTAATCATAACCAGTGCCCGACCCGACACTCCATCCTGTGACATAGACATTGCCTGCGGCATCAACGGCGATCGCATGGGCGTCGTCATTGAAATTCGCCTGTCCGTTGTAGCGCGCGACCCACTCTTCCGTGCCCGAGGCGTTGTACTTGATCGTGGCGTAGTCTTCTTGCGTGCCCGAACCGACGCTATATCCCGTCACGTACACATTGCCTGAGCCATCGACCGATATGGCGCTGGCTTCGTCATCGTCATTAGCCGGTCCATTGTAGCGTGCTGCCCACTGCTGCTGGCCTGAGCTGTCGTATTTGATAGTTGCGTAATCAAAACCCGAGTTGTCACTGAATCCCGTCACATAAACATTGCCCAAGCTGTCAACAGCAATTGCATTCGCATAATCATTGGCGTTCGTCGGTCCGTCATAGCGGGCGACCCACTGTTGCTGTCCCGAACTGTCGTATTTGATGGTGGCGTAATCATTAGTAGTGCCTGAGCCGGCGCTATATCCTGTAACATAAACGTTCCCGGAAGTATCGATGGCAATCGCATACGCTTCGTCATCGCCATCGCCTGGCCCGTCGTATCGAGCAACCCATTGCTGGTGTCCCGAGCTATCGTACTTAACCGTGGCATAATCAAAACCAGTACCCGAACCAAAACTCGCTCCTGTAACGTAGACGTTGCCTGATTCGTCAACGGCGATGGCATTACCAAAATCAAGGTCGTTGCCCGGTCCGCTGTAGCGGGCCACCCATTGCTGCTGCCCGGAACTGTTGTACTTGATCGTGGCGTAGTCATAATCCGGCCATGCTGTACCGATACTTGATCCCGTAACATAGACATTGCCCGAAGCATCAACTGCAATGGCACTGGCCTGGTCACTGTCACTCGCCGGCCCGTTGTACCGAGCAACCCACTCCTGTGTTCCCGATGCGTCGTACTTCAGCGTAGCGTAATCAATACAAGCCAAACTGCAGGTGCCTGCACCGACGCTAGAACCCGTCACATACACATTGCCTAAGGCGTCCAGCGCGATGGCGCCGGCGATGTCAGGGCCATATCCTCCATTGTACATGGCAACCCATTCCTGCTGCACACCCGAGGATGCTGAGCGTTTGATCGGGGGTTTTGGTCTTTTGATTTGTCCCGAAGTTGCCAATACCGCGAGAAACACGCCGGCCAACATTGCAACGAGACTCACTAAAACTCTGACACTAAAGAAGGCCGATTTAGAAGTGGATTTTTTCATTTTAGTAGACTTTCTAGTTTGCAGGATGATTTGTGCGGGTTTTTCGTTTTCTGAAACTGCTTGCCTGAGCGCGGCCCGTGGGTTTTCGTACGCGACTTGCGATCGAATTCGGGGAAGACTTTTTCGGTCAGCATTCCCCAGCGGTTTCGAGCGCTCCCAAAGCGCATCAAAAGCAACGCCAAGGCTGACCGCCAATTCGGGATGGTCGATATAAAGCGTCCGCATCTGATCACCCGGCATTGTTAGGTGGACGAGGGCGCGCTTCCGATCGAAGATCGCAAGCTTGTGCGGTAGCTTTCCATCATAAATCCGCACTTGTTCCCCCAGGGCAATCCACTTTGCCAAGTACGGCTTGACTGCAGCGACATCGAGGACCGCTCGCTCATAAATAGCACGAACACGGACGCCGTCTCGGTTGGCTTTCTCTTGGACCGGATTGCCTGGAGCAACAAAAAATGGCGCCTTAACAAAGACTTCATTCGATCGCCTGGCCTCGAGCTGTAATCGCTCGTAGCGTTCGGCAACTCCTCGTGGACTCCGAATTACCTGGATCAGCTTGTCGGGCGTTGTCTCGGTGGGCTCCAGCAAGGAAGCAAGGCGACGTCCAAGCTGTGCCGCAATCTTTTCACGCTGAGCGATGGCCTCCTTTTCCTGCATGACCAGCGACGGCAGCGCTTTGTCAGGCGGAACGACGAAAAAGCGGCTCCCGTGTCCATGCCCGCCTTCGATAAGCCCTTTGTGAAGCAGCGAGTTGAGTGTCAGATAGACGCTACTGCGCGGATACCCGGTTACGCTGGCCGCGGCCGTTCCACTTAGGGCGCCATTACGAACTAACGCGAGGTAAACATGTGCCTCAGCCGCTAATAGCCCGAGTTCTTGAAGCGCCGATGCGGGATCGTTTGCCATTTGTTGTCCAATAATTGGACGTCAAGTGAGTGTCAACTGTTTTTGTTGCAAGAAAAATTTCCTGCCAAGTTTGGTTTTTGTGGGCCACCCAAACCTCCAATCCACGCTCGCAGCGGATTCGGTTTGGCCCGCGGGTTCTCGTAATTTCAGCGATTGGCGCGGGCTCGCTTCCGCGGCTGCCATTCAGCGCAGGTCTTTTTCGCGCTGGCTGGAGTTCGATTTGCCCCGGCTGCGCCTCCGCCTGGTCACGTGCTGCGCGAAACGCGCACGATTACACAATGCCGTCGCGCAGGAGCTCGTGCTTTCCTGCGAGTAAATCTTGCACCAGAGCGTAACCGCGCTTGTCGACGTTGCGCATAGTGCCTGCGAAATGATGATCGATTCTGGTCCGCGCCGAGCGACAGAAATAATCGGCAACGGAAAGAATTTCATCCGCGGGTTTCCCCTGGACCAGCAACCATTGCGCGTAGGAGCAGGTCGCGCTGATTGCAAACAGCTCGGTCGCAGCTCCGACAAATCTGGAAAGAAGCAGTTGCTCCCGGTCGAGTTTCGGACCAACCCGCGCCATGGCGTGAAACAAACCGCGCGCGAGTCGTTTGCTGGTCCGCGCTGCATAATCGACATGGCCCTGCAATGTCACATGCAAATTGTCGATTTTGCCTGCGCCGTTTAACAGCCACTGGCGCGGATACCAGCCGGCATAAAATTTTCCGGAGCTGAAAACTGCCTTCGCGCGCTCGGACATCGGCAGTTGTGTATTGAAAATCGCGCCGCCGACTTTCAAGTGCGGATCGAGCGCTTCGCGCGCGATGAACAACCGCATGATTTCGCTCGAGCCTTCGAAAATCGTATTGACGCGGCAATCTCGCAGAAATCGTTCCACTGCGATTGGCGGCTCGCCTCTTCCTGCGAGTGATTGCGCAGTTTCGTAGCCGCGACCGCCGCGCACCTGCATCGCGTCATCGGCAATTCTCCAGGTCGTTTCGGTCGCCCACATTTTGCACATCGCGGTTTCGATGCGCAGATCACCTGCTTTCCGATCGAGCAGCGATGAAGTGAGGAAGGTCATCGCTTCCATGGCGAAAACGTTGCCGGCCATTTCGGCGATTTTTCCTGCGATTGCAGCGTGTTTGCCGATCGGCACGCCCCATTGAATGCGTTCGCCTGCCCATTTGCGCGAGATTTCGAGAAGCCGCTTGGAAAGGCCAACGCACGCGGCGGGTAATGTGAGTCTCCCCGTGTTCAACGTGGTGAGCGCAACTTTTAATCCAGCGCCTTCCTTCGAAATAATGTTTTCGCGCGGCACTCGCACGTTAGTGAACTTCACGACTGCGTTGTAAAGCGCGCGCAATCCCATGAACCGGCAGCGATAAATGATCTCCAGTCCCGGCGTATCGACATCGACAATAAATGCCGTGATTTGTTTGCGCTCTTTCCCTCCTACCATCTTCGACGCTGTGCGCGCCATTACTACCAGCACGCCGGCTTTCACACCGTTGGTGCACCAAAGCTTTTCGCCGTTTAGAACGAATTCACTGCCATCAGGACTGGGCTCCGCGCGCAGGCTCATCGTCGCCGGGTCTGAGCCAGCGTGTGTTTCCGTTAATGCGAACGCAGAGATTTCTCCGCCTGCGACGCGTGGCAAATATTTTTGTTTCTGTTCTTCCGTGCCGAATAAAAGCAGTGGCTGGGCAACTCCGATCGATTGGTGCGCAGAAACAAGCGCGGACACGTTTCCATCCCAACTCCCAAGTAAAACTGCAGCCCGTCCGTAATTGCATTGCGACAGACCGAGGCCGCCATATTTCTTCGGCACCTTGATTCCAAACGCGCCAATTTCCGCCAGACCTTTGAAATTTTCGGGTGGAATTTCACCAGTGCGATCGATCTCATCCGGATCGACATGTTCGCGCAGATAACTTTCCAGTTTCTGCAAAAATTCTTCGCCTGCAGCGCGGTCCTCGGCGGTCTGCGCAGGATACGGGTAAATCCGATTAAAATCGTAACGGCCGACAAACAGGTTACTGGCGAAACTGCCACGGTCCTCGAGCGGATCGCGGGCCGCTTCGGCGAGCTCAAGCGCTTCGCGCTGACCTTTCGCCATCTTCGACGTGTCGATGACCGCGGTTACCGGCCTTTCTGGCTTCGCGCTGGTTTCCTCAGCGATTTGTTTTTCGGGAGCTTCCAGTGGGGATTTCATATCGATTTGTCATTCCGAGCGAAGTCGAGGAATCTCTGGATTTAAGGGTCAAAGGATTAGAGATGTCTCGACTTCGCTCGAGATGACAAGAATGGGGAGTTCAATCGCGATTTCAATCTGCATAAAATTTTGTTCCATCCCGGGCGTGCTTCTTCAATATCTCGCACGGCGAAAATTTCTCCTCGCTCTGCGCCAGCCGTTCCAGTTCATCGACGATTTTCTTCAGTCCAAAATGTTCCGCGAAACGCAATGGTCCGCCTCGGAACGGCGCGAAACCCGTTCCCAGGATCATTCCGTAGTCCGCGTCCTCGGGCAAATCGACAACGTTCTCCTCCAGACAGCGCGCGGCTTCGTTTACCATCACGAAGATCAAACGGTGGGCCAGGTTCTCTTCGTTCGCTCGCAAACGAGGATCGCGATGCCGATCCGGTCCGGCGGCTGCCGGATCTGGTCCCTCGGCGCCTTCGGGCTCGCCGTGCAATGCGCGCCGCCACTGCGCCAGCGATTCGTTAGGCGTCTGCGTTTTACCCTCGTATTTGTAAAAACCGGCGCCGGTTTTGCGGCCAAGCATCTTGCCGTCGCGCAGCCAGAGGATAACAGAGGCAACATGATCGCGCCGCCCGTACGCCTTCTCAAGTGTGTTGCCAATATCAATGGTGATATCGACGCCGATTTCATCGATCAATCGCAGCGGCCCCATCGGCATGCCCCATCGAACCAGTGCATTGTCAATTCTTTCAGGCTCCGCACCGCTCTCGAAAAGCTCGGCTGCATCAAGCAAATACGGAAACAAAACGCGGTTGACCAGAAAACCCGGGCTGTCGTGGACAATGACCGGCAGTTTTCCAACTTGTCGCACAAACGCCAGGCTCCGCTCGCGCGTTTCATCTGAGGTTTGTCTCGCAATGACAACTTCAACCAGTTTCATTCGGCTAACCGGATTGAAAAAATGAAGGCCAATCACGTGCTCAGGTGAAACGGTCGTGTCGGCGAGTCGGCCGACCGGAAGAGCCGATGTATTTGTGGCCACGATCGTTTTCGGGCCGGCCTGCATTCCGAGCTCAGCAAAGATTTCTTTCTTTACCTCAAATTTCTCCGAAGCCGCCTCGACGATGAATTGCACGTCTCGCAGTTCCATCGGCGCGGTGGAGGCCACGATCCGAGCGCGGCCTGCTTGTGCTTTTTCCTCAGTCATTAAACCGCGCTTCACCGCATCCGCATAGACTTTCTCAATATTGGCGAGGCCGCGATCGACCTGCTCACGCGCGATATCACGCAGGATCACCGTGACGCCGCGAGAGCTAAGCCATTGCGCGATACCCGAGCCCATCACGCCTGCGCCGATCACCGCAGCGTGCACAACTTTCTCCTGCGGCGCTTTCGAAGTCCCCTTCTTGTACCTTTCGGCCAGGAAAAAATTGCGAATCAAGTTTTGGGTCGATTCCGATTTGCCAAGATCGACAATCGCATCCAGCTCCATCCGCAGCGATTCGTCTGGCGAAATCGACAGGGTCTTGTCGATGATTTCCCAGGCACGTTCTGGCGCGGCGTTTCCGCGTTGCCGTGAAGGGGCGAGCTGCTGCGAGCCCGGCGCCCCAGGAGCTCCGCCCCCCAGGTTGGGTTTTCCCTCACCCAACTTTTTCCGCGCGAGTTCGAGAAGTTTATCGCGCGAAGCGACCCCATCGACCAAGCCTAGCTTTCTGGCTTCCTCTGCCGAATAGAGTTTCCCTTTTGCAATCACTTCCGCGGCTTTCTCGACCCCAATCAGGCGCGGCAGACGGGTACAACCGCCCCAGGCCGGAATAAGGCCCAGTGTCGTCTCGGGAAGTCCAATCCGCGTCGCCGGATCATCCGAAGCGATTCGATAGTCGCACGCCAGGGTCACCTCATAGCCGCCACCAGCGGATGCGCCATGAATTGCGGCAACCGACGGAATTTTCAACTGCGCCAGCCGATTTAAGACGCGTTGCCCATGAGCAATGAAGCCCCGCATGTCGCCGCTTTCCGCTTGTTGTAGCAGCGTCTTTAAATCAGCCCCCGCCACGAATTCGCGCCAGATTCGGGGCGATCAAAGACGAGCAGGCAAACGTGATCGTCGCCGATCTCGCGACGGATCATTGGACCTGTAGCGACTGCAGACATCAGGTTCATATTGGCCATTTTCTGGCAAATTCCAAGCGGAAGAGGTGTAGCCGCCCCGCTGTGTCGGGGCGCTAGCGGAAGAACACGGCGACGCAGCGCCGTGGCTACAACTCTCGCTCATTGCACTACCAACGCGCGAGTGTTAGAAACGCGACGTGGTCGGTAACCTTCTCGCACCAGAAATCAAGAGCATGATAGATGCCCGTAATTTCGGGGCGTTGCGCGAGTTGTTTCGAGAGTGGCCACCGGCGGACGTCGCGGAAGTCATTCTCGATCTTCCCGAGGACGAACAGGTGATCATCTTTCGCGTCCTGCCAGCGGCGCTCGCCGCGGACGTCTTCGAATATATCGGAGTCGAAGAACAGCAGAAATTGTTACGGGCGATGGCCCACGAGCAGGTCGTCGCCATTCTGAATGAGATGTCGCCGGACGATCGCACGGCGCTCCTGGAAGAATTGCCGAGCGCCGCGGCGCGGCAGCTGATCCGTCTGCTCACGCCGGAAGAACGCCACGTGGCCACGGCACTTCTAGGTTATCCGGAAGACAGTGTTGGCCGTTTGATGACGCCGGACTTTATCCAGGTGAAAGAGGATTGGACGGTGCAACATGTGCTCGATTACGTGCGCCAGTTCGGCCGTGACAGCGAGACGCTAAACTTCGTGTACGTCGTCGATGAGCGCGGCAAATTGATCGACGACGTGCGGATGCGCGAGTTCCTGCTAAGGCCCCTCACGACAAAGGTGAGCGAGATTCGCGATCAGACCTTCGCGGCGTTGAATGTGACTGATTCGCGGCAGGACGCGCTGAATGTTTTCCGCAAGTACGACCGCGCTGCGTTGCCGGTAGTCGATTCAAACGGCGTGTTGGTCGGCATCGTAACAAGCGATGACATGCTCGATGTGGCTGAGGAAGAGGCGACGGAAGACATCCAGAAACTAGGTGGTATGGAAGCGTTGGACGAGCCGTACACAACTATTCCGCTTTTGCGAATGGTAAAGAAACGTGCCACCTGGCTGATCCTCCTTTTTCTCGGCGAAATGCTGACCGCCACGGCGATGCAAGGATACAATAGCGAGATCGAAAGAGCGGCGATCCTTGCAATGTTTTTGCCCTTGATCATTTCCAGTGGCGGCAATTCCGGATCGCAGGCGACAACGCTGGTTATTCGCGCGATGGCTCTCGGCGAATTACGTCTACGCGATTGGTTTCGCGTCGTCCGCAAGGAATTGCTGTCGGGAGCTTCACTGGGCTTGATTCTTGGAACCATCGGTTTTTTCCGGATCTCGCTGTGGCAGTATTTGCATATCTTCGACTACGGTCAGTATCATTGGCTGGTCGCCCTTACCGTTGGCGCCGCGTTGGTGGGAGTAGTGCTGTGGGGAACTATAAGCGGTGCAATGCTTCCGTTCTTGCTACGCCGATGCGGCCTCGATCCAGCGGCGTCATCCGCGCCGTTCGTCGCAACGTTAGTCGACGTGACTGGATTGGTAATTTATTTCAACGTGGCGCTCTTCATTCTTCGCGGCACGCTGCTGTAGCCGCGGTCGCCGACCGTGGTTGGTGACCCGCGCCAGCTCTGGGATTGCCGAGGTCAACGTCCTCGGCTACAAAGAAGTGAGCTATGCTCTCAATCCAGAAAATCTTCGGGCACGACGAAAAGTTCTACGATTTGCTGGAGAAGAGTGCGGAAGAAGCCGACGCTAGCGTCCATCATTTGATTGCGCTGCTGGAACGGCTCGAGCAACACGAGTCACCACAGAGCCTGGAACAATTCATCCTGAGCCGTCGCAAGGACAAGGAAATCACTCAGGAGCTGACCGAACAACTTTGCAAAGTCTTCATCACACCTTTTGAGCGCGAAGACATCCAGGCGCTGGCGGGCGCATTGTATAAGATACCGAAGACAGTGGAGAAAATCGGTGAACGGGTGTTGATCTGTCCGGAAGATTTGCACGGCCGCGATTTCCGCAGGCAGGTCGAGCTACTCGATCAAGCAGCCGAAACAGTGATGGCCATGGTAAAACAATTGCGCAAGGGCACGGATGCGGCGACCGCGCGCGATATGAATGCAAAACTTCAGTCGATCGAGGGCGAGGCCGACAAACTCGAGCTCGACCTCTTGCGCGATCTTTACCAGGGCGATTACGAAGCGAAGCAGGTGATTTTTCTGCGCGATCTGTTCGCATTGATCGAAAAGGTTATCGACCGTTGCCGGGACGCAGGAAACATCGTCCTTGAAGTGGCGCTGAAGTATTCGTAGCTCGCTGCCCACTGCGACGATGTTTACGTTTCTCACCGTCGTAGTCGCAGCGATCATCTTCGAATACAGCAACGGCTTTCACGACGCCGCGAACGCGATCGCGACGGTTGTCTCAACCAAAGTACTCACGCCGCGCCAGGCCATTGCAATGGCGGCGTTTTTTAATCTCACTGGCGCGCTCCTTGGCGGCGCTGTGGCAGCGACTATCGGCAAAGGTCTTGTGGACACCAATGTGGTCACGATGGCTACCGTGCTTGCCGCCGTCATTGCAGCGTTCGCCTGGAATATGACCACGTGGTGGTTCGGTTTGCCTTCGAGTTCGAGCCACGCGCTCATCGGCGGACTTTGCGGAGCCGCACTGGCGACGGCGCGCGGCGATTGGTCAGTCATCAAGTGGAACGCTGGGATATGGCCGAAGGTCGTTGTGCCCATGATCACGTCGCCGCTCGCCGGATTTATTTTCGGCGGGCTACTGATGTTCTTGCTTTTCGCAGCGCTCCATCGATTCACGCCGCACTTTGTCAACACGCTGTTTGGCAAACTGCAAATCTTTAGCGCAGCGTGGATGGCGCATAGCCACGGCTCAAACGATGCACAAAAGACAATGGGTATCATTGCGCTTGCGCTTTTCACCGGCACCAAAGCCGGCAGTTTCGATCATTTGCCCAGTTTCCTGGCTTTCCTCAGGACTCCGACGTTTATCCTGCCCGTCTGGGTCGTCACTGTGTGTGCTCTAACGATGGCCGTTGGCACAGCTGCCGGCGGTTGGCGCATCATTCGCACGCTCGGCCATCGGATGGTGAAATTGCAACCCGTGAACGGCTTCGCTGCGGAAACCACCGCTGCATTGATTATACAAGGCGCGAGCTATTACGGAATTCCGCTCTCAACCACGCATGTAATCACAACATCGATCATGGGCGTAGGCGCGGTGAAACGTTTCAGCGGAGTGAAATGGACCGTCGTCGAGCGAATCATTTGGGCCTGGCTTTTTACTTTGCCGGCAAGCGGGCTGGTTGGTTATGCGCTGGAGCGCGTGGCGGCAGCGGCTCTGTGATTTGTTTTTCTTCCTGAGCCCGCCCAAGGGACTGATCTTTTGATTAACACCGGCCTTCAGACCGGTGCGCGTGCGGGAACGTGGAGCAAAGCCGTTTAAACGGCTTGTTCGGGCTGGAGGTGGTTCCACCGGCCTGAAGGCCGGTGTTAATGAAAAACAAATCGCATGACCGACGCTATCTAGACGACCCCGGCTACAGTTTATCCAGACCTTCGATCACCTTTTCCATGCCACTGACGACAAGTGTGAAGCGATCGTAGTCGAGTTTGTCGGGCGTGTCGTTCGCTGAATGATAATACGGATATCGAAACGGCGCGGTGTCGGTGACCATGATTCCAGGGTAACCGTGTTTCCAGAATGACCATTGGTCGGACCAACTAACGCCGGGAACAAACCAGGGCAGCGCCGCGCCCTCGGACGGAATCTTTGCATGTTGGCGAAAAAGCGCGATGACGCGACGAAGCAGCGCCCTTGAGTGAACATTGCTTACGAATCCGATGAAGTTGCCAACCTTGGGATAAACGATGCCCAGTCCCGGTGACGGATAAGTTTGCGAGTTCGGCGCATCGGAAAAATAGCCTATCGTTTCGAGACTGATCATCGCAGAGATTTTGTTGCCACGCTCTTTGCAGCGCCTGGCGTAAACAAGGCTTCCCATTTCGCCCGACAAGAAATACGGGGGCTCCTCGTTCACGAATGCAACGAAGCGCAAGGTGTGCTGCGTTTTTCTACCAGCGAAGCGCCGCGCGAGAGCTAGCGTTGCAGCCACGCCACTGCCGTTGTCGTTTGCACCGGGCGAACCAAATACTGAATCGTAATGGGCGCCGATCAGAAGAATCTCTGGACGGGTACCGGCAATCTCGACCTCGATGTTGTGGCAGGCCTGCCCGCGCAAGTCATAACTCTCTCGCCGCGGATGAAGTCCGGCGCGCGAAAAGGAAGCTTCAATGAAATCGGTAGCGGCATTGAGCTGCGGACAGCGCCACATGTTTCGCTCGCCGATTTCTCCGGCGAGTTTCTGGACATCGGCGCGAAGCTCTTCGCGCAATGTAATTTCATCGGGCGAAAGCGGCGCAGCCTTCGAAATATTCTTGCCGGGCATTCTCATTCCAAACCACCAGAGTAACAGCAAAATGGCGGCGACGACGATGGCGATGCGCAGAGCACTGAAGACAAGTGACCGCAACACAGCGGGAACACGCCTCCGCATCTACGCGATTTTTCTCCGAAAGCACAACGCGCAGAAACTGAACAGCAAGATCGACATGATGATTTACTGTGCGTGACTGGAGTGCTTACCTTGCTATGCCGACGATTTTCTGAAAATGTTTCTTTTGTTCGTTTTCTAGTCCAACGTTTGCCGATAGCGCTTTATCCCGATCGCCAAGACGATCACGGCGAAGAGCACGATTTGCCAAAGCTGCAGGCTGACGTCGATGACGTTGTTCCCTTTCAGCAAAATGCCACGAACGATGCGCAAAAAATGCGTGAGCGGAAAACCTTCCCCGACCACTTGCGCCCAGTGCGGCATGCCACGGAAAGGAAACATGAAACCGGAAAGCAAGATTGAGGGAAGAAAAACAAAGAAAGCCATCTGGACAGCTTGCAGTTGGTTTTTCGCGATGGTGGAAAACGTGATGCCCATCGCGAGGTTCGCGATAATGAAAACAAGCGCGACGATTGCCAAAAGCAGAATGCTCCCCTGCATTGGCACGTGAAAGAGAAAATAAGCTGCGACGAGAATGACCGACACCTGAATGTAGCCGACCAAAATGTAAGGCACGATTTTTCCGATAAGCACTTCGCTCGGTCGGGTCGGCATCGAAAGGAGATTTTCCATCGTGCCGCGTTCGCGCTCACGGGTAATGGCCAGACCCGTGATCATGACCATCGTCATGGTGAGAATCACGCCCATCAGACCAGGGACGATGTTGTATTGAGTGATCACTTCGGGGTTGTAGAGCGAGTGCACGCGCAAATCGATCGGGCCGCTGGTCGCAGCGAGCGGGCTGAGCATTCCCTTCAAATCATTTTGCAACGCGGTATCAAAGAGCGGTTCTAACGAGCCGAGCGCAATTCCGGTGGCCGCAGGATCGGTTGCGTCAGCCTCAACCAACAGTACCGGGCGGTCGCCGCGCAAAAGATCGCGGCTGAAATTTTGCGGAATGTTGATGACAAACTGCACCTGCCCGCGTGCGAGCAGATTGTATCCTTCGCGCTCGGTTTTCACTTCGCGCACGAAATCGAAATAAGAGCTGTTCTTCATCGCGTAGAGTAACGTTCGTCCCTGCGCCCCTTGGTCAGCTACGAGCACGGCGGCCGGCAGATGTCGCGGATCGGAATTGATCGCGTAACCGAAGAGTGTGAGTTGAATCAATGGAATGCCGAGCATCATCGCAAACGTTAGGCGGTCACGGCGCATCTGCAGGAATTCCTTCGAAATGATTCCGCGCAGACGTTGGAACGAGAACTTAGGATGTCTTTCCATGATGTGGACTCCTTTCTTCCATCAAGCTGATGAACGCGTCTTCCAAACCGGATGGAATTTGATGCCACTCGTACGCGTCACGGCGGAACGGCTTTATCGCGCGTTCGAGCTCAGCTGCATCCGTGCTGCTCACATGCAACGAATTACCGAAGGCGACGGCTTGTTGCACGCCGGAAGTCTTGCGAAGTTCGTCGGCCAATTTCGCCAGGTCAGGTCCCTTCACCTCCCAAGTCGTTAGGCCGACACGCGAAATTACTTCATCGACCGTGCCATCGGCGAGTAACTTGCCTTTGGAAATATAAGCGAGCCGCTGGCAACGTTCGGCCTCATCCATGTAATGCGTAGTAATGAGAAAGGTCAGGCCCTGCGCACCGAGTTGATGAATCTCTTCCCAGAAGTCGCGCCGCGCTTTTGGATCGACACCAGCCGTTGGCTCGTCCAGCAACAATAACTTTGGCCGATGAATGAGACAGGCTGCGAGCGCGAGTCGCTGTTTCCATCCGCCGGAAAGTTCGCCTGCGAGTTGCTTTCGCCTCTCCGCCAGCCCGAGTTCTTCGACGCTTTCCTGCACTGTTTGTCTGCGGTTCTTCACGCCGTACATGCGCGCGACGAAATCGAGATTTTCTTCAATGCTCAAGTCCTCCCAGAAACTGAACCGTTGCGTCATGTAACCGACCTCGCGCTTGATCGCTTCGCTTTCAGCGATCACGTCGTGACCAAGAACTTTCCCGCTTCCGTCATCGGCTCGGAGCAATCCGCAAAGCATTCGCAAGAACGTGGTCTTGCCGCTGCCGTTTGGCCCGAGAAAGCCGAAGATCTCGCCGGTGCGGACTGTAAGATCGACGTGATCTACCGCGGTGAGCTCGCCGAACCGCTTCGTCATTCCCCGCACCTCGATCACGTCTTCCCCGTTTTTCATTTTGACTTGAACTCCACGTCAACCGGCTGACCGGGGTGAAGATCGGCCGCGGCTTTCGTATCGAAAATTAATTCGACCATGAACACGAGCTTGGCTCGCGTTTCGCGGCTGTAGATGACCGGCGGCGTGTATTCCGCTTTTGGCGAGATGTAACTCACTTTCCCGACGAAGGGTTCTTTCACACCGTCCACTTTCACTTGCGTCGTCTCCCCGTAATGAATCGCGCCGACGCGCGTTTCAGGAATGAATACTCGCACTTTGATGTTTTGCGGTGGCAACAAGACGACGACCGGTTTGCCGGCAGCCACCCATTCACCCTGCCGAAAAAGCGTGTCGTAGACCAGACCAGATTGCGGCGCCGCCTGTTTTTTCTGATCGAAACTCCAATCTGTTTGATCCAGTCGCTTCTTGTCCTGATCTCGCGTGGAACGGGCCCGATCCAAATCTTGAGGCGCGGCCACTCCGGTCCGGAAAAGTTTTTCCTGTCGCGCGAGCTCGGCTTCAGAAAGAACGAGCGCCGCTTTGATCTGCTCGCGCGCAGCTTTCTCAGCGGTCTCATCCAGCGCGAACAACGGCTGACCGGTTGTCACCTGCTGACCTCGTTGCACGGAAAGTATTTCCAATTGGCCAGCAAGCGGCGATGCAACGTAAACGAATTCCCCTTCGACATAACCTTGGAACTGATCTTGCGATTGATTGCTGCAACCGGCCAAACAGGACAGGAGCGCGATAGTCGTCGCTTTCCGCAGGAGTTGATTCATCGCGCTCATGCTTTCCGTCCTTTCGTTGTAAGCGCGCCTTCGAGAACAATCTTGAGAATCCCGGCGAAACCTTCCTTTGGCATCATGCCAAGCTCTTCCATCTTTGGCGGATTCATGATCGATTGCACCATCGCCAGCAACATTTCGATGATCAGTTTGGCCGGAACATCCTTGCGCACCATTCCTGCCCGTTGTCCCTCCACGAAAAGTTTTCCGAAGTAGCGCTGGATTAGCGCGGCCCGGCGGCGTTCGACAACTTTGAAAACGTCCGGCGCTTTTTGGCGCATATCGCGCACGAACGGCGGCTTGATCTCGTCCAATTCGCGTTGCGTGCCGGCCAGCAAGGCCTGCAAAGTCGCTGGGAAATTATGCGTGTCCGCGCGGGTAACTTCCTTATACATCGCCTCGACGCTTGCGAATTTATCGGCCAGCACAGCCTCCAGCAGATCGAACTTGCCCGGAAAATGCGCGTAAAGCGTTTTCTTGCTAATGCCGAGCTCCTCCGCCAAGTCATCCATGGTCACGCTGCGAAATCCGTGACTGAAAAAGTGGACTCGCGCCGCACCGACAATTCGCTCCCGGTTTGGATCACGCTTTCGGCTTCGCGGCGGCTGCTTATGCCTGGGGTTCATATTTACTGTTAGTCTTATCACATTGCGGAAACTAATCCAGTATATTAAGTTTCCTACGGTCGACTCCTGTAATTTCGATATATTTCTCTGCATATTGGGCGAGTCCTCAAGGCATTGCTTTGCCTGGGTGGAACGCGTTGTCCGCAACGCGTTGACAAATTAGAATGCGGCGCGCCGCCTAATTACTTGCGCCTTTGGTGATCCACTTGCCATCGCCTTCGGAGAAGTCGATCCACCCAAGAAGAAACTCGCGAGTTAAACCTTCGACAAAGCCATACCGGATCGATTACACACTAACGATCGCTGGTTACTCAGGAACACCGCTATCACAGAAACTGGGAATCAAACCTGGGCTAACGGTCATCACAATCAATGCCCCAACCAACTATCGTCGATTGCTCGGTACAACTCCCGAAAGCGTGACTTTTTCCGATCGCTTGAAGCCCGATACGGGTTTTGTCCACATTTTCGTCAAGAAGCGCAGTGAATTAGAGAAGAGATTGTCCGTCTTGCGTGAGAAAATCGCGGACACCGGAACCGTTTGGGTTTCCTGGCCAAAGAGATCAGCTAGCGTGCCTACTGACGTAACGGAAGACGTGGTGCGCGCCATCGCCCTGCCACTCGGATTCGTCGACGTAAAAGTGTGCGCAATTGATGAAACCTGGTCTGGGTTGAAATTAATGGTCAGAAGAGAGAACCGAAAATGAAAACGCGTTACTTTGATCACATTGATTTGCGAGTGAAAAACATGGAGGTAGCAATTAAGTTTTACGGACAATTTTTGCCGCAGCTCGGATTTGTTCGTGAACGGCACGAACCGTCGCCGCGTCCGGAAGCCGGCGGCGATTTCCATGCTTTTTATTCCGCCGGCACCGACAAGCCGTCGGAGTTTTTCGCATTTGACGAGGACAAGAACCACCAGCCGAACAGAACCCGCATCGCATTCTGGGCCGATACGCGAGAGGAAGTCGATCGTATTGCAGAGCTGGTTCGGCAAGCCGGCGGAAAAAATCTGGAGGGTCCGGAAATCTGTGTCGATTACACCCCGGGCTATTACGCGTTCTTCTTCGAGGACCCTGACGGGAACAAATTGGAAGTCTGCTGCCGGGAAAATCCGATCATTGCTGAATAGCAGGAAACGATATCACACGAAAATCTTGGTCTCGAAATACGAATGTTCGCGTAATCTCCTCAAACCTGATGGTTCCACGCTTTTTATTGGCTTTTGTGGTTCTGTTCGCATGTGGCTCATCTGTTATCGCCAAGGGCGAGAAGTGCCAGGCTACGCTCAAACGCATCGACGACCTTCTGAACACCTACGAACTCGAGCATCCCCTAAAACACTTCCCGAGCACGCTACGAGAATTTCAGAACTTCGCCGCCAAGAAGGGCAAGTCGCTCGACCTTATGATGTTTTCACGTTTTGAATACAAGCGGCGCGGGACAAGCCTCTTGATGTCATATACGTGCAAAGAAACGGGAGAAAGCGCCGCAAGCGGGTGCTCAATTGTGATCACGTACTGATTGTCCTTAGAGGCAGATAAATCTAACCAGACGATGAAGCATTTCTCTCGAAAGGCGTTTATAATTGTCGCGCTGCTTCACATTGCGGGAACTTTGTTTCTACTCGAGGCAGCTGTCTCGCGGGTGAAAGCTTACGAGCACGGAGATACTTCCTTTTCGCTAACAATCGTGTCGTGGATTTGGGAGCCGGTTCGAATGGTTCTTTCCCACTACTTTCGATTCGGTCCTGCTGGGTCTTTCTACTACTTGGCGCTTCCCTGGTCAGTTTGTGTCGGAGGTTGCCTGGCGTTTCTGGTGCCACATTTGTCCAGATGGAGACACCAAACGGCCTAACCAATCGCTCCGCCCTACGTCTAGTGTGGTGAATGAAGGTCGGCGGCGGTTTGCGCCTGAGCTGCTTGTTGTTTGAAACACAAAAGCTGAACCGATAGTCCGATAAAGAGGAACAGCGTGGCGAAAAATGTATTCCCGTAGAGCTGCACGGCGCGCGGGAATGGTATGCCGAGAGCGAGTAACATCAATGCTGGCAAGGCCCACCACAGAACAGCCGCGCTTTTCCCGGCAAGCACTCGCTGCGTTATCACCGCGAATGGCAGCAACAGCCAGGAATAGAAGTAGCCGAACGAAAGTGGCGTGACCATCAGCATCAACAAAAGAAGCAGAGCAAATTCGATTGAATCGCTTTCCACGGTTCGCATCCTGTCCCGAGGGATAACCACGATAAACACAATGCCGAGTCCGAGCGCTATGCTGATGATGATCGTGTTGACGACGGGAAACTCAATGTCCGCGAGGTTTACGTAAACAGGTTGGTGCGGCGCAGATGCTGCATCGGCATCGACCTGACGAAGCAATCGATTAGTTACACCCACGAGAGATTGATTTTTCCATGTGTAGCTGCGCATCGGACGCTGCCCGACGGTGACTTCGCTGTATTTCAACATTCCAGCGCTCCATTTCTCGACGTCACGCCACGCACGTTCAAATCCTCGAAATGGCGCCGGCAAAATGAGAAGCAGAAATACAAGGGTCGCGACAAGGCTGGCGGCTGCTGTCCAGTAGCGTCGGTAAACCAGATAAACGATCGCAAGGACTGGAAACGCTTTGATTGCAGCAGCGACTGCAATCAAACCGCCCCCGACAATTTGTCGTCCCGCGCGGAGCGCAACGAAAGCGCCAAGCATCAGTGCGAGCAAAACGAGGTTCGGCTGGCCAAGATGATAACTCGACCAGATATAAACGATCACGAGCAGGCTCGGAATGAGATATAACCACGGACTCGTTGTGCCTCGGTTGCCTGCGGCAAGAATCGCACTCAGTTTCGCGCTGCAAAACCAAGCTAGGCAGTTGATCGCGACGAGAAGAAAAATCAATCCTCCCTGCCCAAGCAGACTTGCCCCCGCCAGAAAAAGAGCGCACGGCGGCGGATACATGAAATCGTATTTCCCGGCGCGAAAGAAATAGATTTCATCGCCTGCCAGCACATGTCTGCCGGTGGTATACCAGAGTTCGTAATCAAAGATTGTATGGCCGCGGAGGTACCGCAGGAGCGGAAGCGCACAGAAGACGGTTGCCGTTAGGACAAAAACAACGAGTAGTGCGCGAAGCGCGACTGGACTGTCAAAGGTACGATTGAAAGCTGATGACTCAGTTTGTCCTAGAACTCTGGGAAATGGAATTCGGGTTTTCAAATGTTTCGCTAGTCTCTTCAATTCGCACAGCGAATTTTTCCCTCTTACCTTTTCCCTTGCGGAAAGGGGAGAGGAATAAGGTGAGGGGTTAAATCCCTTAAAGATCAACTCCTAAACTGAACCCTCGCCCCCCCTCTCCCTTACGAAGGGCGAGGCGACCCATGCGCGCCAAATGTGATTTGATCTGCCTTGCCACCGCTGCCGAGGCTTTCAAGTCTTCTTCGCGGTCTCATCAACCGGCGGACGCGCCTTATGCCAGTCAGTGCTTTGCTCATAGGCATGGGCGATGTGAAAAATGCGGGCTTCGTTGAGCGGCTTGCCTAATAACTGCAGACCGATCGGCAGCCGCTGACCGTCCATTTCCGCGAAACCACAGGGCATACTGATTCCGCAGATTCCAGCAAGGTTCGCTGCAATAGTGAAGATGTCGGCGAGATACATTTGCAACGGATCTGCGGTGCGTTCGCCTAACTTGAATGCGGGCACCGGCGAGGTCGGCGAAATCAATGCATCGACTTTCTCGAATGCGTTCACGAAATCCTGCCGGATCAGCTCGCGCACTTTTTGTGCGCTCAAATAATAAGCGTCGTAATAGCCAGAGCTCAAAACGTACGTGCCGAGAATAATGCGCCGTTTCACTTCCTGTCCGAACCCTTCCTCGCGGGTGCGGCCATATAACTCGAGCATGTCCCTTGGATTTTCCGCTCGATATCCATAACGAACGCCATCGAAGCGAGCGAGGTTGGCTGAGGCTTCCGCCGTTGCCAGAATGTAATAGACCGCGACCGCGTAATCAGTATGGGGCAACGAAACATCAATGATTTCTGCGCCTAATGAATTCAACTGTTTCACTGCGGCGCTGATCGCAGCTTTCACCTGTGGATCAATCCCTTCGATCATGTATTCCCTGGGCAAACCCAACCGGACTCCACGCAAATCGGTTCCGAGCTTTGCAGGATAGTCTGGCACCGGCTCGTCGAGGGAAGTGCTGTCTTGCGCATCATGACCAGCGATTGCGTTCATGATGAGCGCGGCATCGCGAACGGTTTTCGTCAATGGCCCGATCTGATCGAGCGACGAGGCAAAGGCAACCAGCCCGAAACGCGAGACCCGCCCGTAAGTCGGTTTGAAACCGACAACGCCAGAAAGCGCAGCCGGTTGCCGAATTGAGCCGCCGGTATCGCTGCCTAATGCCCCAAAGGCCGCGTTAGCAGCGACTGCCGCCGCCGAACCGCCACTGGACCCGCCCGGAACACGCGATAAGTCCCACGGATTTCGAGTTAATTTCATGGCAGAATTTTCCGTGGACGAACCCATGGCAAACTCATCCAGGTTAGTTTTGCCGAATGGGATTGCGCCCGCGGCGCGCAATTTTTGAATCACCGTTGCATCGTAGGTCGACCGATAACCCCGCAAGATCTTCGACCCGCAGGTGCACGGCTGTCCCATCACGTTGATGATGTCTTTGATTGCAACAGGCACACCGCCCAACGGAAGGTCGACATTCGCTTTCTCCGCCTCTTTGGCGGCGGCATCTATGTCGTGTGAGAGATAAGCGCCGATTTCTCCATCGACGGCTTCAATGCGTTCTTGCAGAGCACTGATGACTTCACGGGCGGAAACTTCCCGTCTACGCAACAATGATTGCAGATCGGCGATGCTCAGCGCCAGCAGATCCTTCTCCGTCATTCCACCACTTTAGGGACGATAAAAAGGCCGTTCGTCTTTCGAGGCGCATTGCTCAGCGCCTGTTCCGCGGTAAACCAATCCTTGGACTTGTCCTCCCGGAAAACATTAAAAATCGGGAGAGCGTGCGCAGCTGCTTCGACGTGACTCACGTCTGCCTGCCGAAGTTTTTCAACATACTTCAGCACATCGCTCAGCTGCTTCTGAAAAGCCTTCGCTTCCCCTTCGCTCAGATTGATTCGCGCCAGCCTGGCGACGTATCCAACGTCGAAATCCGAATTGGCGGCCATGATTGTCGCTTAAGAATGCAGGTGGCTGATCAACCAAATGACCGCGACGGCAAGTGCGACCACAAGAAGGAGAAAAATGATTTGGCCTTCGCGCCGCTCTTTGCGCATCGAACGAGGGCGTCGGGATTTCCTGCTGTCGCCCCTGGAGCCCGTGCCTTGCGCCGCAACTGAGACGCGGAATCGTTTATCGGTTCGATTATCTTTTGGAGCTTGTTCCGCCCTGCTTTTCTCGATCCGCGGCACCTTCGCAACAAGCTGCTCGAGCTTTTCCAGCCTCTCGCGCAGTTCCGCTTCCTGTCGCGTGATTTCTTCCTGCCTGCGGCGAAGCGGCGGGCTGGACTTGGGCGAACGACGAAACAGCGCCATCACTTGCTCGCCAACCAAATGAAAAGAGCAAGAGCAATGGCTCCAAAAATGATCAGCGGCAAAGTGAGTGCGACGCCAATCTGGAACCAATGAAAAAATGAACGTCCGCCGTTGCTCTCGTATGCGTCCGTCACGACATCGGGAAGCGATGCATCGCCTTCATTTCCGCCCGCTGCCTGCAACCGGCTGCGTTGCTCGTTGTAAACCGTCCGCGCCTCATCCACTGTGCTCAAGGCGCGACTAAGCTCCTTGTGCAACTCGGAGGGGTTCCAGCTTTTTGGATCGATCGCTTCAATTAATTCCAGATGCTGCCCGAAGCTTTCCCGGGCTGCACGGATCTGCTCGAGACGACTTTGTGCGTTGTAACCCTCACGCTCGAGCACAACAAGCGAGCGGGTCAGTTTGTCGGCCATTTCCGCGCGACCGTGCTCCAATTCATCCTGGCGACGACTAAGCTCTTCCAGTTCGCGCTTTTGTTTTTCGATCTGCTCCTGCTGGCGCTTCAGCTGGAGCAGTTGCTCCTGCGCCTTCTGCACTTGCGAGTCCAGGTGCTCGGGAGAATTCGCTTCGTCCTCGCTCAGTTCGAGCATTTGTTCCACCGGTCGAATTTTTTCTGCCATGACAAATCGGGACTCGCCGTCCGGGCTCGCTGCAGCGCCACATTAAATGGCTCAATAGAGAATTCCAGATATTTCGTTAAGCACACGCGAAAAATTTCGGGTCACATGTGCTTCGCATCATCGTCCCGGCATCATTTCGAGAAGGAAACCCTTGAAATATTCCGTTTCAGGAATTGTCGGCAGCACAGGATGATCAGGAGCCTGCTCGAACCGGCGCAAGCGTCGCGCGGAACGCCGGGCATCAACCAGCGCATCTGAGATTGTCTGGAAGAATGCCGTGTCGCTCACGTGATGTGAGCAAGAAAAAGTCGCCAGGACACCTTCCTTCGATAGCAGCTTGAATGCCCGCATGTGCAATTCTCGATAGCCGCGCAACGCGTCGCGCAACCCGCTCCTGGTTTTTGTAAACGACGGCGGATCGAGAATGATCAAATCATACTGGACGCCCGCTTTCTCGCTCGCGCGCAGGAACTGAAAGACATCCTGCTGAATCCATCCTGCGTTCAATTCATTGCGCGCTGCGTTCTGTTTCGCAGTCGCGATGTTCTCGGCATTTTCTTCAACACCGGTCACTTCCGCGGCGCCCGCACGCGCACACGTCAGCGCAAATGCTCCCTGATTTGTGAAACAATCCAATACCCGCCGCTCGCGCGCGTATCCGGCCACGACCGCGTAATTGTATCTTTGATCGAGATAGAAACCTGTCTTTTGCGCGTGCAGAAGATCGACTTCGAACCTTACATTTTCTATTTCAATCTGGATTTGCGATCCCACGCTTCCGGCCAAGACATTCGTGCGTAACTCTAATCCTTCTGCCTTGCGAACTGGCGCGTCATTTCGTTCAATGATGCAAGGTAGCGCATGCGTCTCGCTTGCGGCCTTTTCACTCGCAAGCCAGAGGCTCGCGCTACATTCCTCTATCGCATCGACGATCAATTCTCTTCGCATGTCCATCGCCAGCGTGAGCGTCTGCATTACAAAATGGTCGCCGTACCTGTCGACAATTAATCCAGGCAACCCGTCGCTTTCACTCCAGACAACGCGGCAAAGCTTGGGATCAACACCTCGCCGCGCGCGGTATTCCGCTGCTTGGGCGATGCGCCGCCTGAAGAAATCCAGGTCCAATTGCTGTTTCCGGCGCGAGAAACGGCGCGCCACAATTTGTGACCTGGAATTATAAATCGCGCTACCAATTAAATGATCCTTACCGTCCTTGAGCGAGATGACTTCGCCGTCTGCCGGTTTCCCATACACCTTCAGAACTTCGCTCGAAAACACCCAATCGTGTCCGTGTAAGATTCGCGCTCGCGGTTTGACAACAATTCCGGCCATGAGTTGAAGTGAGAGGTGAGAAGTGAATAGTGAGAAGTAGTTATACTGGCAACTTCTCACCTCTCACGTCTCACTAATCACATGCAAACTCCACCTCAATCATCAATCGACCTTCCTGGAATCAAAAAACTGCGCAGCGGCAAGGTGCGTGAAGTCTTTGATCTTGGCGACACACTCTTATTTGTCGTAACCGACCGCATCTCGGCCTTTGACGTGATCCTGCCCGACCCAATCCCGCACAAGGGCGCAGTGCTCAATCAGATTTCAACGTTTTGGTTTAAGCGTTTCGACACCATCCCGAATCACCTCGTCACGGAGAAGTTCGAAGAGTTCCCGAAGGAGCTGCAACAATTCGGCGAGCAGCTTGCCGGGCGTTCGATGATTGTAAGGAAAACGAAGCCCCTGCCAGTGGAGTGCGTAGTGCGGGGCTATCTTGCCGGGTCTGGTTGGAAAGAATATCAAGACTCCCAAAATGTCTGCGGAATCAAACTGCCCGCCGGCCTAAAGCTGGCTTCGCAATTGCCAGAGCCAATCTTCACGCCGGCGACAAAGGCGGAAGAAGGTCATGACGAGAACATCGACATGAAACGATGCGCTCAAATCCTCGGTGATGAAATTGCGAATCGTGTCAAAACTTTGAGCCTTGAAATCTATTCGCGAGGCCGTGAGCACGCGGCACAGAAGGGAATCATCGTCGCAGACACGAAATTCGAGTTTGGCACGATCGATGGAGAACTGCTTTTGATCGACGAATGTCTTACGCCGGACTCTTCGCGGTTTTGGCCAAAGGATCAATACGCAATCGGGCAGAGCCCGCCCAGCTTCGATAAGCAGTTCGTCCGCGATTATCTCGAGACGCTTGATTGGGACAAAACTCCGCCGGCACCGCGTTTGCCGAAGGATGTTGTCGAGAAAACGTCGGCGAAATACCTTGAAGCTTTTCGTCGCCTGACGGATAGCGAACTCGCAACGGCATAAAAGACATCACAGATTGTCATTCTGAGCAAAGCGAAGAATCTCGGATCAAGGTTGGACCGGCCATTCCAGCGGAAATGGACCAGAGATGTTTCGCCCCGCTCAACATGACAGCGCCATTCTTGAGACGGGTGGAGATCTGGATTAGACCCATTGTTAAATTGAGTTGCAGTGCCGCCTCCGCCTAAAACGAAAATGTCATCCACCCGGCCGGACATATTGTTCATCATGACCGATCAACAGCGATTCGATACCATCGCTGCACTCGGTAACTCGCACATTTATACACCTAACCACGACCGGCTGGTACGCAGGGGCATCAGCTTTTCCAATGCATATGCTACGTGTCCGGTTTGTATCCCCGCGCGCTACACCATCCGGACAGGATGCGAACCGATAACGACGCGCGCGTTCAGCAATGCAAAACCAAAGCCGGCGGCGGGACAGGCCGCTGAAATGGAAGCGCGTTGTGGCCCGTATTTGGGACGCTCAATGTCGCGCCTGGGATATCGGACTTTTGGAATCGGGAAGTTCCATACGTATCCCTGGAATGAAGATCTCGGCTACCAAACGCTGTGGCGCAGTGAAGAAACTTATCATCCCCCAGCGCGCGAAGGTGACGACTACGGTTCATGGCTGACCCGGGAGCACCCAGCGTTTGATTTCCTGGAGCAACCGTTTGGGGAACGAACCGAGATGTATTACCTGCCACAGCGCAGTCCGCTTCCGGCGGAGCTAGGCGTCGAATGGTGGACCGCCGGCCGCGCCGTAGAGGAAATTGCAAAGTCAGACGATTCGCAGCCTTTTTTTGGGTTCATATCATTTGTCGGTCCGCATCCGCCGCTGGCTCCGCCAATTCCTTTCAACCGGATGTACGATCCAGACCGAATGCCGGACCTCGTTCTCGGCAGCGTCGAGGAAGATCATCTTGACGAAGAAATTCCGTTCATGCGATACGCCGTTTGGGCAGAGGCAATCAACCCGGCGCTGGCGCGAATCGTGAAGGCACGCTACTACGGCGAGATCAGCTATCTCGATCATTGCCTGGGTCGAATCCTCGATGCCGTCGAAGCGCGATCGAATTCGGAGAATGTTCTTATCTGCTTTTTCTCGGATCATGGCGACCTCTTGGGGGATCATCACGGCTGGCAAAAACAGAACTTTTTTGAGGCCGCATGCCGCGTTCCCTTGTTGCTGAGTTGGCCGGCGATGCTGCCGAAGGGAACTATCCAGAATGAATTGATCAGCCTTGCGGACTTATTCGGAATCGCGACCGAGGCTGCTGGTGAGTGTGACGTGCGAGAGGGGACGAACGTTCTCAAAATGTTGCGAGGTGAATGCGCGCGACGCCAGTATCTTGTCGGTATGGTTGAACCTCCTGGCTCACACGATTTCAAACTCATGGTGGTTACCGATGAGTGGAAATACATCTTCATGGCAAACGGCGGACGGGAACAACTCTTCAACCTCAGGCAAGATCCCAATGAACTGTCCAACTGTGTCGCGTCAGCTTCCAAGATCAGGAACGAGCTGTACGCATTGGGCGTGCAAGCCTGCCAGGTGCCCGCCGGGATAGACGCCCTCGATGGTCAAAAGCTGCGCGCGTTTCCTTTCCGAGAGCGCCCACGAACGCGCATCTATCAATTCGATCGCTCGCGCGGGGTCGTTGGATTTCCAGATCCACCACAGGATGCATTGAAGGATTTAGACCCCGCCACCTTGAAGCGGATGAAGTAATATGGATCTAACGCAGGAAAGTCTCGGCGCCGGTCTCAAGCCCGGGGACGCGCATTACCGCGCGTATGTCGGTCCGCCCGAAGATTACGATTTGATCGCGGCGATGACTTTCAATCTCCTGACTACGCTTGGTTTGCGGCAACATCATTCGCTGCTCGACGTCGGATGCGGTTCGCTTCGAGTCGGCCGCTTGCTGATTCCCTATCTGAATTGCGGAAAGTATTTCGGCGTTGAGCCAAATGAATGGCTGGTGGAAGAAGGAATTAAGCGGGAGCTCGGCGAAGCATTGTTGGAAATCAAACGCCCGACGTTCTTTTTTTCCGATTCGCCAGAAGTAATTACTCAGGCTAATACGTTATTCGATTTCGCGGTGGCTCAGTCGATTTTCAGTCACTGCGGACTGGATCTAATCAAAGGTTGGCTGTCCGCAATTTCGCGCTCACTCACTGAAGACGGCGCTTTAGTCGCCACGTTTTTACTCGGGGAGCAGGACTCGCCCGCAAAAGGCTGGGTCTATCCCGAATGTGTGAATTACAGGCCAGCTACAATGAGACAGGCGGCCGCAGATGCCGGTTTGCGATTTGAACTTTTAGATTGGAAACATCCCAGGCAAACATGGGCGCTTTTTGCCGCGCCAAAGTTTGACTCGGGATGGTTGAGAAACAAACCTCTTACTTGGAATGCAGGACTGGCGAAAGCGCTAACCAGAAACAAAGCCGGGAATATCACTCCGGCAGCGCCAGCGGCTTCTGCCGATTTTTCGCACGCGGAAGGCCACGTCTACGATCAGGATGGCCTGCGGTCGATTCACAATCATGAATTCATGGACGACCCGGCTTTCCGAAAAGCTTACCAGCGCGGTATTCGCGCCGCGGGCGACGATTACCGATGGCACTGGCGGGTCCACATCGGTCTGTGGGCCGCTGCCTGTGCCGCCCGACTCGAAGGCGACTTCGTGGAGTGCGGAGTAAACCGCGGTTTTCTTTCGTCCGCGATTATGGATTATCTGAACTGGGATTCTTTGCGAAAGCACTTTTATCTGTTGGATACTTTTCGCGGCCTGGATGAACGGTTTGTTTCATCTGCAGACAGAGCTTCAGGCGCGGTGGAGAAGAACAAGAAGAGTCTGGCTTCGGGATTTTATGCTCAGGGAATCGAAGAAGTGCGCGCGAACTTTTCTCAATGGAAAAATGTTTCTCTCATTGAAGGATCGATTCCCGAAACTCTGTCACAGGTCCGCGCGGAGAAGATTGCCTACCTGCACCTCGACATGAATTGTTCGCCGCCCGAGATTGCAGCGATCCAGTGCTTCTGGGAGCGGCTCGTCCCCGGAGCGTTCGTGCTTCTCGATGACTACGCGTACCACGGGTATCTTTCGCAGAAAATTGCGATGGACCAGTTTGCCCAGGAAAAAGGGATCAAAATTTTGTCGTTGCCCACTGGTCAGGGACTCTTGGTCAAGCCGATCGGTAATCGTTAGGCGGAATGGGAGAGCCTTCACCGAGTTTGGAGATTTGCCCGGTATGCGGTGGCGACCGGTTCGCAAACGAACCAGTACTCTGGCCGGAACTGATCGAGCAATGGGAGTTATCGCCCGAAGAAGTCGCTTACATCGATTTACAGCAGGGATTTTGCTGTGCGGCTTGCAAAAATAATCTGAGAACCATGACGCTGGCCGCGGCGATGACCAGAGCGTTCGGGTTCGACGGAAGTTTAAAGGATTTCTGTCGCAATGACCCAGGGATTCGACAACTCACTGTTATTGAAATCAATCCTGCCAAGAATTTGTCGCCTTTCCTTCAGGCGCTTCCGAAACATGCGCTCCACTCCTTCCCGCAGCTCGACCTCCAGCAAATGAGCTTTCCGGATTCATCGATCGACGTCATTCTGCATTCCGACACTCTGGAGCACGTTCCAAATTCAAAGAGGGCTTTGGAAGAATCCCGGCGTGTTTTGAAGCCGGGAGGCCATTTGTTTTACACCATCCCGATTGTTATTGGCCGCCTGACCCGCACAAGGCAGGACTTGCCTGCGAGTTATCACGGAAGACCGGGTGTGGAACGGGCAGATTGCGTAGTGCAAAAAGAATACGGCGCCGATTTCTGGTGCGAGATTTTCGAAGCTGGATTTCGTGAAATAAGCCTAACGAGTCTGATCTTTCCCGCGTCCGTTGCCATCCATGCAATCAAAACATAGCAACGACAAGATTTTTGCCGTTCCGCAAAAGGTAGAAGACATCGCCGATTGCTATTTTTATCACACCGTCGAGCTCCCTGGTTATGGGGTCATCACCGGAGATTGGGATTTGCGTCGTGGAATGGACGATTACCTGGGGAAGGTAGCGTTTGCAGGACAACGCGTTCTGGAAATCGGTCCAGCCAGCGGTTTTGTCACGTTCGAGATGGAAAAGCGGGGCGCCGAAGTGGTTTCCGTCGAAGTAACTGCGGAGCACGGCTGGGATTTTGTTCCCTATCCGGCTTCAAAGTTGGAAGAGGTGTTTGGCCCGCGACAAATAGTGATGCAACGCTTGAAGAATTCCTATTGGTTCAGTCACGCCGTTCAACACTCCAAGGCCAGGCTGTACTATGGCGATGTTTACAATTTGCCTTCTTCTCTTGGAAAATTCGACATCGCCGTGATGGCATCGGTGCTGCTGCATTGCCGAGACCCGCTCCGGATCATTGAGCAATGCGGGGAAAAAGCCACATCGCTGATTATCACTGATATGTTTTATCCGGACCTGGAAGGTGCACCAATTTGCCGTCTGGCGCCGACTTCGCAGAACTTTCTCTGGCATACTTGGTGGCATTTCAGCACGCGGTTTTTGACTCAATTTCTGGCTGTCATGGGATTCAAAACACCAGAAATTTTAACACATCAACAGTATCACCGCGGACGAGCGCACACGCTTTTTACTATCGTCGGCCGACGTTAATTGCAGCAGCGTCGCGCTGGTCTGACGCTAGGAGCCAATCTGATCATCGCCATTCTGAACGTAGCGAAAAATTTCTAATCAGTTTTAGAGCAACCCGCCGCAGAAATAGCCACAGATGTTTCGCTCCGCTCAACATGACAGCACCACTTGGGAGGTGGCTTCTACGAAATTAATTCGCTAACGAGGGATTTCTCTTCTTTCAATTCCGCCACGGATCCGTCGATTTTCGCGCGACTAAAGTCATTGATTGGTAATCCCGGCACGATTTCCCATTTTCCGCCGTTCACACGAACCGGGAATGACGAGATCAACCCTTGCTCAACGTCATAGCTGCCATCGGAATAAACCGCCACGCTGTGCCAGTCGTTCGCGGGTGTGTTGTTGGTGAGCGAAAAGACCGTGTCAACGACCGCGTTTGCCGCGGAACCGGCCGACGAAAGTCCCCGCGCTTTGATCACTGCGGCTCCGCGCTGTTGTACGGTAGCGATGAATTCTTCCTTCAACCATTTTTCGTCCCCGATGACTTCGTTCGCGGGCCGATTGTCGATTCTGGCGTTATAGAAATCCGGGTACTGAGTCGAGGAGTGATTTCCCCAGATAGTCATGTTTGTGACGGAGCCAATGCTTACACCGGCTTTGTGTGCGAGCTGCGCGCGGGCACGATTTTCGTCCAACCGGGTCATTGCAAACCAGCGGTCACGCGGGATTTCTCTCGCGTTATTCATCGCAATAAGGCAATTCGTATTGCACGGATTTCCAACGACGAGCACCCGCACATCGGAAGCAGCGTTTTTTTCGATCGCCTGGCCCTGTCCGATGAAAATCTTGCCGTTGATCCCCAGTAAATCTTTTCGTTCCATGCCGGCCTTACGAGGCACACTTCCGACCAGCAACGCCCAATTAATGTCGCGGAAGCCTTCATTGAGATCGGCAGTCGGCACAACCGATTCGAGCAGCGGAAATGCGCAATCGTGCAATTCCATCACCACGCCATCCAGCGCGCCGAGCGCAGCGGGAATCTCAATCAAATGCAATGTGAGCGGTTGGTCCGGCCCGAACATCTGTCCAGAGGCGATGCGAAACAGAAGCGCGTAACCAATCTGTCCGGCAGCGCCAGTTACAGCGACTTTAATTGGAGTCTTCATGATGCAATTAGCCATAAACGCCTTGGTGAGCAAAGCCAAAGCCGTGATAGGTTAACGGGTATCGATGTATCCAACGAGGCTAAACAAAATCATTAATCTCTTCGAATCGCTTCCCGAGGATGAGCGGCGTGAGACACTTGTTTCCTACGCTGACAACGCGAAAAACCAGGGGCCGCGCGAGGGCGAGGACTTCGACCTCATCGATGTCCGAAAAGACGAGGAATGCACAGACACGGTGGGCGTTTATCTGCGCGTCGATGAACACGGCGGAGCGCACATTCGCATGACGCTCGGCCCGGAGGTGCAAACACTGACTCGCTCCATGACGTCGATTCTTTGCAAAGGACTTGAGGGCTCAACGCCGCAGGAAATTCTCGATCTTCCAAGCGATTTTGTCAGGCGAATCGTCGGTACGGAGCTGGTGCGCATCCGCAGCCAGACTGTCTATTACGTACTCACCCGCATCAAAAGCATCTGCAAGGTGTGGCTGGACAGACAACGCATGGCGGAGGTGGCGTAACATTCATCTACGATTCTCGCGTGACGACAGCGTGATTTCGTTTACTGTCCGCGCTGGCGCAGATGCCGCGAAATAACGAGCTCAAAAAAATCTTGCTGATCGGCTCCGGTCCAATCGTGATCGGGCAGGGCTGCGAATTTGATTATTCAGGCGTGCAAGCGTGTAAGGCGTTGCGCGAAGAAGGGTATGAGGTCGTGCTGGTGAATTCCAATCCAGCTACAATCATGACCGATCCTGAATTCGCCGATCGCACTTATATCGAACCGATCACACCCGAAGTGATCGAGGCGATCATGGAACGCGAAAAACCGGACGCCATTTTGCCAACCTTGGGCGGACAAACGGCGCTGAACGCCGCGATGGAATTGAACCGTAACGGGGCGTTGGCGCGACATGGCGTGAAGTTGATAGGCGCAAACGCCCAGGCCATCGCAAAAGGCGAAGATCGGCAACTGTTCAAGGAAGCGATGTTACGCATAGGGCTTGATGTGCCGCGTTCCGGCGTGGCGCGTTCCCTCGGAGATATCGACCGTATCGTTGGTGAGATTGGAACATTCCCGCTGATTATTCGACCGGCATTCACTCTGGGCGGGACCGGCGGCGGGATCGCTTATAATCGCGAGGAGCTCGATGCGATCGTTGCACGCGGTCTCGATCTCTCACCGGTCCACGAAGTTTTGATCGAGGAATCACTGGTCGGATGGAAGGAATTCGAGATGGAAGTGATGCGCGACCGGATGGACAACTGCGTGATTGTTTGTTCCATCGAGAATTTCGATCCGATGGGCGTGCATACCGGCGACTCCATTACTGTCGCGCCCGTGCAGACCCTCACGGACAAGGAATACCAGATGATGCGCGACGCCGCGTTCGCCGTCATCCGGGAGATCGGCGTGGAGACCGGTGGATCGAACATTCAATTTGCGGTTCATCCTGACAACGGCCGGATGGTTGTCATTGAGATGAACCCACGGGTCTCGCGTTCCAGCGCGCTGGCTTCGAAGGCAACAGGATTTCCGATTGCCAAAATCGCGGCCAAACTCGCGGTCGGTTACACGCTCGATGAGATCAAAAACGATATCACCCGCGAAACGCCGGCGTGCTTCGAGCCGACGATTGATTATTGCGTGGTGAAAGTGCCACGGTTTACGTTCGAAAAGTTTCCACAGGCGGAAGCGACGCTGACAACGCGAATGAAAAGCGTTGGCGAAGCGATGGCGATCGGGAGGACGTTCAAGGAAGCATTACAAAAGGCCCTCCGGAGTCTGGAGATCAAGCGCTTCGGTCTATGCGGCGATGGCGCAAATAAAGATGTCGATCCGGAGACGCTGCGCTTGAGGCTCGCTATTCCGAACGCGGAACGGATTTTTTATCTGGCCCAGGCGTTTCAAGATGGAATGCCAATCGAAGAAGTTTTCGAATTAACGAAGATCGACCGTTGGTTTTTACGAAACGTGGCTGAGGTGGTAGCAGAAACGCGCTGTTTAAAGACGAAGGATCTGCACCGCGCCAAGAAACTCGGTTTTTCAGATCAACAACTGGCGGTGGCCCACGGAGTCAACCCGAGCGAGATCCGGGCGAGACGGAAGTCGTCGGGCGTCGTGCCGACCTATCGACTCGTCGACACGTGCGCGGCCGAGTTTGAAGCATACACACCGTACTATTACTCGACCTACGGCGATGAGAACGAGCGTCGCGATAGCGCCAGGCGCAAAGTCATCATCCTGGGTGGCGGACCAAATCGAATTGGACAAGGAATTGAATTCGATTACTGCTGCGTGCACGCGGCCTTTGCTCTGCGGGAGCTCGGATTTGAGACCATCATGGTCAACTCAAATCCGGAGACGGTTTCCACCGATTACGACACTAGTGACAAACTCTACTTCGAGCCGCTCACCCTCGAAGACGTGCTCAACATCTGCGACCAGGAGAAACCCGAGGGCGTGTTCGTCCAGTTCGGAGGTCAGACGCCGCTGAACCTGGCGAGTGGATTGAAGGATGCAGGCGTACCAATTCTGGGCACAGAGCCCGAAAGCATCGAGACAGCGGAAGATCGGCAGTTGTTCGCAACCATGCTGGACAAACTGGGCCTGCGCCAAACGCCGAACGGATCGGCGACGAGCACTGAAGACGCCATCGCAATTGCCAGAAAAATCGGCTATCCAGTACTCGTTAGGCCGAGCTTCGTTCTCGGCGGACGCGCCATGGAGCTTGTCTACAATGAAGAAGATCTCCGGCGTTACATGGCAAGCGCAATTGAAGTCACGCCGGATCGTCCGGTGCTAATCGATCGCTTTCTGGAAGACGCGATCGAAGTCGACGTCGATTGCATCTCAGATGGCGAAACGACCGTGATCGGTGCAATCATGGAGCACATCGAGGAGGCAGGCATTCACAGCGGCGACAGCGCATGCGTCATTCCGACGTTCTCGTTGTCGCAGGACGTCCTCGACGAGATTTCCGCTGCGACAAAGGCGATGGCGCGAGAGTTAAACGTCCGCGGGCTAATGAATGTGCAATTCGCCGTGAAGGGCGATGACGTTTATGTTTTGGAAGTAAATCCGCGCGCGTCGCGCACCGTTCCATTCGTCAGCAAAGCAATCGGTGTCCCGCTTGCAAAGCTAGCCGCCAAAGTGATGACTGGAAAATCATTGCGCGACCTCGGCTTCACAACGGAAGTCGTGCCGAAACATTTTTCTGTCAAAGAAGCAGTGTTCCCGTTTCTGCGTTACGAAGGTCTCGATATTTCGCTCGGCCCGGAGATGAAATCGACTGGCGAAGTGATGGGCATGGATGTCGATCTGGGTCTTGCTTATGCGAAGTCCCAGATGGCTGCTCCACCGCCCCTGCCAAAAAAAGGAAAAGTATTCATCAGCGTCAAAGACGCCGATAAGGAAGCGGTGATCCCGGTCGCGCGAGAATTTGTGAAACTCGGATTTGAAATTATTTCGACAACCGGAACCGCCGAAGCGCTGGCGAAAGCGAAAATCAAAGTGACAAAAGTTTTCAAGATTCACGAAGGACGGCCAAACGTGCTCGATCGCGTCAAGAATGGTGACATTAATTTCATCATCAACACGCCAAGCGGAAAAATTCCCCGCGAGCACGAGGTGGTCATTCGCAATACCGCGCTGGCGGCGAAAATTCCGATCATGACAACAGTGCGAGCCGCGCTGGCAAGTGCGAATGGGATCCGGTCACTGCAAAAGCGCAAGGTTCAGGTGCGCAGTTTGCAGGAATACAATTCAGCTGTCATCCCGAGCGAAGCGAGGGACCTCGCAAAGAGTCCTTGATCACACTTGGTGCAACGGGCGATCCATAATCTGATGTGAGATCCTTCACTTCGTTCAGGATGACCGTGTGTTTGTCACCTTGAACGTTCAGCGTTGAGCGTTACGATTGCCCGACATGAAATCCTTGTTTTGCTGTTTAATTGCCGCCACGCTGGTTGCAGCGGCACTCGCCGAAGAAAAGAAAGAAACTTCTCCCATGAGTACCTCAAACGAAGTCGCGGTGATCAAGACTAACGAAGGCGAAATGGTGGTACAGTTTTGGACTGATGCCGCGCCGAACACGATCGAGAATTTTAAAAAGCTGGCACGTCAGGGTCTCTACAACGGAACCATCTTCCACCGCATCGTCAAAGGGTTCATGATTCAGGGCGGCGACCCCAATTCAAAAGATCCGGCAAAAGAGGACAGCTACGGACAAGGCGGCCCGGGTTACAAGGTCAAAGCCGAATTTAACAATCATTCCCACGATCGCGGCGTCATCTCAATGGCGCGCGGACCCGATCCGGATTCGGCTGGTTCGCAATTCTTCATTTGTCTTGCGCCGGTTCGGCGACTCGATGGGCAGTACACGACGTTCGGCAAATTGATCAAAGGAGACGATGTGCTGGACAAAATCGGGAACACGCCGGTCGAGCGAAATGCGCAGGGCGAAATGAGCAAGCCGACGAAACGCGTGATCATCGAAAGCGTCAAAATCGTACCAGCCGACTCCGTAAAATAGTCGGATGGAAATTTTTGATTCACATCTGGCTTCAGCCAAGTGCTTGCCCTGCGAGCGTAAAGAGCCGTTTTAACGGCTTTTTACAAATCCATGAAATAAGCCGTTTGAAACGGCTTATGACGCTTGCACGTTGAGCAACACCGGTCTAAAGCCCGGTGTTACTGAGAATCGGCATGAATTCAGAATGTACAAAGATCGCTCTCATCCAGATGCACTGCGGCCCGGAACCGGAGAAGAATTTCTCGCGCGCGATTGAATTTATTCGCGAGGCGGCAGCAAAAGGCGCGCAGATCGTTTGTTTACCTGAGCTTTTTCGATCGCAATATTTTTGTCAGACAGAAGACCACAAGAATTTCGATCTGGCTGAGGAAATTCCCGGCAAATCAACATCGGCATTGGGAGAAGTAGCGCGAGAAACTGGGGCCGTAATTATTGCCTCACTTTTCGAGAAACGCAGTGCCGGCGTTTATCACAACACCGCGGCAATCATCGGCGCCGATGGAAAATTGATCGGCAAATATCGCAAGATGCATATCCCGGACGACCCGCTGTATCACGAGAAGTTTTATTTCGCGCCTGGGGACCTTGGTTTTCAGGCGTGGTCCACAGCGCAGGGCAAGATTGGTGTTTGCGTCTGCTGGGACCAATGGTATCCGGAAGCGGCGCGCCTGACGGCGTTGCACGGCGCGGAGATCATTTTTTATCCGACAGCAATCGGCTGGCACCCTTTGGAAAAGAAGGAGTTCGGTGCGGCGCAACATTCCGCCTGGGAAACGATCCAGCGCAGTCACGCAATCGCCAACGGGTGTTATGTCGCAGTTCCAAACCGCGTCGGCCATGAAGCGCCCGCCGGGGGCGATGGTATTGAATTTTGGGGGCAAAGTTTCGTCTGCGGACCGGACGGCGAAATCATCGCAGAAGGTTCAGTTGATCGAGAAGAAATCGTGATGGTCGATGTGGATTGGAGTCGCGTAAATGAGCAGCGCACGCACTGGCCATTTTTGCGAGATCGGCGCGTTGATGCTTACAGCGAGCTCAACCGGCGGATGATAG
>WNFW01001687.1_pt1 | contig 36809 bp, 23 predicted proteins | sample 5400131 | NCBI WGS metagenome assembly WNFW01 (sample SAMN13153362, study PRJNA577476) | soil metagenome | isolation source: 20 cm soil or saprolite under grassland replicate 1 | place: USA:California | collected 2016-06-15 | reverse complement strand
CGGCGAAAACCTTTTTCTCTCTGCGGGAATCGAGCTTGCAAGGACTCCTTGAGTGGTAAGGTGCCGGAGCCAAGCTTCCAATGTGAGTGTCGGTGCCAGGCTGCCCATAGAAATTCCTTCTTCGTTGCGACGGGCGTTTTGTAAAGCATCGAAGAAACGCGTTGCGTTGATAATCCCGATGGACTCGCTAATCAGGGCCTGGCCGCCGATCTCAAACATGCGTGGCCGTTCCGTGGGAGCCTCTTTTTTCATATCCGGTGGGATAAAGCCCTTGTTCCTTCTTTTGAGGATTTCCTCAGGGACGATGCCCCTGAGTGCGCGCCTTAGCAGTGAACGGCGCTGGCCGATGCGGACTAATTGTTGCCAGGGGATGGCGCAGGCGAATTCCCGCAGATCGCGATCCATAAAGGGATAACGCACCTCGCGGAGCAATAGCGGAACTTCCGCGGTGCCAAAGCTGGCCAGCAACCTACGTTCGTATTCCAGGCCGTTAAGCTGATTCTGAATGCTGGGCAAGGGCCCGAAGAGGTTCGTCCGCGTTGGGTAGCGCAACAGGGCGGCGCGATTCCTGCTTACAAACCCAGGATGAAACCAAGGGCTGGCCGAGTCTATGGGATCAGCCATGCCGGAAAGCGAGGGGACAAGAAAGCCACGAACAGCCTGCCAGAGCAATGGAAGCAGAGGGCTTTTCATTTTTGAAGCCCAGGCTCGCAATTGGCGTGACAGGGCAAGGAGTTGCGCTCTCGAAAGCAGGTTTTGAAGTTCAGGAACGGGTGAAGGGGAGCCGCCACCTGTGGGGATTTCTCCTCCGACTCCGGAGAGTGCCACGCGATGCCCGTTTGATTTCATGAGAACGGCGTATTGCTTGAAGAATGCGTCTCTTTCGCGGCTCGGAAAAGGGGTGGCGGCAAAGGGGTCGTTCTCGAATTCCGGTTCAGGAGACGGTTGCGAGGAGTTGTTTCTGAGGTGGGCCAGATTGATGTGATAGCCTGGGCGGCCGCGTTTTTCTTCGACTTTGGCGACCCAATGGAGTTCGTTGAAATCAGGCTCGAGGTGATCGTAGGAGTCGTCGTACCAGGAGATGGTGTCCACGCGCGGGCAATCGGCTTGGCTACGAGCCATGACGAGGTCGGCCATGCAAACAATCGAGCCGGAGTCCACGCCCCCGCTTAGATCAGCGAGAACGGGACGGTCGGAGCGGAGCTTGCGCTGAACGGCAGTGGCGAAGACGGAACGGAAGTGCTCTTCGTATTCTGCGTCTGTGCGGTACGAGATTCTTTTGCCGGGATCGAAGTCCCAGTATTTCCGGACGGATTGTTTTCCGGGCCGAAGCAGCACATAAGACGCGGGCGGGACAGAAGAAATGCCGACATACGGGCTCAGATGCGCGGCAGGAACCTGGGAAAACCAGCCGGCAATGTACTCCTCGCAGATGGCAAAGGTCTTGCCGGCAAACAGAACGAGCGGATCGAGAATGGTGCACCAAGTAACGTGGTCTTTCGCGCAGGAATAGTAAAGATGTTTGCTGCCGAAAATGTCCTTGGCGAGCAGCAGAGTCCGGCTGCCGCGGTTCCAGACGGAGAGGGCCCAGTCGCCGAGGAGTTTGGCAAAACACTTTTCGCCCCACTTTTCGTAAGCTGCGGCGGCAATGGCAATGTCAGTGGATTCCGCGGTCGTTGAATTAGGAAGCTCGCGAAGGAGGTCGGTGCGATTGTCCAAACGCCCGTCCCAGGTCATAACCGCGCCGGAAAGCGATACGTGGGGCTGTTTCTCGCGCCTGGATTCCTTCGTCGTGCAGAAGGCGCGATAAAGGATCTTAACGCCCTCTTTGGAGTAGGATTCATTGCTGTCAGGCCCATAAGGAGCCAGAGTCTCGCCCACCTTCTCAACGTACTCCGGTGAGGGCGGCTGCCCGTCGAAATTCCATCTTCCAAACTGCACGCTCATGATTGTTCCTCTAGATTTCTTGTGCCGATTCTCGAAAAAAGCCGTTGCGGTCTATGGTTCAACGCTCGAGAAGCTGACTTTCTCCTTGCTCTTTGTTGACTAGCCCTCAATCGAGGGCTGCCATGCCAACTCCCGTTTTTCCGGAGTGTCCAGCTTTACAACTCCGAACTTGCGAATATCCTTCAGCCAGCCTTCAATGAAAATCGTGCGGGTCAAAGAGATCATCGGAATCTCGTCTTCCCCCCGCCGGGCTTTTTGTAACGTTTCTATAAGACGTGCTGAGTCGACAATTCCAAGTGAGCCGATCACCATGTTCTGGGTCATTTCCATCAGTTTGGCCCAATCTCGGGAGACTGTTTTCATCGGCGCGCGCGCAACAAAGGCCTTCGTCTTGCGGTTCAAGATTTCGTCCGGAACGATCCCAGCAAGCGCCCGGCGCATCAAGGAACGCCGCTGCGCTGGCCGGACCAACTGCTCTCGTGGGATGGCGTACATGAACTCGAGCAAGTCGCGGTCGAGATAGGGGTAGCGCTTTTCGTAGGCCGGTTCGAAAGACAGCGCGGTGTTGGCCAGTTGTCTGCGCAAGACGTCGAAGGCTTCCACGTTGGCCTGAAGACTGGGCGGGGCACCGAACAGCCTGGTCCTTTTGCCATAACCAGTAAGGGCCGTCCAATTGCGCTTAACAAACCTTGGTTGTAACCAGGGAACCGGTCGAACGTACTCGGGGACTCCCAAAAGGGCCGATGGAAAGAAGTCCCTGACTGCGCCCCAGAACAATTGGAACCACGGTTTTCTTTTGGCCAGGGCCCAGGCTTTCAATTGGTGAGCTAGAGCCCCGAATCTAGCTCGGGCGAGAAGGTCCTGGAATTCCGGTGAAGCGGTCGGCACGCCGCCCATTACCTCGTCACCGCCAGTACCGGAAAGCACCACGCGATTGCCTTGTGAAGTGAGGCAAGCCCTGAGCTGTGGAGAGCAGCGGCCATCCGAACCCGGGGTAGTGATAAAGCGGTCGTTCAGGGGAACGGCAGGTTCTTCGAGCCTTTCTGAGTCTTCCCGCACGCCGACGTCAACGTGCCAGCCAGTCCTGCCGCGCTTCTCTTCAATCTTTGTGAAGTAGGGCCGCTCGTTCCAGTTGGGTTCGGAGTCGTCGTAATTGGAGATGGTATCGAGTCGAGGCGTTTCTGCCTGGCCACGAGCGATGATGCTATCCGCTACGCAGACAATCGAGGACGAATCTCTGCCACCGCTCAGCTCAGCGAGGATGGGGCTGTCGGAACGGAGATGACGCTGAACCGCCTTGAAAAAAACGGTGCGGAAATGCTCTTCGTACTCGGCGTCTGAGCGATAGCGAATTCTCTTTTGGGGATCAAAATCCCAGTACTTACTGATCGTGCGCTTTCCAGGTGTCAGAAGCACTGACGAAGAAGGTGGCACGGAATGAATCCCCTCGCATGGCGTCACGTGCGGCGCTGGAAACACGGCCAGCCACCCGGCGATAAACTCTTCGTTGAGGGAGAAAGTCTTTCCGGCAAGCCTGACCAGTGGATCAAAGACGGTGCTCCAGGTCACCTGATGGGCGTCATAGAAGTAATAAAGGTTCCGCGTGCCAACGGGATCCTTAGCCAGGATGAGCGAGCGGTTATGAGGGTTCCAAATGGATAGCGCCCAATCTCCGATCAGTTTTCCAAAACAATTCGTGCCCCATCGTTCGTAGGCCGCGGCAGCGATGGCCACATCGGGAGAGGCCAGGCTCACAGAGTTATGCAACACGCGTAGGAGTTCCGTTCGATTGTCCAGCCGCCCATCCCACGTGAGCACCGCGCTGGATGGAGATACATGAGGCTGAGTTTCCCGGCGTGATTCCTTTGTGGTTTGCAGTGCGCGATATAGGATTCTCACGCCGCCGTTGGAATACGTGTGGTTGCTGTCGGGCCCATAAGCGGCAAGAATTGAGGCGGCCTTTTCAAACTGCTCCTTGGTGGGAGGCTGGCCATCGAAATTCCACTTTCCAAACTGGACGCTCATTAGTTGGCTCCGCGATCCGCTCTGTTTAAGGATTTACTAGCACCTGTCGAGGACTGCATACATTCCTGGGGTGTACGACTTGTCGTTCACGACGCGGCCATCAACCTCGACCCAGGCATGCGCCTTGAACGGCATTTGTTGAGCGCCAATCACCATTTGCGCCGGCACACCGAACTTCTTGAGCAGACACGTTGCGACGGCGGAACGCTGCAAACACAGGGCTTCCTTCCAATACCAAATGCATGCCATATCCACCGCGTGACAGACTCGTTCGACGATATTGGGCGAAGCTTGGTTCTTGCCGACGGGGTACCTGCGTACCTTGCTGTAGAGGGCTGAAAAATTCTTGCGTGCCAAGTAGAAGTCAAAGTGTATGAGCTTCACGTAGGCCTGCAGTCCAAGGGGCAAGATCACAAGGGTTTCTTCCCGACGAAGACAGGCTGGCTCTGATGCTTGGCGGCTGTCGTCATCGGAAGCAAGCATGTTGTTGTGCATGCGGGTCATTTTTTCTCCGACCTTCACTCTTGTTGTGTTTTTGGGGCGGGCTGGAAAAACTGGGCAAAGCTAACTGAGAACGACTCTGAAGACACCGTGATGATTAGCGATGTGACCCTCCGGGGTCAATACAAGACAGTTCTCATGCGCGGCCAAAATCTGAATGATTCGGCCATTTGTTAAGAAATGAATGAGAAATGCGAAGTTTATTCGCTTACTAGTACCACGAGGAATGCGTCGAAGAAAGGGATTTGCTCGAGCGAAACATCCAGTCCGAATTGATTTTCCGGGCACTGCTCCTGTGTGAACTAAGAGCTTAACGATGGAGGAGCGGCGCTTTCTTGCGTGCAGAAATTCAAGTTTGGCTGGCTTCCCATGGTGAAGACTATCGTTGCTCCATTCGCGAGATCAGCGTGGCGGAACCATACTTTGGAATACGGCTGACCGTTGAAATGGATTGTTTGAATGTACTTGTCGCCTGGAGATTTTCGTTTTGCTTCGACGATGAGCTTTTTCCCGTTGTTCAATTCTATCTCTGCCCGGTCGAATAGGGGGGCGCCGAAGACATAGTTTCCGCTTACCGGATCAACAGGGTAGAAACCCAGCGCGCTGATGACGTACCAGGCGGACATTTGACCGCAGTCTTCATTTCCCGTGAGTCCGTCGGGTTGGTTGTCGTACATTTTTTCGAGAAGGTACCACACGCGCTCCTGCGTTTTGTAAGGAGCGCCCGCGTAAGCATAGAGATAGGCGATGTGGTGGCAAGGCTCGTTGCCATGCGCGTACTGGCCAACCATTCCCGCAATATCCGGAGGCGCATCTGGGGGAAGCTCCGAGCTTTGATTGAACAGGTCATCAAGCCGCTTCACAAACTTTTCGCGGCCGCCAAACAATTCAATGCATCCCTTGACGTCGTGCTGGACGCCAAAAGTGGTTTCCCAGGAGTTGGCTTCCGTGTAGTCGTTCCATTTCTTGGAATGTCCCATGCCTCTCGGATCGAAAGGCTCCGCCCACTCTCCATTTTCGAGGCGCGCGCGGAGGAAGCGCTGCTTGGCGTCGAAGAGGTTGCGATAGTTCCGAGAGCGCTCGCGCAGCAGCTTCACATCCTCCGTTGCGCCTACGGCCTGGGCAACATGCGCGACAGCCCAGTCGTCATAGGCATACTCGACGGTCTTGCTGGCGGATTCCTCTTCTTTGTCGGCGGGGATGTAGCTCAGCTTTCGATAGAATCCTAGTCCGCGATAGTCGTCCTCCATGGCCCGCTTCCTCATGAGCCTGTAGGCTTTCGCCAAATCGATTCGCGGGAATTTCTTTGTGCAAGCCTCGGCGATAACAGGCGCGGAATGATAGCCAGTCATGCAACCTGTTTCTTTTCCTTGCAGCGGCCAGACGGGCATCCCGGCCGGACTTTCTTCCGCCATGCGGATCAGGCAATTCACGAAATCAGGAACGCGATGGCCTTGGATGAGCGTGTATAGCGGATGCGTGGCGCGATAAGTGTCCCACAGAGAGAACGTACTGTAGTTGTGGAGGCCGGAGGGCAGTGAATGAACCTTGCCGTCCATGCCACGATACTGGCCGTCGACGTCGTCGAACAGAGTTGGGGCCAGCATCATGTGGTAGAGAGCTGTATAAAAAATTTCCTTTTGTTTGCGATTGGAGGTTGCGATTCGAATACGCGAAAGCTCCCGCTGCCAGGAGTGACGCGCCGCGAACCGGACATGATCAAAATCCCAACCGGGGATCTCGGGCTCCAAATTCTTCAATGCCGCTTCCGCGCTTACGCCGGAGAGACCGGTTTTGACAAAGATGACCTCTCCGGGTGATGTTTGATAACGAATTACGCATTTAAGACGCCTTCCCTTGGCTTCTTTGGTCCCAGGGAACAGTTTAGCGTCGTCCGAGAAGACTACGAATTCCCTGAAAGGCTTGGAGAACTTCATCGCAAAGTAGATTTTGCGCCCACGAGCCCATCCCGCCGTGCTTCGCTCTCCAAGAATCGTATCGTTCTCTCTGGTTTTCAACTCAGCCGATAAGACGGTATCCGGAGAATTGCCGTAACAGTGAGCAAGGTCGAGGACGATGTGGCTGTCTTCATTGAGGGGAAAAGTGTACTTGTGAATGCCCGCCCGCTCCGTGGCGCTCAGTTCGGCGCGGATGTCGTAGTCCTTCAGAAGCACGGAATAATATCCGGGCTCAGCAACCTCATCGGCGTGATCGAAGCGGGAGCGGTAGCCTTCCTCGGGCTTTTCTCGCGTTCCCGGCACGATCTTTGTGCGTCCCGTGCGGGGCATGAGCAGCACATCGAGCATGTCCCCGACGCCAGTTCCGCTGAGGTGCGTGTGACTAAAGCCCATGATGGAGCCGTCGGAGCGGTGGTATCCCGAACACCAGTCCCATCCATCGTTGAACGTGTCCGGCGAGAGCTGCACCATACCGAAGGGCACGGTAGCGCCCGGATAAGTGTGTCCATGGCCTCCTGTGCCGATGGCAATCTTGACAAACTGCGTTAGGTCGTCTCCGGAAGCGGCTTCTGGCGTCGTGTCGCCTGGCGAGAGCGCATCGAGTCTTCCGTGCAAGCTCACCTCCCCGGTGAGAGCAAGCATCGAACCAAGCAAATCCCTTCTGGTAATCATCTCGGTTATCCACGCGACAAAGGTTTAGCAACAATACGGGGAAACACGGTAACCCTCAAGTGCGTCGCCCCGTAAGGAACAAGTGGGAGGAACTCCGTTTCTGCCGCTGCCGAACCCTCCGTTATTTTGGGAAGTGGCGGCGAGAATCTTTGATCTTTCTTCAGAGGGACAACAACGCTGATGGGCGGATCAATCCACGGATCATCGGTCATCCGTTTACGACTTACTTTTGCTTCGGCCGCCGCCAATCCGTAATTCCAGGGACTGTTAGCCGTGGCATTCCACTCAGGAAATTCTTGGGTCGACCACTTGGGCTCGACGACAGAAGACCATTCTTCCTTAATCGGCAGGGAATAGACGAGCGGCCCGTGTTCCACGCCCACGCCGTTGTCGGGCCAGAGGCTCAGAGTCGTTTTCATGGGCAAGACCAGGGAAATCTTGTCGCCTGGACGGAACTCGCGGTTGAGGCAGGCAAAACCATTCTTCACCGGAGGAAGGGGAAGCAGCTTTTCATTTAAATAGAAGCGTGGAGCCGAGCACCATCCCGGGATTCGGAAAGACCAGGGAAAAGAAACCGGCTTATCCGATTTGAAAACAAAATGAATCTCCTCTTCAAAAGGATAGTTGGTCTGCTCGTGAATCTCGATGGCATGTTTTGTCAAGCCTACTTCGGCTTTCACTTGCGATGGACCATACAGAGTGGCGGCCAATCCTGCTGTGCCAGCCTTCATCCACATGCGAATGGCGTAATTGGGGAAAATACGGTGGACGTTTCCGCCGCAGCAGGCGACCTCTTGGCCCGAGTTCGGACGGTAGGACATCCAACCATTCCCGTACCTTAATACGGCATGACTGGAATTTTGCGTGGCCAACATCTGATTCGCGCAGGAAAAGTATTGATGCGCCTTCCAGTCCTTCTTGATGGCTCCGAAAGCGGCGTTGAAGATTGCCCGTTCGATGCGATCACCCCATAGGCCATCGCCCGTGGCCATCAAGAGATATCCCCAGGTCCAAGTGTGGTCAGCGATGCAGCACGTTTCATGGGAGTCGAGCGCGGTGATTCCGCGATAGTCTTCACTGGTGGAAGGAATGCCATCAATGAGCATGTGGTGATCGAAGACCCGTTGCTGCGCCGCCAGCGCAAAGCGCAAATGCTCCTTGTCTCCCGTATACATGTAGAGGATGGCGGGCAACTTGGCTTTTTCGATGTAGGTCACGCCATGGCCGTTAATCGGAGTGTTCGCGAAAACACGCTGGGGATGAAGATCTCCGGACTCGTAGTCTCCAGGTTCGGCGCTTAGCAGGAAATCCCCCCAGGCTTTCTTGGCCATGGCGAGCAGGCGTTCGTCACCAGTGTGCTCGTAGCACCAGAGCATCGCTTCGACATTGGTTATGTCGCGGGACGGACCGCCGTATGGAGCATGATCGGAGAGATAGTGCTTCTGGATGGCGGCAGCGATTGCCGGATCGCCCGTCGCTTCACCTTTGGCGGCCAGGGCTCGGAAGAATACGGTGTGCGGCCAGCGAAAGTTGTCCACTCGGGGATCGTCTTCTTTTCCATTTTTGGAGAGCGCCGGACCGAGATACCCGTCGGGGAAAACATGATCCAGGGTATAGTCCACCGGAGCCTGCGCCACCCGGAGCAACTGTTGGTTCCCGGTAACATAGGCACAGCGCAGCGCGCCATCGATCCAATATCCTCTTTGCTCCCACGGCCACCAGGATTCGGCTTCCTCTTCGCCGGCCCAGTATGCTCCGGTGAAAGGCCACGATACCTCCGGCAAATGCAGGCTTAATTGCTTGGCTTGTTTCTCCAGATAGAGACCGAGCCAGCCATCGGGCTTGACGGCTCCGGGCGCCAAGGATTGCAACACGCGGTGACCCGCGCGCGCCTCTTTGGAGTTTTCATCGGAGGTTACAATCGAAGTTGTCAAAGCAGAAACCTTGGAGCTGAAATGTTGCAAGCCATGAAGCGCGGGAAAAGCAATCAGGGAACCCAAGAATTTCTTTCGTGTAATCATCGCCGTTGGAAAACAAGGAGAGTGTTCCGGCCCGCCTCACAGGCGCAAGACCGTGTGCTCTTTCTTGTCTTGTAGAGTTTCTCCCCATATGCACATAGACCCTTGAGGCAGGCTTTGTACCAAAGGCGAGAAGGAGATTTCTCCTGCCAACGGGCGACCTGATCAGGGAGTCTTCTCCGCGTCCAAGGGTTTGCGCGCGGTCCTCAGTCAATCATCCACTTTCCTCGAGGCAGAGTTCTTGAACGGACTCCCAAGTGCCATCGGGGGCTCGGGTGAATTCTCGCAAGAGCTCTGTGTCGGAGGTGATCGCCAGTCGTGACCCATCGGGCTTATCGTGAACAAACCAGTGGCGGCCAGTGCCCGGATAATACGGTGGCCCGATAGTTCCGTCGCAATTCAGTCGCAATGATTTCTCCTGGTGCGCACCCTTCAGGCACAATGTCTGACCCTTGAGGCGGTTGGTTTCCTCTTCGTTGATTTGTATGTGCCATCGGAAGGGAGGCTTGTAGCGGCCTTCGAAGAAATCAATGTTCGCGAATTTATGGTAAGGCTTCAGCCCGTGGGCCATGTAGAGGGGCACTTCGTAATCGAAAGTTCCGGTACCAAAGCCGACCCAGTTATAGCGGCGATCGAGCAATTCGAGTTTTAAGCCCATCCGGTGACGCGTGATATTCAGAGGAGTCTGATCGTACGGGTCGTAAGAGGGAACGCCGGGATTGGCGGTGACAAAACGTTCGGTTTCGCGGAGCCATTCTTGGTGAGACTTGCGATTGAAGATCATGAGTCCTGCATTGAAGTACTCCTGGATGGGAATGTCCCAGTCTTTGCACGCGCGGATGACCATGGGATGAAGGCGCTCCGCAACGGCGACAACTGCATCTGTTTTTGCAAAACGCGGGGGATTCCAGGGTTTGAGGCACACCATATCGGAATCGAAGAACATTACCTGGTCATGGTCAACAAGATCGAATATTCTCAGCTTCAAATGATGCGAATAAGGAAGGCCTGAACTCGCAAGGTGCTCATCTCCCAGAATAATGGTCTTCACACCGGTCATTTTTTCGATGGCCTGCGCGGCATGCTGCGCGAGCTTTGTGTAATATTCGCCGGTCCCGATGGTTACGCCGATCATTTGTGCCCCCTGCTTGGTCCTTGATGGCCGCGAGCGGCTAGGCGGCCGCCGGTTCCAGCCGCTGCACGGACTGCCAATGCTCGCCCTTGGCCAACTTGAATTCCTGCACGATTTGAGCTTCTGAGCAAAATGCCAGTGCCGGGTCGCCGGCGCGCTCGTGGACAAACCAGTACTGCGCGAAGCCGGGAAAATAGGGAGGGCCGATGGTCCCATCAGCATTGAGATGGATTCTCATCTCTTCATCCCCCGTCTTCAGTCGCAGAGTGCGATTCTTGAGCTTGTTCATACTGTCTTCGTCAATTTTGATGTGCCAATTGAAAGGGGGCTTGTAGCGGCCTTCGAAGAAATCGATGTTCACGAACTTATTTTCGGGATGCAGGCCATGAGCCATGAAGACGGGCACTTCACAACTGAGCCGGCTGCCTCCGAAACCAATCCAGTTGTATCTTCGATCCAGCAACTCCAGTTTGAGACCGCGGCGATGACGAGTGATGTTCAAAGCCGCCTGGTCATAGGGATCGTATTCGGCGAACTTCTGATCGGTTTGTACGAAACGTTCCGTCTCTCGAAGCCAGTCTTGATGGCACTTGCGATTTAGAATCAAAAGCCCCGCGTTGAAGTACTCATTCAAAGGGATCCGCCAATCTCGGGCGGTGCGGACATGCAGGGGACGAGCGCTCTCGGCCACGGCGACCAGCGCATCTTTCCTCGCGAGGCGTTCGGGCTTCCAGGGATTGAGGCAGACCATATCCGCGTCGAAATACAGCACGAATTCATCATCCACGAAATCGAACAGCCGCAACTTGAGATGGTGGGGAGCAGGAAGGCCTGAGGCAGTGAAGTGTTCATCGCCGAGGATGATGGTCTTCACGCCGATTTTTTCCTCGAGGGCGCGCGCGGCGAGTTTTGCGAGGCGGCTGTAATACTCACCGGTACCAATGGTGATTCCGATCATGTTCTCCAATCCCTCGCGACCGCCTGTGCAAAGCGGTCAGAATTGACAATTTCCATGATTCGTTTTTCCAGGATGGCGTTTACAGAATTACGGTTGAACTTCTGAATGTCGTTCGAGGCATTGCGGATTCTTCGAAGAATCTCAGGGGCGCCTCGCTCCTGATAGAGCAAGAGCATTTTTTGTTGCAAGTCGTCCAGGGAAGGGTAGGCCCACTTCATACTCGAATCGAAAAGATAGAAACAATCTTCCGGCTTGATGTGATCTTCGGCGAAGTCGAGCAGCAAGGAATTGTCCGCATTCATGAACTCGCGGTTCCCCGAGTAGCCAGTTGCGATCGTGGGTTTTTGAAAAAGCATTGCATCGGACAGGGTCAGCCCCCAACCCTCCGAATGGTGCGGGCTGACGTACGCGTCGGCGGTCGCATAAAGGGCGTTCATCTGGGTTTCATTCAGGTTTTCTCGCAGGACGATGATGCCATCGGTCACCAGAGCTCCAGCATCGTCTTGAGGACCAGCCTTGATGATGAGTCTCGCTTTCGGCATGGTTGACCGCTGGTTCCGAAAAGCAGTCATGAGAGCGGTTGTGTTCTTTCGCAAGTCCCATAGTTTTGTCACCATGAAGAAATAGAAATTGCCTGGATCGTAGGAAATGGCGCGCCCAATGTATTCGCCGTCGGCTTCCGAATAACTCGTATCGCGCTCGACGACGTGCGGCACATAGATGACTCGAGGGTGGTGCCTTGCGAAGATTTCCAAGCAGTATTGCGAACATGTCCAAATTTCCTGAACCTGGCGGATCGCTTCCCGATACGAGATGGGCAATTCACTGGCTTCCCAGACGCAATACCCGACGACATACTTCTTTCTCAAGACAGGATAAGTTTCAAAAAGAGAGGCGAAGGTGTGTGGTTCGAAATGAAGAACAACGATGTCTGCGAGATCAATTTCCTTCACTACGTTGCACTGGCTTCGGATAATGTTGCGGTAAACTCGCGCCACTCTTGCATGGCTTGGATATCGGCCACAGCCATAGGAAACCTTCACATTTCTCAGGGTCGACTTCGAGCCGGCAATTTCTTTTGTAATTTCTTGGCCAACCGCTTCCATAGTATTCCCATCCCGACGAGTCACGTTGCACTTTACGCTTTGGTTTTTGCTGGGCGGGCTATCAGCCGTTCAGGGCAACGGACTTCTCGTCCGGCTAATGTAGGGCGGGGATTGTAGCGAGTGCTGGAGCGTTCTTTTTTAGTCTCTGCCCTCAAAAGATAAAAAACCCCTAGCTCCCATGTCAATAGCGTCGGGCCCGAAGTGCAAGTACGGATTGTTTTTCTTGTTTGTGCAAGAGCGAATAACTGTGCGATGAAGTATGGGTTGGAGCTTTTTGAAGTTGAGACGTGGTTTACCTAAGGGCTCCGAACAAAACGGAAGAGGAGAGCAACATTGCAGGTGTCAAGCGTAGCTCGCGTGGCCAAAACTTCCGATGGAAAGGCGGTCATGGAGGTTGCTGGCCGGCCCGCTTTTGAATTGAATCCCGTAGCTTTGAGTATTTGGACGAAGCTCACAGCCGGCCATTCGCTCCGGGAGATCAGTTCGCAGATCGCTGCGGAATTTGGCGCTCCGGAAGGTGTGACGGCAAGGGATGTTCAGCGCTTTGTCAAACAATTGAAGGACCATCTTCTCGTTTACGACGACAACTGAGGGAATGAGGCCGCAAGAGGTGCCGGCTAGTTCTTATCTCGTTTCTTCAAGAGCTTGGACCGGCGAAGAGTCAGGCCGTTTTGAGGCGTGACCAAGCCTTGTGTAGGAATTCTCTTGTGCAGCTACCCATTCGGAGTTCCCTCCGCCCTGCATTTGAAAGCGCTTGGGCCGTTTGCCGAATGTGTTTTGAAAGCAACGCGAAAATGCGGACGTAAAACTGTAGCCGAGAGCTCTGGCCGCTTCGTCGACATTAAGGTTCTTTGACTCTCTGAGGAGCTTTTCTGCCGTCTTCATTCTGACTCGCCGGGCATATGCGCGCATGGTGACGCGGTATAGCTTCTTGAATTGCCTGCTGACCAGCGAAAGACTTATCTGGAATTTCTCACATTCCTTGGCCGGGCTGCACGACAGACTGCCGCCTGATTCGTCAATCAGTTGCCGAATTCTTGCCGCTACCTGCCTAGACCTACACACTGCTTTTTCCAGGATGAGATCCGTGGCCCAGCCCAATAAGAACAATTCAGGACGATGGTAGGAAGGTTGCGACCGTGAAACGCTGTAAGTGTCCGCAGCAGAGGACTCGTACAATGAGGAAACGGGCTTAGGTTTCTCTGTAGCTTTCATGTTACGCAGCGACCGATCGGAAGTTCATTTTGAAGGGGCAAAGGCCATAACGTAATTGTGTATTGGGCGGAATATTGACTGCGACCAAGGCACAACATTCGGGCAGGGCAAAAGGCTGGGGCCAAAAACAGCATGCTGAATGGAGCCTCCTAGCCGAGTCAATCAGGGACAGTTCTCATATCCGGCCAAAGTAGGCTCATTGCGTGTTGGTTAAGCTTCTCTTCATAGTTGTCTCTATGTTGATGAACCAATTCCTGCCGTGAGTTGTCACAAAAAGAAAAAGCCATTAGTTGCATTGTCTAACGAAATCAATTGACGCTCAGTTCGAGTCTTTTCTAACGTCGAGGAGAGAAAGGTGCAGATGTGTTTGATGTTTTGAAGGTACTTCGAATTCCAGGAATGCACCAGATGAAGGCGCTGTATATCGATCAAGTTGCCGGAAACCCCGAGTCTCCTCATACCAAGAACGGTCAGACAATCAAGGGCGCTGGTGTTTTTGAATGGAACCTGCTTTCCGCACTGCTGGAACATGGAACCTACGATGCCTACTTCGCACCCGGATTAACCGAAGAGAAGAGACAAGCACTGGCGCAAGAAGGTTTGAGCGCGGATAGCGTCAGGCGTCTGGTCCCTGTACCTCTTTGGGGACCGCTACCCATCAAGACCGAGGATAAAGTCGTCCTGCTGACGGCCGGACGCTTCCTGAATGCCCTGGCAGGCATTCGTCAAAAACTGAAGCAATTCAACGCACCGGTGTGCGGATTCGTGCACTCGATAAACTCGCCGCGCATTGCATTTGCTTTGCTGCAGCAGTGTTTTGCCGGTCTTTCGGGGGCCGATCTCTTGCTTTGTTCCAGCCGGGCAGGAATGAAAACCATCGACACGTACATTAACGAGATCAACGGGTTCTTACCTTTAGAACTGCACTATCCAGCGCGCCGGGCTCTCGTTCCTTTAGGGGTCAAGCTTCCATCAACGAAGCAGACAACCGGTGGGACTCTTAGGCAGAAGTTCAGTCTAGAAACGGATGCTTGCATCGCCCTGTACTTCGGCCGTTTGTCCCAGACCAGTAAGTGTGATCTTGGGCCCCTTCTTGTTGCTTTTTCCCAGTTGCTGCGGAAAGGGAAGAGTCTCTACCTGATTATTGCGGGGGACGACACGCAAGCCAAGGAAGCTCCACGCCTGCAGGCCCTTGCCAGAGAGCTAGACTGCAATGAAAGCCTTATGGTTTGGGCTAATCCGTCGGCTGAAGACAAACATCTCCTCTATTCCGAGGCAGACTTTTTTGTGTCCCCGAGCGACAACATCCAAGAAACGTTTGGGCTGACGGTTGCCGAGGCAATGGCTTATGGGTTGCCAGCGGTTGTATCGGACTGGAATGGTTATCGAGACTTGGTGAAAGACGGGCAAAATGGATTCTTGATCCCAACCGCCTTCCCATCCACCGTGGAAAGCCTTCGTCTTTGTGATTGCACCATGTCCATGTTAGAGGAAGATTTGCTGGCCCAGTCCACGACGGTCGACGTCTTGGCATTGTCCGAAAGGATGGAGCAACTTGCGGAGAATCCAGAATTGCGCGCGCACATGGGAAAAACCGCCAGACAGTTTGTGGAAGACACTTGTAGCTGGCGGGCCGTGGTGAGACGCTACGAGGAAATCTGGGAAGAGTCTCTGCATTTTGCGAGCAGCCCCGCTTCGCGCCCGAGGAAATCCGGTCAGTTTTTTGACATTTCGCTGGAGAAGTGTTTTGGGCACTACGCAACTGTAAAGCGCGGCGCGGAGCAGAGATGCTTCATAACACGCGAAGGTCGGGAATGGCTAAAGCAACCCGGGCGTTTGTATTTTTTATGCCGCTTGTCAACTGCTTTGAATCCCCAAGAATTCTCGCATATATTGCGGCACATCGCGGATTGTCCTGGTTTCTCGATCAAAGAAATTGTTGCGTCTCTGTCAAACGGTGCAGCCCTTACAGCGGCGGACGCACATTGGATCTTGGCTCGTCTTTTCAAATATGGGCTTGTGACAGACCAACAGGATAGTCCTAAGACATGACCTTGACTTCTCTTTGATCCTTCCAGGTCATCGCCTTTTTCCCGGTTTTGGCCCGAGCCCTCTTTTGCGGTTCGCCTGGCGCGGTTCGGCTCCCCTACGCCACTTCCTTGGCGGCCGCCTTGGCTGGCGCACGAAAAACTATAGCGCGATTCTCATTCCGCAAATATTTTTGCGCCACGGTCATCGTTTGTTCCCGCGTTACTGCCAGAAATTCATCCAAAATAGTGTTTACTAAGTGCGGTTGGTCATCGAAAAGCGCGAAACAAGCCAGCAAATGCATCAGCCCATACTTCGGCATGTAGGGGCCACCATCGTCCAGGCGCGCATAAAAATCTGCTTGCCATTTCACTAACAACTGGTTCAATTCGTCCGTGGTCAGGCCAACCTCTTGAAGGCCGCGAATGACCGCGTCAAATGCTAGTAGTGCAGATTCACTGGGATACTTCGGCCGGAACCGAAGGCATGTAATCAACTGATTCGGACCATTATAGCCGAAGAGATCGTCGATTCCGCCCCAAGCTTCTGCGGCAATTTGCTTTTTTTCCACCAACTCGCGGTGAATTTTCCCGGCTCTTCCATAGTGGAGCTCCTGATCGAGTAGCGCCATTGCGCACCAATCGCTGGTCCGCCTCTCAGGCATCAAATATCCAACGGCCAAGGACGGCAACGCTCCAATTTTCTCTTCAATGTATCCGCGCCGTTCTTGGGTTTGTTCGGGCTCGCTTGGATCGAAGGAGGGAAGAGCCGTTCCAGCGGGAATGCTGCCAAAGTATTGCTCCGCCAAAGCGAGGCCGTCTTGCGGCTTCACGTCGCCAAGCATCAGCAAAACAGCATTATTGGGCACATAATAGGTTTTGAAAAATGTTTCCAGATCTTTTAAGTCGATGGCGTCGAGATCCGCGAAATCGCCATAGCACGTGTGCGCATTCGCCCAATTGCGAAACGCGATGGCAGGCATGTCAAGTATGGGAAAGCCGCCATAGGGTTGGTTCAGCACATTGCGACGAACCTCTTCTTTGATAACATCGCGCTGTCTGTTTAGGTTCCGTTCGTCAAGGTTGAGCGCCCGCATGCGGTCTGCTTCCAGCCAGAGCACGCGGCAGAGCGCGTTTGAGGGCACGGATTCAAAATAATTGGTCCAGTCGCAGCCCGTTGAACCATTAGACCGCCCTCCGCTCGCGTGGATTAGCTTGAGGTGTTGCTCTCTTGGCGCGTTCGCAGAGCCTTGAAACATCATGTGTTCGAGCAAGTGCGCAAAGCCGCCGCGGCCTGGAGGGTCCATGCGGAAGCCAACCTTGTAGTACACGCCCACAGTCGTCACTGGTGCGCTGTGATCCGGTGCGATGACGACTTTTAAACCGTTCGGCAGCGTTATGTATTCAATCGTAATTTGGAGTCGTTTCAATCGTTGCTCTGCCTTCCAGACGGCATTGTTCTTCTCGGAAAGGACTCAATTGAGTGGAACAGCACAGCAGGGCATGGGGCGGCACTACGTTTCGCTGGGCACGGACTTTCATTAATTACTCTTTGGGAGTTGGGCAACGGATTCCGTATTCAGAAGCGCCGTTGGCGCACTATGCAAATGCGTATAGAGGCCGCCGGTGCGAATCAATTGGTCGTGCGTTCCCTGTTCCTGGATCACTCCTCGGTTGAGAACAACAATTCGGTCCACCCATTTAAGCGCCGCAATCCGGTGCGATACGAACACGATGGTTTGGCTGGGAAAATGGCGCGCCAAATTCATAAACACCCGTCGTTCGGACGGTGCGTCGAGGGCGGAGGTAGATTCATCAAGCAGCAAAATCGAGGGTTTGTGGAGCACGGCCCGGGCCAGCGCTACGCGTTGCTTTTCACCGCCAGACAGCGCGTTCCCTCTTGGGCCCACGGGTGTGTCCCAGCCTTGCGGCAACCGCCGAAGCAGCTCTTCTAGATCGGCAATCTCGACTGCTGTATGAAGTTCTCCAGTCGTCGCGGAGGGGTTTCCCAATAGAATATTTTCCTTCAGTGTGCGGTCGAAAAGCACGGCATCCTGCAATAAATAGCAAACCCTTGTTCGCAGGCTTGCCAGCCGGATCTTACGAACGTCAATCCCGTCGATATAAACCGTGCCTCCACTCGCGTCATAAAGCCGGGCGATCAGCTTTGCGATGGTGCTTTTTCCGCTCCCGCTTATGCCTACCAACGCCACTTTCTCGCCGGGCCCGAGTTTGAGTTGAATCCCGTCCAGCACAGGAACGCCATCCCGATAACAGAAATCAACTCTCTCCATTTCCACATAGCCTCGGAGCGGGGAAGGGAAGGTGATGGCGTCGGGCCGTTCAGGCACGCTGGGAGTCCTTTCCATAACCTCCAGAATTCTGCGGATATTGGTCCCTAAGCGATTCAACTGGGAATAAATGTCCACGGCGGCACGCAAGGGATCAAATAAGCGCCCCATGTAACTATAAAAGGCGACCACGCCGCCGATCGTCAGAGCCCCAATAAACACCTGGTAGCCACCATAACCAAGGATCGCGATTGTGCCCGTGGCGATGATGGCCATGTAACAGGAGCTGAACAGGACCTCGACTAGTTCCCGATGATTTACTGCTTTCATGCGCTCCATCGCCCACTTTTGGAATGTTTGCGATTGGTTTTTCTCTTGATGAAGGAGCTGAACCTGAATGACGGAAGTAAGATGCTCCTGAAGAAAACTGCTCTCTTTGGCAGCTTTCTCCTGGGCCAGATCCGAGGCGCGGCGCAGAGGCTTTTCAAACTTCTTTCGGAAAACAAAGAAAAGAGGCATCAAGGGCAGAACAAGGCTGGTGAGCTTAAAATCAAGGGTGAACATGGTGCCCATGACGAAGATGGAGTTGAATGCGGTTTGTAGTGCATAGGGCACCAGGTTCGATCCTCCTTCGGCTACCTGGTCCACGTCCTGTTCCAGGCGATAGAGTCTTTCGCCAACCGGCGTTGAATCATGGTAGTCGGCGGAAAGACGGTTCATTTGCTCCAGGATATTAAGGCGCATCTGGAAGACAAGATTCTGAACGGTTCGAAAATTCACGAGCTGGGCCAGCGTGAAAAAGCCCAGCCGAAAAATGTAAAGCCCAAAGAATCCTAGGGCAGTGAGAAGAAGGAGACGGAAGTCCTTCTTGGGAAGGACATAGTCAATCAGCCATTTGAGAAGCAAGGGATCGAGAAGAAACATGGCGCTGCTTAGAACCACGAGCAGCACGCCAAGTGAGTAGGACGGGAAAAGGGGCCGCATTTGGCGAAGGAACCAGCGCGCCTGCGCTTTGAGCGTCGAACTCACTTCGTCTCCTTTTCCCGTGCATCTGCCCCCCGGGTTTCCTGCCGGTGACCGTTGTTAATAGAATGTTGGCCGCTTGGGTTCAAACCAGCCTTGCGCGATCTTTGCCGTTTGCAGAAAGTTTTGTGGCAGCCGCGGAATTGGACAGCGTGGCCGCCATGGCAAACTGAAAAACAAAAGCATTGGCTTGAGCCCATGTACCTTCCCCAAGTTTGTGATCGCTGGACTTTCTGGATTGAGGGCTCAAGAATGGCCAAATTGCGAACCCGGGCGTCTCGATTGGCGGGCGATTCCAGCGAGCCCTCAACGGACGTGTGGCCGGAAGGATCGGCTCAGGCTCGAAGCCACATTTCAATCCCTGAATTAGGGGCTAAGACCGGACTGCGCCCCTCAAGTTGGTTTTCTACCTAATACTGCCCTGCCCGGTGGCAGGCAGGGCATATTCCGAATATGATTTAGCGGTTAGGCAGCAACGTCTTTAAACTGCCAGATCCTTCTGAAATTAATCGGGCTTAGGTGAAAATGCTTCAGAAAGCACCTCGTGAAATTGCGAACATGCCGATATCCCGCATCGATAGCGATGGCTTTGACAGGTGCATCGGTCGTCCGTAATTGTTGCGCCGCGGCATCGAGGCGACTTTTCTTTGCGTATTCTTTGATTCCCAAGCCCGTGTACGCCTTGAAGAGCCGTCGCGCCTGGCGGCCAGAAATGCCCAACCCAAGCGCTTGGCAGGCTTCATCAAGGCAAGACAGCCCCCTTGCGGGGTCACTATCGATAAGATTCTTTAGCTTTTGCACCCGCCAGTCCTCACTAACACGTGCGTCAGTGGTTTTCGAAAAGAACAACTTGAGGAACTCACGTGGACTTCCCCACCTCAGAACAACAGGTTGCTCGTAGATCATCGACGTTGCCTCCTGGTATTCGCGGTTGGATTAACAAGTTTAGTGATAAAAATTAATGCGATATTCTGAGCCAGGCATCATGCCTGACATCTGTTACTTAGGAATTACAAGGGGCTGGTAGTTCCGGAAACCTGAAGAACTTCGAATACAGCAGCGACTTCGCTACAGGGGAACCGCGGCCCTAACGTCGGAACGTCGGCTCCCTTCTTCCAAATACCGCCACTCAAGCTAAGAGGAAACAAGGAATCGGTCAATAGGGTCTTTCACTCAAATCGAGTAGGGGTAGAAACCTCAGTCGGTTCTTATGCTCAGGCGAATGCACCGGCAAGTGTAAACATAGAGAGGTCTTTCACAGACGATACTAACTTCTCGTGTTACTCCTGGCGTAACGCGCTCATAGGATCGACTCGGCTCGCGCGACGCGCCGGAACAAGACTCGCGAACATCGCAGCGAAAACCAGGAACGGAATAATGATGACAGATGTCGATAGCATAGTGGGCTGCATTCCTTCGACCAAGCGCTCCAAAACTCGTCCAGCTGCTCCAGCAGCAATCGTGCCAATACCTATTCCCAGAGAAATCATTTCCAGGCTTTGCCGAAGCACCAGCCACATGACCTCGCTTGGCCGCGCGCCCAGAGCCATCCGTATGCCAATTTCCGGAACACGCTGACCCGTCAGATACGCCAGCACGCCATAGATGCCGATGCACGCGAGAATCAAAGCCAACGCAGCAAAGACGCCGAATAAAAGTAGCAGGAAGCGTTGCATCGCCAGCGAGTTGTGCGCAAGCTGCTCCATCGTACGGACTTGATAAAGCACTTGGTCGCTAGCCGGCCCTCGTAATTCCTGCCGAAGCGGTTCGACGACGGTCAATGGCGGAACACTGGTTCGGACGGCAATGGACATGAGTTGCGACCAGCGCCGCAAAAATGGCAAGGCCACTTGGGCAAACGGATAATAGAATTGCGCTCGCACTTGAGCCTGATCGTCGCCAGCAAGGCCCCAGTAGCGCACATGACCAACGACGCCCACGATTTTGTAAGGCGCGGAGCACGCTACAAAAGTCTTGGTTGTTTGAGCGCAGGGCATGTCGGGAATCCACAGGCTCCTACCGAGAGCATCCTGGCCTCCGAACGCGCTTTTCGCTAGAACATCGTCCACAACAATTACGAGTTCGCTTCCAAGACGGTCGTGCTCGTCAAAGAATCGTCCTTCGAGCAGCGGGATGCCCATCACCTTGAGAAAATCCGGCGTCGCACTGCTTGCCAACGCCACAGGCTGCTTATCCTGGGGCGGGACACTGGGATTCGGCCAGTAGCCTATTTGGTTGTTGCCTTCCCGCATGGGAACGATGTCCACGGCGGTAACGGACTGCACTCCGGGGACGCGACGCGCGCGATCGATGACTTCTTGCCAGGCCGCGGGAATCCCTGCGGGATCCGTAAGCGACGCCGGTGAAAGCGCCATGCGCATCACCAGCAGATTGTGAATGTCTAGGCCGGGACTAAGAGAAGATGCATGTAACAGCGTCCGCCCGAGCATGCCAGCGGCAACCAACAGAACAATCGCAAGCGCAATCTCAGAGATGACAAAGGCGGAATGCAGACGCCGGGAGCTTCCAGGCATCGTTCGCGCGCTTGCACGAAGTATCTGTTCCACGTTGCGTGCAGGCGCACGCAATGCCGGGGCCAGTCCAAACAATAAGCCGCTCAAAACGGAGACGCCGAGGGCAAACATCAGGACGCGCCAATCGAGTTGGATTTCTTCGGCGCGCGGCAAATCTCCCGGCCAGAAGGTCAAAAACGGATGGAGCCCCGTGCCTGCCAGCCATATACCGAGCAATCCTCCCGCAATCCCCAGGAGCGCGCTTTCCGTCAGGCACTGTCGCACAAGCCGGCTACGGCTCGCGCCAAGAGCCACGCGCATCGCGAGTTCGCGTTCGCGGGAGACCGCACGCGCCAGCATCAAGCTGGCCACGTTGGCGCAGGCAATGAGTAAGACCAGGCCGACCGCGCCCAGCAGGAGCCAAAGCGTCGGCCGCGTGTCACCGACGTCGGGCTGCAAGCGCTTCACTAGGAGAGAACGACCTGCGTTCGTGTCCGCAAATGCCCGCGCCAAATGACTTCCGGTCAGGGCTATTTCAGCCTGCGCCTGCCCAAGTGTGGCATCGGGCCGCAGGCGCGCCACAACGTGGACCGGTTGCGCCATGCGATTACGCAAGTATCCTGTAGCCCAGTATCGCAACGGGTGTCGCTCCAATCCGGTCTTCCTCGGGCAAGAAAGCACGGCCTTGCGCTAGCGGCACGCGCACGACAGAAAACAATTCCGGCGAAATTTCGAAGTAGTTCACATACTGAGGTTCACCCGGCGCGCTGAGCGTGCCATTGTTATAGACCAGCGCAGCCAGGTCGAGAGAACGGCTTTCGCGCTGGCAATCGAGAAAATCCAGGTATGCGACCTTTTGTTCCCCATAGATTTTTGTGTTCCACGCGTCGGTGTGACCATTCACCGCGACTAACCGGTTGGGTTCGGGAAAGGGCAGAGGCTTCAGTAGAACGCCGCTAACAAGGCTGAACATCAACGTGGTCGCTCCGGTGCCGAGCGCCAGCGTCAACAGGGCGACCGCAACAAACCCGGGCCGGTGGCGAAAGCTGCGAATCGCATAACGCAGGTCTTGAAGAAAATCCACGGCCCAGCGCCATCCCCACATGTCGCGCGTGACTTCTTCAGTAACGCCGACGTTTCCGAATTCACGGCGAGCAGCATGCCGGGCAGCTTTTTCTGTTTGACCGGATTCCATGCCGTCGCACTCCGCAAGAAGCAAATGAGTCTGAATCTCTTCTTGCAGTTGCTTATTGCGTCGCTCCCAAAACGTCCATCTCATCGCACGTTTTCCTTTTCGGCAGGATTCAGGATGCCCGTGATGGCGGCAGTGAGGCGTTCCCAGCGCGAACGCTCGGCCACCAATTGCCGCTTTCCTGATTTCGTCAGGCGATAGACACGCAGCCGGGGCCCAAGATCGGAAGCCTTCCATTCCGCCTCGATCCAGCCCTTGCGCTCGAGCCGGTGAAGCGCTGGATAAAGCGAACCGGTGTCCACCTTCAATATTTCCCCCGAGTTCGTGCGAATGGCTTTGCTCAGGGCATATCCATGCCGGGGCGCCCATTGCAGCGTCTGCAGGATCAGCATATCCAGGGTGCCCTGCAAGAGCTCAGTACGATTTTGGTAGCGATCTTTTTGTTTGGACATTCTTGGGTATGTAGACTCTCTTCTTAGTCGTAGGTAAGCATTCTACATACCATAAAATCAAACAATGGACTGAGCTCATTTAGTGGAGTGGCTACGCTCTGCAGTTTCCCGGGCGACGCCACCGGATGAATCAGAAAGCGCTGGAGTTAGACAGTTTGGCGTTTGACGGCGACTGCCGTCGCCGCACCCTCCTGCTCGGTAATCTTGCCTTGGTGTCGGGTTCGCGTAGGGTTAAGCTGTTCGTTGTTGGGACGGGCAATCCCATTTTCGGGTAATTTAGAGTACCCTCGTGGCGGGGATACAGGCTAACAGCCTGAGGCTAAGGGACTTATTGGAAGGGAACCTTAGGTATGAGAGTTGCGTTTCAAAGATACGGACATTAACTTATGGACATCCAACGACCTTCAAACGCACGTGCAAAGAAAATCCGCCGAATTGCCTATGGCTCGGTAGCGTTCCTTCTTATTGGGGGAGTTAGCTACGGGCTCTCCCGGCTGCGGCCGGCGGCGCCTGCAGTGGACCGCGCCACAATCTACACCGACGAAGTGAAACGCGGGCCGATGCTGCGGGAAGTACGCGGCTTGGGGACGCTTGTTCCTGAGGACATTCGGTGGATCCCCGCACAAACGAACTCAAAGGTAGAACGAATCGTGCTGCGGCCGGGAGCGATCATCCATCCGAACTCGGTCATCCTGGAGCTGAGCGATCCGCAATTGCAGCGTGACCTGCTGGATGCACAATACCAGCTCAAAGGCGCGGAGGCGGACTACGCCAATCTAAAGGTTCAGGTAAACAGCCAATTGATGAACCAAAAGTCAGTGGAAGCCACTGTTCGCAGCGATTATGAACAAGCCCACTTGCAGCATGAAGTCGACCTAAAGTTATTCAAAGAGGGCATCCAGTCAAGCCACATTGAGGAGCTCTCAAGAGTCAAAGAAGACCAGCTCAAGATTCGCTTGCAACTGGAGGTAGAACGGACGCGGGTGGCGACGGATGCCGCGACGGCGCAGCTTGCTGCGCAGGAAGCGAAGGTCGAGCAACAGCACGCGCTTTATAACCTGAAGCACGGTCAGTACGACGCATTGCACCTTCGCGCGGGGATCGAAGGAGTGCTCCAACTTGTCCCTGTGGAAGAGGGACAGCAAGTGACGCCCGGAACGAACCTTGCGCGCGTGGCCGACCCGAAGAAGCTTAAGGCAGAAATCAAGATACCGGAAACGCAAGCGAAGGACGTAACCATCGGGCAAAAGGCGACGGTGGACACACGAAATGGCGTCGTCGAGGGACACGTTTCACGAATCGATCCATCCGTTCAGAACGGGACGGTGACCGTGGATGTGAGGATCACTGATCCACTGCCACATGGAGCGCGGCCTGACTTGAGCGTTGACGGAACTGTGGAGCTTGAGAACTTAAAGGACGTGCTCTTTGTGGGCAGGCCGGTGAATGGTCAGTCGGACAGTACGATTGGAATCTTCAAGCTCGTTGATGACGGCGCGGAAGCTGTGCGCGTGAGTGTCAAGCTAGGGCGGAGTTCGGTGAACACGATTGAGATCCGGGATGGGCTGAAAGTCGGAGATAAAGTGATTCTGTCGGATATGTCGCAGTGGGACAATTTCGACCGCATCCGGCTCAAGTAACCTGTGGTGGGTCCTCGAAAACGGTCTGGGGAAGAAGCCAAGAAGACGGGAGCGGGGGACGAGTTGATGCAGACGCTCTTGCAAGATCTGCGCTACGGGCTGCGGATGCTCGCAAAGAATCCTGGGTTCACCGCCATCGTCGTGCTGACACTGGCCCTTGGCATTGGCGCAAACACGGCAATTTTTTCGCTCTTGAATCAAGTGTTGCTGCGGCGTCTGCCGGTCCGTAACCCCGCGCAGCTCGTGATCTTGAAATCCCCTGGACCGAAGCCCGGCCATGTGTGGAGCGACGGCGACGATTCGGAAATTTTTTCCTATCCGCTGTACAAAGGCCTGGCGAAGAACACCGCTGTATTCGATGGGGTGATTGCGCGCTATCAGTTCTCCGCAAGCATCGCCAGTCACGGCCAGACAGATCGCGGCTCCGGCGAGCTCGTTACAGGAAATTATTTCGAGACGCTCGGAATGCGCCCCGCCCTGGGCCGCGTGCTAACACCCGCCGATGACGATGTTCAAGGAGCGCACCCGGTTCTTGTGCTGAGCCACGGTTATTGGATGCAGCACTTTGGCGGCGACGCCGGGATGCTGAATCAAACGATCCTCGTGAACAACACGGTGATGACTATCGTCGGCGTGGCGCAGGCAGGATTCACGGGCATACAAGTGGGACAAACACCGGACATCTTCGTGCCTATGACCATGAAGGGCCAGATGACTCCCATTCGCAACGGACTCGACGACTGGAATGACGCTTTCCTGGCTGTGCTGGCTCGCCTGAGGGCAGGCGTGTCCAAAGAACAGGCGGAAGCAGCGATCAATGTGGATTATCATCCTCTGCTCGAGCAGCAAACCGCGACGCTGCATTTGCGCGAGGGAGGAAAGGACCGCCAGGAATTTCTGGGCAAGAAAGTCGTGCTCTATCCCGGCGCGCAAGGCCGCACCACGATTCAACGAGACTCCGGCCCCGCGCTGAAGGCCTTATTTGCCATGGTTGCCATGGTTCTGCTCATTGCGTGCACGAACGTGGCTAACCTGCTGCTGGCCAAGGGCGCGGCCCGTCAGCGCGAGTTCGCCATTCGTTCCGCGCTCGGTGCGACCAGGGGGCGGATGATACGCCAGTTGATGGTGGAAAGCGTCCTTTGCGCCCTGGCGGGAGGCGGGCTTGGCCTTGTTTTAGGCGCCTGGCTCATGAACATTTTGACCCAAGCCGTAATTACGGAAGGAGGAGTCCAAGGGCTAACGTCGAGAGTCGATACGACCGTGCTTGGATTCGCGGCGGCGGCAACGGCGGCCTCGGCTTTGGTGTTCGGCTTGATTCCCGCCTGGCGGGTCGCGCGGGGAGGCGTATCGCAAATGCTGAAAGACCAGGGTTCTACGTCTTCCGCCGGACCAGGCCATGTGCGCTTTCGCAAATGGCTTGTGGCCGGACAAGTGGCATTTACCCTGCTGCTTCTTGTGGGAGCTTCGCTGTTTGCCCGCACACTCTGGAACTTGCGCAAGCAGAATCTGGGACTGAGCACGGAGAACTTGATTACCTTTTCGATTTCGCCGCAACTAAGCGGCTATGACGAAGCAAGAGCCGTGGCGCTCGTGGACCAGTTGAGGGAGCGGCTCGGGGCGCTTCCGGGAGTGCTGGGGGTGGGGTCGTCGCAGATTCCAATCCTGACGGGAACTGACATGGGCACGAACATTACCGTCGAGGGCCGCGAAAACCTGGACACCGATGACCGGCACGTGGATTACGACGCAGTAAGCCCGAATTATTTTTCAACCATGAGGGTGCCGTTGCTGGCCGGGCGCGAATTCAACGCCAGTGACACCGCGACGAGCCCGAAAGTGGCGATCATCAATGACGCCATGATGAAGCAGTTTTTTGGGAAGAGAAACGCGATCGGCGCGCACTTTGCGACGGGCTCCGGAAACGGACTCAAGTTCGACATTGAAATCGTAGGCGTAGTGAAGAATTGGAAACAAGAGCATGTCCGCACGGGAGACCAGCCTTATTTCTTTCGGCCATATGCGCAGTTCGGAAAGCTGTTTGGCATGAGCTTTTACGTGCGCACCAAGCAGGACCCGCTGCTGATCGCCAATGACTTGCGGCAGACAGTCAGGCAGCAGGACGCGAATCTGCCCGTGTATGAGTTGAAGACGGTACGCCGCGTGGTAGATGAAGACTTGTTCGCCGAAAGGGTGATTGCGGGACTTTCTTCAAGTTTTGGGGCGCTGGCGGCCATCCTGGCGGCTCTGGGTATTTACGGTGTGCTGGCGTATCTGGTGGTGCAGCGGACAAGAGAGATTGGCATTCGCCTGGCACTTGGCGCGGCGAGCGCGCACGTTCGGGCGTTGGTATTCAAGGAGGTCGGCGGAATGGCGCTTGCCGGGGCGGCCTTGGGGCTGCCTTTGGCGTATGGGCTGGCGCGCGCCAGCGAGTCGCTGCTCTTCGGCGTGCACGCTAACGATATTGCGGTTTACCTGGTATCGCTAGGGGTGATCACGATGATCGCTTGTGTCGCGTGTTACGTTCCCGCGCGAAGAGCCACACGCGTGGACCCGTTAGTGGCATTGAGATATGAATGACTGCGATCCAGCTGACAGTTGGCAGTTGCCAATGAAAGCCGGAATTGTCAGGGGTAGGCGATGAGGGCCCAGAAAGCGACTGAGGAGTGCTGAGGATTAACGCATGGTAACGCTCTGGCAGGATCTGCGCTATGGCGTGCGAATGCTGGCGAAGAATCGCGCGTTCACGGCGGTTGCAATCCTGACACTCGCTCTTGGTATCGGCGCAAACACTGCCATCTTCAGCTGTATCAATGCTTGGATTATCAAGCCGTTGCCCTATCCGCAGTCCGAGCGCTTGATGGTATTCGCAACGCATGACCAGAAAAACGGATGGACCAGCGAACACGTAACGTCCCCCGCGGACTTCTTCGATTTTCAGAAGCAGAACACCTCGTTTGAGCAAAGCGTAGCTTGGGCTGGCGCGAGTTTAAATCTCACTGGTGATGGGCGTCCCGAGTTAGTCGACGGCGGGCGAGTGACTTGGAATTTCTTTGATACGTTGGGCGCCAAACCCATTTTAGGGCGCACCTTTACGCCAGACGACGATCATTCGGGCGCGCCGCACGTGGCCATTGTTAGTCAGGGACTATGGCAAGGACGATACGCCGGAGACCCAAAAATTATTGGACGCAACATCGCGATTGGGGGCGAAGCGTATACGGTCGTCGGAGTCATGCCGGGAACATTTCAGTTTCCATTGATGGGTGTCGCCAATTTATGGACTCCCCTGGCGCTGACCGATAAGCAGCGTGCCGACCGGAACGGTACGTGGCTGCCCGCATTTGGTCGGCTAAAGCCCGGCGTGACGTCAGGGCAAGCCGAAGCGGAAATGGCGGTGCTTTTTGCTGGTCTCGAAAAGCAGTTTCCGCAGACGAACATGAATTTGACTTGGCTGGTCAACTCGATGACTTGGGATATTCGCAGGAAAGAAGGCGCGCCCGAACTGATGATCTGCTTCGTGATTGTGGGGCTGGTTCTGCTGATTGCTTGCACGAACGTCGCCAATCTCTTGCTGGCCCGCGCGACGGGTCGGACGAGGGAGTTCGCCGTGCGCGGAGCGCTTGGCGCGTCGAAAGAGCGGCTGGCACAACAACTTTTAACGGAATCGCTGCTGCTGTTTCTTCTCGGGGGAGCTGCCGGAACTCTCTTTGGTTTTTGGGGGATGAAGCTGATCGAGTCGTGGATTCCGGGTCACATTCGCGGATACTTGCTAAATTACGGGCATGTCGATCTGGATTTAACAACGCTGGCGTTCACGATGGGAATCGCGCTTTTGTGTGGTCTGGTCTTCGGGCTAGTCCCGGCGTTCGAGAGTGCAAAGCTCGACGTGAATCACGCTCTCAAAGAAGCGGCGGGCCAAGCCTCCGGCAGTTCGCGCAGCGCGTGGCTCCGGGAGGTCTTCGTGGCTGCCGAGATTGCGCTGGCGGTGGTGGTGCTCATCTCCGCGACACTTTTGGTAAAGAGCTTCATCATTTCCGTGCGATCGAGTCCCGGTTTCAATCCCTCGAACGTCCTGACAGCGCAACTGGCGCTGCCGAGGACCAAATACACACAAGATACTCAACTGCGTAGTTTCAGCGAAGAAGCGCTGGAGCGCATCCGCGCCCTGCCGGAAGTGGCTTCCGCAGGCATGGCCAGTCATGTCCCCTTTGGTGGCTTTGGCCAGGGCATCGCATTCGAAGTTGTGGGAAGGCCTCTTCAGCCCGGCGAAAGACTGGGGGCACCCTTCACCGCGGTATCCCGGGATTATTTTTCGACGATGCAGATTGGGTTAGTGAAGGGTCGACTCTTTGATTCTACCGACGCATATGGTAGCTCACCGTCTGTAATTGTCAGTCAAACGATGGCCCAACAGATTTGGCCGGGCGAGGATCCCATCGGGAAGAAACTTCAAATCGGCGAGCAGCGTGCCGTCGGCACAATCGTTGGCGTGGTGAACGATGCCAAGATGTCCCAATTACGTGAGCGCCGCGGCTGGCACATCTATGTTCCCATGGCTCAGTTTCCCTCAAGGACTTTGGCGTACGCTGTGCGCACTGCGGGCGATGCCACTGGAAACCCTGATAGCTACTGTGGACGCCGGCTACCGTGTGGTGACTAAGCTGATGGTTTTCTTCGCCGCTCTGGCCATGTTTTTGGGAGCCATCGGGATCTATGGCGTGATGGCGCATCTTGTGTCGCAGCGCATCCACGAAATCGGCATTCGCATGGCGCTAGGGGCAAGCCCGGCGCAAGTGATGCGCATGGTCATCGGGCAGGGGCTGAAGCTCGAATTGATCGGCGTCGCTATAGGTGTCCTCGTTGCGCTGGGGGCGGCCCGAGCGCTCACAACGGAGCTCTATCAGGTCACTCCGAGTGATCCTGCTACGTTTATCGGAGTGCCGGTACTGTTTGCCTTGGTTGCCGTGGCCGCGTGTTACATTCCTGCGCGGCGTGGGATGCGCGTGGATCCCTTGGTGGCCCTGAGATATGAGTGAACTTTGGTCAAGCTTTGCGCGTAATGACCAATTGAGGTCAAGCGGATTTCGCGAATCAAATGCGATAAGGAGAATCTATGGTTGAAACGAACGGAACTCTGATCAAGATGGAAGGTGTAAAGAAAGTTTTCTACACCGATGAAGTGGAGACTCATGCCCTGGAGGAGATTCATCTGGAGATCAAGAAAGGGCAGTACATCTCCATTGCCGGTCCTTCAGGTTGCGGTAAATCCACGCTGCTCTCGATTCTGGGGCTGCTCGATTCGCCTACCGATGGCAATTACATGCTGAACGGCCAGTCGGTGGCAAAGCTTACGATCAGTGAGCGCACGCGGATCCGCAACCGCGAAATCGGGTTCATCTTTCAAGCGTTTAACCTGATCGGGGACCTCACCGTCTATGAAAATGTCGAATTGCCGCTGACTTACCGCGGCACGAGCGCTGCCGAGCGGAAGCAGAAAGTGCAGCAGGCCCTCGAACGCGTGGGCATGGCCCACCGTTTGCGGCATTACCCCTCACAGCTATCCGGCGGTCAGCAACAGCGTGTTGCCGTGGCGCGTGCGTTGGTGGGCGATCCCCTGATCCTGATGGCGGACGAGCCTACCGGAAACCTCGACTCGAAAAACGGCGAGGCTGTCATGGAGCTGCTCCGCGACCTGCACCGCAACGGCGCTACCATTTGCATGGTCACGCACGACCAGCGCTACGCCAACTTTGCTGAGCGCACCATCCACCTTTTCGACGGCCGCATTGTCGAGGAGACTCGGGAAGCCGAAGTCGGGGCCTGACGCGGAAGGAGCGGCACGGCCACGATTTGGCAGGAAATTCGCTCCAATGGGCTACCCGCATCGATGTTTTGGTTGCGCCGCCCCATGAATGATTTGGATATCCCCGATGAGGAATTCAAAGGGGCAAAGAAATGCAAACCATGTGGCACGATCTGCGATATGCCCTACGCATGCTGGTGAAGAACCCCGGCTTCACCGCCGTGGCCGTGCTGACGTTGGCCCTGGGGATTGGCGCAAACACTGCCATTTTCACGGTCGTTTACGGCGTGCTGCTTCGCCCACTTCCTTATCCGCAGCCCGACCGCATCGTCCAGATCACGGCCAGCTATAGGGGCCAGATCGATTATTCGGGTTTCAGTGCGCTCGAATTTGATTTTTGGAACCGTCACAGCGAGCCCTTCGAGTTCCTCGCCGCGCGGACTGGTGTGGGGTTCAATCTCACAGGCGGCAGCGAATCCGCACGAGTGCGTGCGCACCGGGTCTCCTCTGCCTATTTCAATGTCATGGGCATCCAGCCCTTTCTGGGCCGCAATTTTTCGGCAGACGAAGACAACCCGGGCGGCCCAAACGTCGCCGTGCTCAGCTACGGTCTGTGGAGGGCACAATTCGGCGGAAACTCTCAGATCGTCGGGAGCAGCATCTCGCTCGACGGGGCCGCCTACACCGTTATTGGCGTTATGCCAAGCGGCTTTCAGAGCGTACCGGCCGCCGACCTCTGGACCACGATCGCGCAGGTGAATAAAAGCATCGGTTCGGGAATCAATTACACGTTGATCGGCCGCCTGAAAAACGACACTTCGCGCGCCCAAGCTGATAGCTACCTGGGTGTCGTGAAAAACTCATTCTTCCAGGAATTCCGTCGTGGGACTCCTTCCGCGTACCGTCAGGTGATCGCGTTTCGCGCCATCCCCTTCGGTTACATGATCGCGTACGGCTATCGTACGCCGCTTCTAGTACTCTTTGGCGCGATTGGATTTGTATTGTTGATCGCCTGCGCTAACGTGGCCAATCTCCTGGTGTCGCGCTCCGCCGCTCGAACGCGCGAATTTGCCGTTCGCGCCGCGCTCGGCGCCGGGCGTTCGCGCCTCTTAGCGCAATTACTCAAAGAAAGCTTGGTCCTCGCCATTCTGGGCGGGGCTCTTGGTTTGCTGCTCGCCGTGTGGCTGCTGAATTCTCTGCTTGCCTTGGCGCCCACGGACTTGCCGCGCGCCCATGAGATTTCCCTTGACCGCTGGGCTCTTGGCTTCACAGTTCTTGCCGCTTTTTTGAGCGCCATGTTGTTTGGAAGTGCTCCCGCCCTTAACGCTTCAAAACCGAACGTGAACGAGCCCCTAAAGGAGGGCGCGGGGAGAGCGAGCTCTGGGGTCGGCCACCAGCGGCTTCGCGGCGCGCTTGTTGTCGCCGAAGTGGCTCTTTCACTTGTGCTTCTAGCAGGCGCCTCTCTGCTCATTAAAACCTTCGCCAATCTCCTTCGAAGCGATCCCGGCTTCGACCCGCATGCGGTTCTCTCCGTGCAAATCTGGCCCACGGGCAATGAATTCTCTTCCACTGAAGTGATGGTGAATTTCAACCGCAACGTCGTGCAGCGCATCAAAAGCATTCCCGGCGTTCAGTCTGCGGCCGTTGTGGGTGCGGGCTTGCCTTTGGAACAAGGCGGTAACGTCGGTGTCGAGTTCCCCATCCAAAAGCGGGACGAGAGCATCGACTACCGCCAGATCACGCCATCTTATTTCCAAACGCTGGGTATCCCGTTGCGCCAGGGTCGTTTTTTCACGGAAGCTGATTCTTCAGATTCCAGCAATGTGGTGATCATCAACGAGAACCTGGCGCGACAGTATTTTGCCAATCGTAGCCCTCTCGGCGAGCACGTAAAGGTAGCCGACCAGGACAGGAAGATCGTAGGTGTGGTTGGAAATGTGCGCTCTTTCCTGAACGAGCCCGCACCACCCACGGTGTTTATTCCTGATGCGCAGTCCCCCATCGGTTTAGCGAAATTGTTTATTGGCTGGTTTCCGAATTGTATTCTCGTGCGCACCGCTCAGAATCCTCTGGGCATCAGCAAGGAAGTGGCGGGTGTGGTGCGCAGTGTGAATTCGGACGTGCCTGTTGGCCACATCCAATCCATGGAGGAGACCCTATCCACCTCGGTCGCTTTTCAAAAATTCCTCATGACGCTGATGAGCGTCTTTGCCGGGCTTGCCGTCCTGCTCGCCGCTATCGGCATTTATGGTGTGATGGCCTACTCCGTGGCGCAGCGAACGCATGAATTTGGGATTCGCCTGGCGCTCGGTGCTGGCCGAAAAGACGTGCTGGCGATGGTGCTGTTCGGCGCAGGGAAACTCGCCGCTCTCGGGATCGCATTGGGATTGGCTGGCGCGTTGGGCCTCAACTACTTGCTAAGAAGTCAACTTTACGGAGTCAGTCCCGCGGACCCAGCCACGTATCTTGCGGTCTGTGCTCTTCTTGGTTTGGTCGCTCTTGCCGCCTGTTACATCCCGGCACGTCGCGCTACGCGCCTCGACCCATTGAAGGCGCTGCGTTATGAATGAAGAGCAATCCTAAAGGAGACCTCTTGGAACCATTGATCCAGTTACGCAATCTTGAAAAATCCGTGGAGGCGGGCCCGAACCGGTTTTTCCTGCTTCGCCGCATTAATCTGGATATTCAGCCGGGCGAGTTTGTCACCATCATGGGGCCCTCAGGCGCTGGGAAATCCACATTGCTTAGCATTATCGGCATGCTGGATGGCGCGTGGGCGGGTGAATTCTATTTCCGTGGAGAGCCCGTTCACAAACTCAACGTCAAGAAGCGCAATGAACTCCACAAAGCCAACATCGGGTTTGTCTTTCAAAGCTATCACCTGATCGACAATCTGACGGTCTTCGAAAACCTCGAGGTGCCGCTCTCTTACAAGAATGTTCCCCACAAAGAGCGCGTCAGCCGTGTTTGCGATGCCCTGGATCGTTTCAATATCGTTGGCAAGAAGGACTTGTTTCCCAGTCAGCTTTCCGGCGGACAGCAGCAGCTTGTGGGCGTGGCCCGCGCGGTGATTATGAACCCGAAACTGATTCTTGCCGACGAGCCCACGGGGAACCTTCATTCGGCTCAAGGTGACGAGATCATGCAGCTCTTCAAAAGACTCAATGATGCCGGCACGACGATCATTCAGGTCACGCATTCGGAAAGAAATGCGGCGTATGGGCACCGCATCATCCAACTCAAGGATGGATGGGTCGTGGATGAGACGACCACGGCTGACGCGAGTGCCAGCGCAGCGCAACCGGGCTAAGAAACTTCTTTCTCATAAGTTGTAGAGGCTGCTAAATGAGAACACTCTTGCAAGACTTTCGCTATGCCATCCGCATGCTCGTGAAGAGTCCCGGCTTTACCGCGGTGGCCGTTCTGACGCTTGCCCTGGGCATCGGTGCAAACACCGCCATCTTCAGCGTGGTCAATGGGCTGCTCCTGCACCCTTACGGGATACAGCATCCCGAGCGATTGATGGCCATTCGCGCGCGCTACGAAAAGTTGAACCTCAAGAGCATCGTGATTTCCGCGCCGGACTATACGTTTGTCCGCGATAACAAGCAGACTTTCGCTGCGGCCGCCATCCAGACTGAAAATGATTTTAATTACGCCACAGGCGCCTGGCCGCTGCGCCTGCGTGGCGCCAGCGTATCCTGGCAGTGGTTCGATGTGTTCGAAGCCCAGCCTTTGCTGGGCCGTGTCTTTACGCCCGAAGAAGATCAGCCCAACGCCAATCGCGAAGTTATTCTGGCGTATAACACCTGGAAGTCGATTTTTGGCGGCGACGCGGACATCACCGGCCGCTCCGTGCAGCTCAACCAGCAGCCTTACAAAATCATTGGCGTAATGGGGCCTGAATTCCAGTGGCCGAGCCAAACCGATCTTTGGGCTCCGCTGGGCCTTGCGCCCAATGCCTTTGTCCTCGACAACATTTTCAATGAGAACGCAAGGCTATCCTAAGGCATCCGGCTGGAGTTTGTTCGCCGTTCCCTTCACGGAATTTGTCTATGGCGACGTGCGCACGCCGCTGCTGATTCTTCTGGGCGCCGTAAGTTTCGTTCTGCTGATAGCGTGCTCGAATGTCGCCGGACTTTTGCTGGCGCGTGCCTCGGCTCGTGCGAGGGAGTTTGCCGTCCGCACCGCGCTGGGCGGCTCACCTTGGCGGCTGGCCCGGCAGATGCTCACGGAAAGCGTGGCGCTGGCCTTTGTCGGCATGGCCCTCGGCCTTGTGATTGCCTGGCAAGCGGTTCGCGCCTTGTTGTGGCTCGCTCCAGAAAACCTTTCCAGCGGCCTGGACATTCACCTGGATTTGTATGTTCTCCTTTTCACAGCGTTGATTGCCGGCGCCTCCGCGATCATCTTCGGTGCCGCGCCGGCATGGCAGATTGCGTTTATTGACCCACAGCAGAATTTGAAGCAGGGCCGCGGCACAGGGGAGGGAAGCGCCGGGCGTCATCGCTTTCGCAGTGCGCTAGTGGTAGCGGAACTCTCCCTGGCTTTGGTGTTGCTGGCGGGCGCTGGCGTGTTCATGAAGAGTTTGGCAAAGCTCAAAGAAGTCGATGTTGGCTTTCGTCCCCGCGGCCTGATGACCGCCGCATTGGCCTTGCCCGATCGCCAGTACGACACTCCGGACAAACAGATTGCGTTTCTGAATAGCACATTAGACCGGCTCTCCAATTCCGCCGGTATCGTCTCCGCAGCCGCCGGAGTGCCATTGCCATTCAGTGGGTTCGGAGGCTCCGCTTCCTTCAACATTGAGGGCCGCGTAGCCCCGCCAGGGGATCCGGGGCCGCACGGCGATGTTCGCGGAGTTAGCCCGCGCTATTTTGAGGCCATGGGCATTCGGTTGATCCGTGGTCGCGTCTTTACCGATCAAGACCGCCGCGGTGGCCAGCCTGTCGCCATCATTGACGAAAATCTCGCCCACGAGTATTGGCCAAATCAGGATGCTTTGGGGCAACGCCTTCGCAATGGAAACAATGCCCCCTGGAAGACCATTGTTGGCATCGTGACGCATGTGCGCCATTATCAGGTTGTCGGCGAGGAAGCATCTACTAGTGGCACAGAAGGTTCTGCGAAGGGCGTCTATTACTTTCCGTTGTATCAAGAGAATTCCCCCGCCACTTTTCTAATCGCCCGCACAAGTGGTGATCCAACACCTTTGTCCGGCGTGATTCGCGCTGCGGTGCACGAGGTGGATCCCGGTCAGCCCGTTTCTGATCTGAGGACCATGGACCAGCGCATCGCCATGTCGATGGGGCCACGGCGCTCTGCCGTGACCTTGCTCAGCGTGTTCGCGGCGATGGCGCTGACGTTGGCGGCGGTAGGTCTGTTCGGCCTGATTCGCTACAACGTTACCCAGCGCACTCAGGAAATCGGTGTGCGCATGGCGCTCGGCGCGTCGCGCCGCGATATCTTGGAAATGGTGCTCGGTGAAAGTCTACGGCTCGCGCTCCTGGGAGTTGCTGGCGGGCTTCTTGCGGCCTTTACTCTCACGCGTGTTCTCGCCAGCCTCCTCTATGGAGTGAGCGCGACCGACCCCTTGACGTTTGCGGGCACAGCATTGCTGCTGACTTGCGTGGCCCTGCTGGCCTCCTGGGTTCCCGCATGGCGAGCCACGCGTGTCGATCCGCTCGTCGCGTTGCGCTATGAATAAAACGCTTGGTTTTGGGCCGCGCTCGTTGTGCCCGAAGAACAGCAATACGATAAACTCTAAAATTACATTCGAATGAAGACCGCCACCACGCCATCTTATCGCGTGCTTTTAGCTGACGACCAATCGGACATCCGCGATTCGCTTCGTTTGCTGCTCAAGGGGGAGGGCTACGAAACGCAGGGCGTAGCTTCTCCCGCGGAAGCCTTAAACGCCCTCGAAGCCCGCGAATTCGACGCCGTCCTCATGGACCTCAATTATGCGCGAGACACAACCTCAGGTCAGGAAGGCCTCGACTTGCTTACGCGCATCCAGGTCATCGATAGCACAGTCCCGGTCGTGGTCATGACGGCCTGGAGCAGTATTGAGCTGGCGGTCGAGGCGATGCGCCGCGGCGCCCGAGACTTCATTGCAAAGCCCTGGGAAAATAACCGCTTGCTTTCCATCCTTCGAACGCAAATCGACTTGCGTCAGGCTTTGCGTCAGGCCTCTCGCCTCGAGGCCGAAAACCGCCTCTTGCGCGCGGAATCGCGCCCCACCTTTCTGGCCAATTCTCCCGCGATGGCTCCCGTCCTTGAACTCATTGGGCAAATTGGCCCCTCCGACGCCAATGTTCTGATCACCGGAGAACATGG
>WNFW01000203.1_pt1 | contig 36856 bp, 33 predicted proteins | sample 5400131 | NCBI WGS metagenome assembly WNFW01 (sample SAMN13153362, study PRJNA577476) | soil metagenome | isolation source: 20 cm soil or saprolite under grassland replicate 1 | place: USA:California | collected 2016-06-15 | reverse complement strand
AATGTCATTTTTATGATTATCCTGTCCGGCCATACAGTTTGTCAATAAACCCGGACTTCTTGATCTCCTCCAGAATGGTCGTGTCCATCAAACTCGCGGGCTTGGCTGTCTTTGCGTTCGGATGAGTCAATGAGTCGAGAGCACCCTGGACGCCGTTCGGTTCCGGGATGGGATACTCACGCAAGCTCTTGGCGGTTCGATCGTAGAGCTCCTTCTGAACCGTCGGCTCTTTAATGCCGCTCTCGTCCATCACGGCATAGGCCGCTGTCGGTCGAGTCTTGTAGATGGAGATTCCTTCGACATAGGCCAGGAGTATTCTACGCACGGTGTCCCTTTGGGTTCTGATGAGGGACGTAGGAAACGTGACGCCGAATCGGGCGTAGTCCAGCGGCAGCTCGGCAAGATCCGCCAACACGCGGCAGCAAGCTGTAGCCATAATCTTGTGGAGACCCTCCGGACTGACTAGAGCGGCATCGACATGCCCCGCTGCCAGCGCGGTCATGCGCGTGGGCGTGTTGCCAGCCTGCAAGAAGTTTATTTCCTTTTCCGGATCGAACTTCCAGGAGCGCAAAACCATGCGCGTCACGATGTCGGACGCCGATCCGAGCCGGCTGACGGCCACCCGCTTGCCTTTGAGGTCTTCGAGGTTGACGATGTTCTTTCGGACGACAAAAATATGTTCGAGACGGTTGATGGTCACCGCCACGAGTTTGAGATCGGCCACGCCTGATACCGAGAGATTCAGCATCGCCGGAACGTCGGAATCAGAAGCAGCGATGTTTCCACCGGCCATCGCCTGCGTCAAAACGCTGCCGCTGTTGAAGTAAACGGCCTTTACGTTGAGACCGTACTTTTCCCATATCTTTTCCCGCTCAATGATCCGGCGCAGATCCGAGACCAAGCCAGCCCCGCCGCTATGACCTAAAATAATGTTGGTTAACTGCGCCTGCGCTATGACAATGCGCGGCCCGGCTATCCACAACAGTAGTCCGAAAGAAAGAGCCAGGATTTTTTTCATGTTCTGACTCCTCGCACGGTGGTTGTTTCTATGAATTTACGCCATGGGCGGAATGGTGGCACAAGGATCAGATTAGTGGTCTCGCTGCAAAACCTCTTTGAGCAGCGAAGCATACTTTTTGTCGAGTTGATTCTTGAATTCGTCGCTCACTGCGTTGACGGGCGGGAACTTGTCGCGCCACTCGTAGGGCCGGGTGGCGTCGATGATCGCCCGCGAATTGAAACCTTTGCGTTCCTTGGGAATAGCCGGATCGAGGGGTCCGCTCCAGCAGCGGCGAATGATGTCGATGTTTTCCGGTTCCGAGCGGGTGGAGATGGCCCAGATGACGTCATCGGGATTGTAGATGTCGATGTCATCATCTACGACAATGACGTATCGGCCCAGATAGGCACCGGGCCGGCATTGGCTTGCGACGAGGGCTGCTTGCTTGGCGTGACCGGGATAGCGCTGCTTGATTTTGATGATGGAGAAAAAGCGATAGCCCGCCGGGTGGAGCCAGACCCCTTTGACGTCGGGCACCCCGGCGTCTTCCAATGCGTTCCATATCAACGCCGAACGCTGGATGGAACGGTGAAAGCCTTGACCGGCGGACGGACGCAACGGCGGCTCGCCGCACAAGATGGGATGGTTTCGATAATAAAGTGCTTTGACACGCACCACCGGCTCAGGCCGCGTATCGCTGGCGTAGTATCCGGGCCATTCACCGAACGGACCTTCGGGAAGATTATCGCCGGGCGCCATCTCTCCTTCGATCGCGATTTCCGAATAAGCCGGAATGGGCAGGCCCGTGTGCGGCCCGCGCACCAATCGAACCGGTTCGTTCAATACGCCCCCGGCGTAGGCGAACTCGCTCATCTTGACCGGCACGTCCGTACAGCCGGAGATGAACAAGAGTGGATGATGGCCAAAGGACATCACGACGGGACAAGGCTTGCCCATGTCGAAATATTTTTGTCGATGAAGACCGCCATGTTTTCCCGGCGATATGTAAAGCGCCAAGGCATCCTGGGCCTGAAGCATGACGCGATAAGTGCCGGCGTTCACCCAGCCCTCTTCCGGATCTTGGGTGATTACGAGATCGTCGGTACCGATGTAACGTCCGCCGTCCAGTTCGTGCCACCGCGGAATAGGAAACGCTTCCAGGTCGATGTCTTTCTCGACACGATTCTCGAAAATCGGCGCGTCCTTCACATATTCCGGTTCCACGGGTTGGAAATTGCGGATTTTTTGCCGCCACGCTTGGATGAAATCCGTTGTTCCGAGCTTGGGATCGGTCCCCATGGCCAAAGCCAGTCTCTGGATTCCGTCGATTTGACTGCAAAGGATCTGTATGTCTTGGCGGGCATCGGGAATTTTCTCGAAGAGCAAAGCGGGCGGATGCTTGCTGCGCTCCAAAATCATCTCGAGCAATCCGCCCATGTCTTTATCCCAGGGAACCCCCTGGATTCGGTGCAGCTGGCCGATGGACTCAACTTCTTTCATCCAGGCGCGTAGGTCGTGATTAGCCAGATTCATCTATGCCTCCTCTCTTTCCGTCGGCTTAGCTTGCGAGTTCAACTGCCGCGCGATGCATAACTCCGTAGAGATCCACCGCTGCAATGGCGCAATATTCTATGCTATAACCCTCGCGTACGTCGGCGTAGCCGTCTTCCAAGATGCGCTGCATGACCATGCGATTGAAACTTCCGTGACCCATCACGCCATCGTCGTGTTCTTTGAGGTCCGCTTCCTCGTGAGTTGAGAAATAGACAGCCTGACTGCGGCTGAAGCCGTAGTGCGTCGTCAATGCTTTGAACCAGGCCGCCGCCCAGTGGCCGATGGGCTCTTCGGTAAGCATCGAGAACCACCACTCGGCCACCGTGCCTTCCCAAAGGAGCGCGCGCTTGAAGTCCAAAATCGCCCGGGCCTCCGGCAGCATCGGCTGGCGCAGGACATCATCTTTGGTGAGACCCAAAGCCTCCGCGGTCTGTAGCATCACGAGCACGTGGCCCGGCGGCTTCGGATGAATAAATTCATCGGCGATCTTCGCGCCGAGCGGCCCCAGGAGATCCGAATGTCGTTTAAAGAATCCGATGTGCTTGTGATAGGAAGCGGCGATGAGTGTGTTGATCTCGACGGTGAAGTTGCCCCAGTTCTTGAAGAAGAGTTTGATCGCGGACATCGATAATTTCCCTTCAACGAACTGGCTCATGAAAGCGCCGCGCGTGACGCGCTCTTCCCAGCGCTGAATTACTTTCTTGTTCAGGCCGTCGACGAAGCTCTTGGCCTCTTCGGGAGTCATCGTTACGCCGAGCTTCGGTGTTGCGCCGCTCATCGCCCAATCCTTTGTTACTTGGTTATGTTCTGTATAGATTGTCGATAAACCCGCTGTCGTCGATGCGGCGCAGAAAGTGAAAGTCCCAAAGCGACATGGGGTCCGTCTTCTCGGCCGTTTTATCTTGCTCTATGGAGATTTCATAGACGTTGCTGATCGCCGGGATGGTCGCGTAGGGCTTGGCCTGCAGGATCATTTTGAGCTCGTCATAGAGATGGATGGTGGCTTCATCGTCCAGATCGCCCTCCGCTTTGTAGTTGTCTTTGATGATCTTGATGGATTCGGCCCGGTGTGTCTTGAAATAAGCAATTCCTTCACAGAGCCCTTTGAGAAACTTGTCCACGATGTCCGGATGTTTCTCGACAAAGGAAAGACAGGTTGAGACCGTGGTGAACCAAACCATCGGCAGAAACGGCACGTCGATAACCTTCAGTCCCGCTCTGCGCGCTAATAGATCGGCGGGCGGTGTGACAAAAGCAGCGTCGGCTTTGCCGTCGCGGACAAACTCCCAGTGGGGCGTCTCACCGCGGAAGCGTTCCAGGGTGCATTCTCCGAGCAAGCCGTTTTGCTTGATGAACAGCCACGTGTTGAGCCCCGGATGCTGGCCTTTGGACGCAACCTTTTTTCCGCGCAGGTCTGAAACTTTATTGATGCCGGAGTCGGGCCGCACCACCATTCGGTGGTTGAGCAGGCTCACGCTCTGGCCGAGGTAAACCCATCGGTCGCCTTTGGGCCGCCTGATATACGGTGAAAGATGATTGCCACCGACAAACTCCACGCTGCCGTTGGCAACGTTGTTGTGCGCATCTTCTGAGCTGATGAAATAATCGTACTCCACCTGCAGTCCATGTTTTGCCCAGGAGCCCGACTCCGCGACGACGTGGAGAAACGGCAGATGGCTGTCCGAGCGATAGGGGAATTGTACTTTGTCCATGATGGCTATCCTCCTTTGATTTATTGACAAATAATTGTTTCAAGGGCCGAAGCCTACAAGGAATCTCAGATCGATTCAACCGAGCGTCCGGGTTTCGCATGTCGGGTTTCGAATCTACCGCAGAGTAGGGCTCACTTAAATGTCATTCTGAGCGGAGGCGAAGAATCTCTCAAAAGCTAAGACCCTTCGCATTCGCTCAGGGTGACATCGAGTGATGCAAACGACAAAGCGCTCCTTTTGGCGACATTGAATTTTCATCGCGATGTCATTTCGGTTGCAGCTGCGCCAGCCATTTCTCCCAGATCTCTTTTCTTTTCTCGGGGCTGAATTTGTTCGACATCGGGAAGCGGTCCCGCCAGGTGAAGGGCTTGCAAGCGTCGATGAGCATTCGGCTCATGGTGAAGTCGCCCTTGTCGCGTTTTTCCGGTGGCAGACGTGGATCGAGATCGGAACTCCAGGACTTGAGTACTTGGACCGACTCCGCGGGATCGACGCGCGTGCACATGGCCCAGATCACCTGTTTCAGATCTACCGGATCAATGTCGTCATCCACGGCGATGAAATAACGGTACATGCTGGCGCCGGTATGGAGTCCCGCGATGGCCGTGAGCGCGTGCATGGGATGGCCGGGATACCGTTGCTTCAATGAAACGACGACCATCAAAGTGTGGCAGTGGCACCAGATGCCTTGGATATCCGAGACGCCGGACTGTTCCAGATGATCCCAAATACGCGCCGCGAATAGCGGAATGCCGTAGCGCTCGGTAATCGGCAGCAGCGGGGGATTGCCGAGCAGAATCGGATCGTTGCGATGCATGACCTGCTTTACCCGCACAACCGTCTCTTTGCCGCTGTGGGTGTAGTAACCGGGCCATTCGCCGAAAGGCCCTTCCATCTCGGCCTCTTCTTCCGGCGGTGGGATCTCGCCTTCGAGAACGATTTCCGAGGTTGCGGGCACAGGCAATCCGGTGAGAGGCGCGCGAATGACTTCCACCGGCGCGCCGCGCAAAGCGCCGGCATAGTCGTATTCACTGGCACCGGCTTTGGAAGCCGATGGCGCCGCCATCCAGGTCGCCGGCTCGCAGCCAAGGACGATGGCGACCGGGCAAGCGCGCTTCGATTGCCAATACTCGCTGGCGATCTGCTTGCCGTGTTTGTGATCGATGATCCATAGCGTGAGGCGGTTCTTGTCCACGACGCAGGCGCGGTAGGTGCCGACGTTCACCCAGCCGCTGTTCGGGTCCCGGGTGACAACCATATCGCCGGTGCCGATATAGCGGCCGCCGTCGTGTTCATGCCATTTCGGCGTGGGAAATTTCTCCAGGTCTACACTGTTGCCTTCAAAAATATTCTCGGTGACGGGTCCGGACGAAACTTCGGTGGGAGGAAATGGCTTGAGGCCGCGAAGCTTCTCACGCCAAGTCTTCAGGATATCGAGCTTGGGCAAATCGGGAGACAATCCCAATGCCAGCGCCGAACGGCGCGGTGTGGCGAGAACGTTCGTCGCGATGCGGAAGCCTTTCGGATAACCTGGAATATTATCAAAGAAGAGAAGCGGCCCATCTCGTTCAGCCATTAATTCTGTCAGACAGCCGATCTCAAGATTCCAATGGGCGCCGTCAATCTCTTTTACTTCTCCAATGCTGGCCGCAGCGTCGATGAAGAGCCGTAAATCAGCAAACGCCATTGATGCTCCCAATCACTGGGATTGTTTTTGTTGCCGATTTCTCTTCAAGCGGCATGATTCACCTGTTCGGACACCGCGGTGTCTAATGGGTCGCCTTGTAGCAGCCGTCCATCATCATTGCGTTCAGGTCCGCGGGCGTGACCGCGCAATACTCCGCTGAGTAGCCGGGGCGCTCGATGATGCCCTGTTGGAGCAGGCGCAGTAGTATGGTTTGTGTCACCGCGCCGTGCGCTTTACGATCCAGATGATCCATGGTGTCGGCTTCATGATGCTTGGAAAAATAACTCGCCTGGTCCGCCGTGAGACTATAATGGGTCGTCAAGGCGCGAAACCAATCCAGGCAGGTCTCGCCAAAAGCGTGCTCCCACAAGACCGAGAACCAGTATTCCTGAATCTGCCCGTCCACCATTAGCGTCCGTTGGAAATCGGGGAGAGCGCGGGCCTCGGGCAGCATCGGCGTCAGCAAAACTTCTTCAGCGGTGAGTCCCAAGGCTTTGCCGGTGCCGATGAGGATCTGAATGTGACCCGGCGGACACGGATGGCCGAACTCGTCGAGGACCTTCTGGGTATACACTTCCATCAGATCGACGTTCTTCACGAAGAACCAGAGGTGCTTGTAAAAAGCCGATGTGTAAATCGAATTGATGACCGGAACGAAGGCGCCCCAGTTCTTGTAATACAGCTGGATCGTTTCTTTTTTGAGTTTTCCTTCTCGTAGTTCATCCATGAAGCGAGTCTTGTCGACGGTTTTTTTCCAGCGCTTCTCTAATTTGGCCGCGAGCTCCGCGATTAGCTCTTGGGCTTGTGATTCGGTCAATTTCAACATGAACTTTCTCCTTGAAGAGTCGGACTGAGAATTCGCTAAGTACTTACATAGTGAAGAAGCGCCGAGGCTGTCAAGCAACGTTCGTCCGTGACTCCACATCTCAATTGTCCTATTTTTCCAAACTTCAACTGTCTTCACGCTCGGTCTTTCTCTACGCGTCCTTCGGCGAGCGATCTTCGGTGACGGCTCAGAGCGTTTGGCGGCCCGCACGTCAAGGTGGAGCGGATCGGAACGCCAGGGTCGGTCGGCTGGCAGGAGCCCGCGATAAGAGACTGCCGCAAGCGGGTCAATTGACAACGGGGGGTCCAGTGGTTATTTTAACGAGCAAAACATCTAAGTTGAGGACTTTTCATGCCTATCTACGAGTATCAATGCCAAAAATGCGGCACATTCGAAGTCACCCAGAGGATCACAGAAAAGCCGTTAGGCAAATGCCCTAACTGTAAGGGGAAGGTTAAGAAGCTGATTTCCAATACGTCCTTTCAATTAAAGGGCACCGGCTGGTACGTGACCGACTACGCTCGCAAGGACAAAGGAGCTGGAAAAGGCGAAAACGGAGCGAAATCCTCGACCGACTCGAAAAGCGAATCCAAATCCGAGTCTAAAACCGAGAGTTCCTCGGGTAACAGCGAAAAGTCCTCTTCCGCATCGAGCTCCACGTCGACTTCGTGACTTAATCTCGTAGATTCATTCCTGCAAACGATCCAAACCAGCGGCGCTCCCATGCGCCGCTGGTTCTTTTTGCTCCATGACGACTTCCAACTCGTGAAACAGGTCTAGATTTGAAATTTGTTTTTCGCTATACGTGGGGCAGTCAACGAAAAACTTTTTGAAGGAGGATTTGCTCGATGGCTCAGACTATAGATCATATCGTCGATCCCAACGATGCGAGCCTGACGTCAGAGATGGTGCAGTTTCCCGGCAATGCAGGAAATGTGCGCGCCTACGTCTCTAGGCCGAAGGATGGGAAAAACTTGGGAACCGTGATTGTGATCCACGAGAACCGCGGGCTGGTGAATCACATCAAGGACATCGCACGGCGATTCGCTAAAGACGGCTTTGCGGCGGTCGCGGTGGACTGCATGGGTCGGATCGGTGGCAGCGATCAATACAACGGGAGCGATGCGGCCACTGAAGCGATCAAGAAAGTGACCGGAGCAATGGTTGTGGAGGATTTAACCGCGGCTCTGAATTATATGAAAAAGCAGAGCTACGTAAACGGTAAAGTGGGCGTCGTAGGATACTGTTGGGGCGGGGGTAATTCGCTGAACTTTGCGACGAAATGCAAGGATCTGAACGCCGCGGTTGTGTATTACGGCCGAAATCCCGATCCGCTGGATTCCGTGGCGAACATTCCTTGTCCGTTGATGGGCAATTATGCAGAGGACGACGCGAATATCATGCCCGGTGTTGAGCCGCTCAAGGCCGCGTTAGCGAAGGCTGGTAAGCATTTTGACATCAAGGTCTATCCCGGCGCCAAGCACGCCTTCAACAACAACACCAATGCTGATCGCTACAATCCGGAAGCAGCTAAGGATGCATGGGGGAGAACGGTAAGTTTCTTTAAAGAGAACTTGGCGTAAGTTTCAAATCGTGGCGTGCGGCTTTACCGTCCCGGTGGGGTCGCATGCCGCACTACTTCTTCTCCGATAGTTCGGGCCGCTCACCCACCGCCTTCTTTGCCACCTCGGGTGTGATCAAGTACGGCCCTTCAGTGGTGTCCTGCCAGATCTGTTTGGTGAGGTCGGCATTGCCGCCGGTTACGAGGTAAGATAGAGCGCCGCTTACCGCTCCGATCGACACCGAAATCGCTTTCAGGGGCAGAAACAACAGGTTGCCGGCCGTCATTCCTACAGCCTCTCCCGCCGTCTCAATCGCATCTTCGGCCCGCAACACGGTGGGAATGAAGCTACTTAGAATAAGTCCGAGCGCCATCATGGAGAGCTTAGTTTTGGTGCGTTTCAACATCAGACTACCCCCGTAAAAAGAACCTCGACCGTATGGCGTCAACTCCGTGCGAAGCATTCCAGTAACGCCGCACTCCGAAGTAGTAGCAGCAGGTCTCGTTGTCCAGATCATTATTGAAGCAGCGGAGCTGCCCATCCTGAAATCGCACGCGTGCCAGACAGGTTCCACCGGGCACGGACGAGGTCATCACTTCCATGACAACCCCGAGTCCCCACGCCTCATAGTGAAGATGGGTGACTTCATCGCCGACACGGAGAAAAAGTCGTTTGCGTTCAGTGAGCGCGCCGGTGCTTTCGTCCCGGTGATAATGCTTAACAACCAAATCAACATCAGGGGGCGAAGACCTCACGCGATGCGCCGGTGATTGAGGTCGACAGATCGGCTTCTGAGAAACGCGAGAGATTGCTGTCGGACGATTGGCTCTACCATTGCCTGTCTTGCTTCGTTTCACAAAAATCCCTTAGCCATTTCGACCCGCGTCGTATGTTCACGTATAATTGCCCAAATCCACCCCGGCCGTCAATAGTTTCAACCGCCTGGAGCCCGCGCATGCCAGAGGCTGCCGGTCCCGGTTCAATTGGTCGAGATCGGATCAGCCTTTCTTAAACAATCTACCAGATGCTAGTCAAATTCCGAGATGTCACGAGCCACATTTTGCCATTTTTTACGTGGGCTTTCGGAAATGAATCTTCAAATCATCCCGGCATGGATTGCACATCATACAAAGCAGGCAGTGTATTTCGCTCCACGGAATTCACAATTTGCGCCGCATATCAGCTTAGAAAGGCCATAACTACCTCGGCCAATGCTTCCGGGTTGTCCTGATGGACCATATGGCCGGCGCGATCGATATCCACGCGCCGGCGATCTCTGATGGCGTCGAGGCGCCGCTGCACATCGGGCCGCCGGGTTTGCCGACTCTCTTTCCCTAGGATCACCAGAACCGGGCATTCGATCCGGCGGTAGAACTCGATGGCCTGTTCCGCATAGAAAGGCTGGGGTGAAGTCGTGCGGTGAAGCGGGTCGAATTTCCAGACCCATTTTTCGTTATCTGTCCGGCGCATGCCCCAACGAGTGAGTTGCAATGCGCGCTCCGGGTCAAGGCGCGGGTTGACTTTGTGAAAACGCTCAGCGGCTCCTTCGACGCTTGGATATTCGAAGCTCGCGAAATCCATCGTAGTGCCTTCCCGGATAGCCTTCATCTCGGAAAGAAATTTTTCCATTCGCAGCGGCGCGTCCGGGAACGCCATGCCCAGCGGCCCGATCCCTTCGACGAGAACCAACTTTCTCACGCGCTGGGAGAAAGTCCCGGCATAGAGGAACGAGATAGTTCCACCCATGGAATGTCCAACGAGATTGATGGAGGGAACGCCCAGTGATTCGACCACGCAGTCCAGATCGTGAACGTAGTCGGGGAAGTGGTAATAGCCACCCGCGCCGACCCAGTCGCTGTCGCCGTGCCCCCGGCAGTCCGGCGCGACGATCCATAAGGGCTTAGCGGATTTTTCCTGCAGCGCGGCGACGAAGTAGCTCCAGCTCCGGGCGTGGTCACGCCAGCCATGGACCAAAACCAGGGGCTCTCCGTTTCGCTTGCCCCACTCCAGGTAATGAATCTTGAGGCCGCGCACCTCGATGTAGTCAGAGCGAGGGTCTCTCATATTTGCGGCGCTTTGGCGACCGGTACTTCGATGAAATCTTTTTTCTCGTTGGACCAAGCGAAGGCGGCGACCCGTCTGACGGTTCGATCATAGATAGACACGACAATCTGGGCGGCGCCGGGAAAGGTCGGCTCGCCGAAGGGGCTGGCGAAAGCTTTGTCCTCCGGAGAAAAGTAAGCGTCGTGGTTCGGATGGGAATGATAGAAGGCTTTGAGCCTGGCTCCGCTTCTGTTGGCGTTGTCAATGACGGACTCCAGTTCTTTGTAATCCATCGCGTAGGCGATGGCAGCGGTGCGAGGGTAGGTTTGCGGGTCGAGCGCATGCAACTGATTCTGGATATTTATCAGTCGCTGAACGCGGTCCGTGGTTCCGTCGGAGAGGACCACGCCGCAGCATTCGTCGGGAAATTCATCCTGGGCGTGGCGCGAGATTTCGTTCCACGTTGCTTCAGAGAGAAGTAGAGTTTTCGGGCCGTCCATCGCGTCGATCGGATCGCTTTCCAGTATTTTCTCTACCATAGAAAAATCGCAGATTAAAATCGGCGCGGCTGGGTCCCGGCCGCGGGACGAAAAAAAAATAATCTCATTGGGTCAACTCCCCGCCAGCTTGCTGCGCAAACGGGATTTCGAGTCCCCTCAAAGTCCGTCATTCCTGCATGCTTGTAGCAGGAATCCAGGCGAAACTCTGACTGGACCCCGATCAAACATTCTGGGTGACGACTTCGGGAGAACTTTCATAAATGTTTTTTGATGCCCCGCAGCTTGCTCTGGGGTAGTTCATCGTTCCTGCTTTAACCGTAAGTATTTGCGCGCTGTCGAGATGACGCTGCACAATCGACCGCGATTTCATTTGAAGAAGAATGGTTTTCAGGGGCTCCGGAGCGCTTAATAGATCACTTTTTCTTCGACCAGTCGATTATATTCCTGTTCGCTCAGCCCCAGGAGTTGGCGATAAAAATATTCGTTGTGTTCAGCGAACAGGGGATCGCGCTTTGAAGGACCCGGAGGCGTCCTGCCGAGAATAAAAGGCGGTCGCTGATAATGCATTTTGCCGATCTCCGGGTGCTCCAGCTCGATCCATTGAGGACGTTGTGCGAGTTGCGGATCGGTGTAGATGTCCTTCATGGTGTTGACGACTCCGGTTCGGACTCCCGCGGCTTGCAGTTTCTCCATCAACTCACGCGCGCTGAACCCACGAGTCCATTCGCTCATATGGCTGTCGAGTGCATCTTCGTTCCGCTTTCGTGCCGCGGGAGAGGCAAAGCGCGGATCGGCGCTCCAGGGAGGATTACCCATCGCGTTGCGCAGCGCTTGCCATTCCGACTCTGAATGGACGCTGATGGCGCACCAGCTATCATCGCCCTTACACGCATAAGCTCCGTGGGGCGCCGCATGAGGGTCGCGATTGGCGTTGCGGCTCGCGAGGGTTTCATTGACTTTATAGTCCAACAGAATCGGCGCAAGGTATTGGAGGCCCGTTTCATATTGTGCGGCATCGATGTAGTTGCCCCTGCCGGTGCGGCGCCGGTAATCCAATGCGGCGAGAATCGCCACCGCGCCGTAGGCGACAGCTATGTAATCGATGTAGGGGCCGTAGAGAATCTGCGGCGAGCCGCCAGGATATCCCGTCAAATGTGTAAAGCCCGCGAGCGACGAAAGCTGCGAACCAAATCCGGCGTGATGCGCGTGCGGTCCGTTCTGACCTAAGTTCGAGCTGCTGAGCATGATCAAGTCGGGTTTGACCTTCGTGAGATTTTCGTAATCGAGACCCAGCCGCGCCATCGTTCCAGGACTGAAGTTTTCAATGACGACGTCCGACCAGGAGACAATCTTCTTCGCGAGCTCCGTCGCCTTCGGCGCCTTCAGATTTAGAGATATATCCAATTTGTCGTTATTGCAGAGAGCGAAAAGGCCGGAGCGGTTGAGTCCGTGGATGTTGTCTTTATACGGTGGATAGTGGGCGCGAAATCCATCGGGACGCACTTTGGACTCGATGTGAACGACTGTGGCGCCATGGTCCGCCAAATGCTTGCCCACCGCAGGGCCGGCGGCAAAAGCGGCGAACTCAACAATCTTGACGCCTTTGAGCGACTCCATAAACCACCTAGATCACTCCCTGCTTTTTTAACTCAGCGATTTCCGCGGATGACATCCCGAATTCCTGACCATAGATTTCTTCGTTATGCTCGCCGATCAACGGCGCGCGCCGCCAGATCTGACAAGCCCCTTCAGAGAACTTGGCGAAGCCTCCTGGATAATCCATCGACGCCTTCAGTTCGGGATGCTCAATCCTCTGCCAGAAGCGGCGAGCCTCGTGTTGTGGATCTTCGAAGATTTCTTTAACGCTGGCGACGGGATAACCGAGCATTTGCCGTTTGACGACTTCTTTAAAGAACTCTGCTTTCGTCACGCCTTTGAAAAACTCCCCAATGGGCTCTTCCATGCGATCGATTTCTTCCTGAGTGACCCGGGCAATATCAAAGGCCTTCCAGTCCTTTTGTTTGAGAAACTCCGGCGCCATGCCTTGGCTGTCCATCCACTCGACTAAAGCTTGGTTGGTTCTTCTTCCTGCCTCGCCGCCGTAGATAATAAAATTCAGATAACCGTCCTTGCATGGCCAGAACACCCGCATCTTGGCGCCGGTGATGCTTCGGCCGGTCATAAAGGAACCCGCTCGTTTTTCCACATGGCGATTGAGATCCCAGAAGATATGCGCGTGCGAGAAGGCCCACAGCAGACAAGCTTGCGCCGACACGTCCACCTGCTGGCCCTCTCCGGTTTGTTCGCGATAATAGTGCGCGGTTAAAGCGCCGATGGCCGCGTAGGATCCGGTCCACGCATATGACTGAGGAAAACTAACCCGCAGCGGGGCACGGTCGGGATCGCCGGTGAGTGACATGCAGCCACTGAGCGCCATAATCTCGATATCCGACGCTTTGAACCTGCTATAAGGTCCGGTCTGGCCGAAGGGCGTGATTGAAGTCAGAATCAGACGAGGATTCAACCGGCTGAGCGCCGGGTAGCCGATATTTAAGCTGTCGAGGTAGCCGGGCGTAAAACTTTCAATGATGAAATCGACTTTCGCGGCGAGCCGGCAGAAGAGCTCGCGTCCCTTAGCGGATTCCAGATTCAGCGTGATGCCGCGCTTGTTGTTGTTAAAACCGAACCAGTAAAGGCTCTTTTCGGGATCCGGTTGATTACCGTAAAAAGGTCCGAGTCTTCGCGCGGGGTCGCCGCCCGGCGGTTCGACCTTGACAACGTCGGCCCCGAGGTCGCCCAGGATCTTGCCGCATAAAAAACCCAGTTCGTCGGTCAGATCTAAAACTCGATACGGCGAAAGGAGTCCGGCAATTCTGTCGTTAGATGCCATGTTTTAAAGAAAAGGGCAGGGACGTTGGCCCTGCCCTTTTGCGAGAAACCATCTTGCAAGCGCGTCCGAGGTTATCTTCCGGTGCGCGCCAAGGAATGGACCCAGCCGTGCATCCGCGCTTTGGCGTTCTGAATATCCTTGTCGCTGAACCACTTCTTAAGATCGACTCTTTCGACTGGATAAACCGGACGCATAAAGTCGCTCTCATAACCGAAAGGAACCGTGGCGTCGATACCCATGCCGCCCTCAAACATTGTGTTTGAAGCCGTCCATTCTCGCTCACCGGCAGTCATGCGCTCGGCCGGCATGAAGGTCTGACCCCGGCCACCCGGAAGTGGGTTGATAATGTCGGTCTTCGGATTGACGCGCGTGGTGAGACACCACATGATGTCGTCCATGTCATAGGGATCGGTATCTTCGCTGACGGCGATCACAAGCCGCGAACCCTGTGAGGTCGCGAGAATAGCCGCCATGAAATTACGCTGCCAGCCTTCCTCAATCTTGTTACGCTTCTTTACCTGGATGATCGCGCCTCCCCAATCGGTCATGCAGTAGGGGATATTCACGTCCATGATGATGCCGGGCTGCATTCGCTCGCAGAGTTCGAACATGGAAGCTTCGCGCACCGTTGTATCGATGTTGTGATCGTCTAGGGTGTGAACGCCAAGCGTGAAGATAATCGGTTTTGACTCACGCCGGCGCGTAGTCACGGCGGTCACGTGGAAAGTCGGAGCCTTGTAGGCCTTACCCATGTAACCCGCCCATTCAGGATGAAAGTGAAAACGGCCCTGGATGCCGGCCTTCTCAGACTCCGCCGTCTCGAAGCGGCGGTCGCGTGGATTGACGTAACCTTCGAGCACGACTTCGGCGTTGGCAACGGCCAATGCATCAACCGTGCGGGCCTTTACCAGATGAACGGGCGCGCCCTGAACGGCGCCCGCCATACCCACTTCATCGCAGCCCTGGGGCAGGATTACATAATCGAAACCGGCGCCGGCCATCAGCGTGCAGGCAGGCGGCAGACCGAAATTCATCGTGATCGGCACGAGTTTGTTCTCTTTGTAATATCTTGTGACGACCTGCCACATATGGGAACCGGGCGAAATCTGGAAAGTCCCGACATTGCCCCAGCGAAAGTTCATCCGATTGTAGCCGAGGTCGGTCCCACCGTCGAAGTACTCACCGGAGATCAGCCGGTTCCCGGAGCCGACGGTCAACTCGGGCTCAAGGTTGGTATGGCGAATCGGAACGACGAATTCGTTCGCCTCCGCGGGCTTCTCGAAAACTTCTTCCTGGACCGGCGCATCCTTTTGATCGATGATCACCGGCGGAATCGGACGCGTCAGTGCGTAGGCCAATTTCCGCGTACGGTCGGTGTTATCCTTCCAGCCGAACATCTTGTTGATGACGTTCATGTCACCAAACAGGTTGGTTACGCAGCGATGTTTGGGCTTGCCTTTGATGTTGTTGAAAAGTATCGGGCAGCCGCCGTCTAATTGTTTTTGGATGCCGGTTATTTCAAGGTCGGGATTGACTTCTCTGTCGGTCTCGATCAGGTCGCCTTCCTTTTTGAGCCATTCGATGGCACCGCGCAGATCTCTAGTTTCCTCGGGCGACGCCGCGACCTCTTTTCTTGCTTTTGCCATAGCGATCCTCCAAAACGTAGTGTGTAAGAATTGTATTTCTAATATAGCTAGAAAGAGGTCCTCCCCGCAATTGGTGCAGGTAATTCTTGGACCCAATCGGATTCAGATAAGGGGAGAATTCTCAGACTCGGGATGTCCAGACGGTGTTTACGCTTACATGACATTCCCTGAAAAGTCAACGCAGCCGGAAGCGCCGTCGGCAGAGTAAGGCCACCAGGGACGGGGCGGTTGGCGTTTCCATGACTGTGAACGGACAATTTGATCACAATGATTCCCAGATGCTCTTTACAGTTGTGATACAGCTTGCTATCACTCTTCAATTATTTGGCGGAGGTTGAACGGTTATATGGCGGAAACTTCCCAGCGCTCTAAGCAGGATTGGCTTCTCGGAGTCGGTCTCTTATGTTTTTTCTTTTCCGGTGTCGCCGGTCTGGTCTACGAGGTCGTGTGGACCCGTATGCTGACTCAGATCTTCGGCAATACAACTTACGCCATCGCGACGGTTCTCGCGGCTTTCATGGCGGGGTTGGCGATCGGAAGCTATATCTTCGGTCAAATCGCGGACCGTGGGAAAAATGATTTTTTGCTCTACGGCATACTCGAAGCCGGCGTCGGCGTTTATGGATTTCTGGTGCCGTGGTTCTTTAAGGCAGGCCAGAAACTCTACGCGCCCATCTACGGACTCAACGAGTCGGTTCCGTTCCTCTTTAATCTTCTGCTATTTTTCCTTTCCTTCTTCCTCTTAGTTTTTCCGACTCTCTTGATGGGAGCGACGTTGCCCGTTCTGAGCCGCTTCTTCGTGCGCAGCTTCAAAGATTTAGGACGCAGGGTGGGCGATCTCTACGCGACCAACACGTTGGGAGCGGTATTGGGCTGCGCTTTTGCCGGCTATCTGTTCATTCCCATGCTTGGCATGCGCAGGACCGTTTACGTTGCCGCCAGCATCAATCTGCTGATTGCCGTGATCATTCTCATGGTCGATCGGATCCGCGATAAGGCGCCCATCGTGTTTGCTCCGGAGACCGAGACGGTGATCGAAAACGAAGCGAAGTCCGGAGCAGCTCCTTCGTGGCTCGGCTGGGTCGTATTGGGATCGTTCGGTCTGTCCGGGTTTGCATCGTTGATTTACGAGAACGCCTGGACGCGGGCGCTGAGTCTGGTGATTGGCAGCTCCGTCTATTCCTTCACGACCATGCTGGTGACTTTCCTCGTTGGCTTGGCGTTGGGCGGTTTTATCTATGCCCGCACCATGGGCGAGCGAGAAGTTCGCTTGAGCACGTTTGGGCTCGTCGAACTCTGGGTCGGGCTGGCGGCCATGTTGACGATTCCGCTGTTCGAAAGATTGCCCCTGCTATTCGTCAGGCTGCTGCACGGTTTCGGCGATTCATTCAATGTTTTTCTCTCGCTTCAAGTTTTCCTGTCGGGGCTGGTAATGTTTTTGCCGACGGTGCTGCTGGGATTGACTTTCCCTCTGGTGGCCCGGCTCTTTACCCAAAGTCTCTATCGAGTGGGCACCGGGGTCGGCAGTTCCTACGCCGCCAACACGGTGGGCGCTATTGTGGGCGCCTTTGTTGGCGGGTTTATTTTGATCCCGACCATCGGCGTGCAAAATTCGATTGTTTTTGCCGTGGTGACGAATCTCTTGATTGGCTGTTTACTCGTCATCTCGGATCCGCGACTTGCTAAAGTGTCGCGACTCGCCTTGGGGCTGGCGGTCTTGATCCTAGCGGTCCTCATCCCGTTTCGAGTGCCGCGTTGGGATCGTCATACTCTCACCAGCGGAGTCACCATTTATAACGATCGATACGAATCGCTGCCGACGGACTCTTTGCGTTTGGAAGAGATGAGGCGAGATGACGTTCTTTACTATCGCGAAGGATTGACGGTTACGGTGAGTGTCCATCGAATTTCCGGCAGCGAATACATCTACTTCAAATCCAACGGCAAGATCGATGGCTCCTACGGCGATGCGTTGAGCCAATTGATGACGAGCTACATACCGATGATGCTTCATCCCACGGCGGAACGGGGGGTTGTCATCGGCTTGGGCAGCGGGATGTCGGCTCACGCGATGGCGACTTTTCCGCTGAAAGAAATCGAAGTTCTGGAAATCGAACCGGCCATGATTGAGGCGAGCAAGTTCTTCAACCGCGCTTCCGTGAACCTCGATAAGCTTCCTCCGGGGGTCAACTTCACCGGCGGAGAATCCAGCAGAATCAGCTACGACGCCAAGGAAAGACTGCTTGTCTATAAGGGCGTCATGGGAGATGACGAGCGATCAAGGCTGATGAAATTGTCCGAAGATCAGGACTACCGTGGCGCCATCGACACGCTTTTTCGCCGGGCGCGTAATTCCCGTCACCAGAACGTTCTCGAGGACAAGCAGAGAGTACGAGTGATTCCCACCGACGGTCGAAACTACATCCTCGCAACGCCCAAGTACTACGACGTCATCGCGGCCGAGCCTTCAAATCCCTGGATCGCGGGGATCGCGAACCTCTATACCCGGGAGTTTTATCAGGTCATCAAATCGAAGCTTAAAGACGACGGGATCTTTGCCCAGTGGTTCCATAACTACTCCATGTCGCCGGACGATCTCCGGATGGTGTTTCGCACCTTCGTTGAGGCGTTCCCCTACGTCTCTCTCTGGAGCATGAAAGAGAGCGATTTTCTCCTCGTCGGCAGTAAGCGGGAGCAGGTTTTTGATTACGCGGCGCTAAAGAAGATTTATGACAACAATCCGACCTTGCGATCGGACCTCGAATATTTGGGATTGTCGGATATCTACGCGGTTCAGGGTTTTTATCGGATGAATCGGGATAGTTTTCTCGCCTTCTCGAAAGGAGCTGACATCAACACCGATGACGGGGCGCAGTTGGAATTCTCCGCGCCGAAGAATCTGCGTCGACCGACCACCGAGCTCAATCGAAGGATTATGACGCCCTATCTTATCGACTCACCGCCGTGGTTAAAATCAAAGCCGCTGCCGATTCCAGAAGCGATGCACCATTACTATATGGCGCAGTCCTATCTGGCCAGCGTGAACCAGAGTCGAGCCTTGAGCGAAGTGGAACAGGCGATTCGATTGGACCCCACAAACCCGAAGTTTTATCTGTTACAGATGAAAATTCTTCTGGACCAGGATAAGAGCTCGGAAGCGGCCAAAGCGGCGTTTGCCGCTTTGCAGCGCTCGCCCGAAACTATTTCCGACGTCCTCGGAATGAGCGACGACTTTTATCTGCCGGACGCCAAGGCCGTATACTCGAAGGTCATCGAAATGGGTAGCCGTGAGGTGCTTCCCTACCTTGGATTGGGCAACATCGCGCTTCATTCGGGAGACCTGAAGGAAGCGGAAAAGTGGTTTGAACGGGCCCGGGCGCTGCAGCCGGATCATCCCGCCGTGCTCTTGGCGTGGGGCCGCCTGACCGCCGCCAAAGGCGATGCGCGAGAGGCCAAGGATTTGTTGGAGAGGTCCAAGGCAAAGGGAGAGGACTCCGTCACGATTTACTCGGAGCTGGCAGCCGTATACGCAAAGTTGGGGATGTGGGAAAAGGCCGCTGATTCTTATGAGCAAGCGTTGCGTCTGCGCCGCCGAAGAAACGACTGGCGGCTCGCCTTGGGGCAGGCCTATGCCAAACTCGGCAAACTACGGGAAGCTGAGCGCAAGTATCGCGAAGTCCTCGCTTTTAGTCCCGACGACGCCGATGCTTGGAGGGCTCTCGAAGCGATTGGAAAACGGTACTAAGTTCTCTTTGTATCTAACTGACGAAGGCCTTCGGCAAACCGAGGGCCTTTGCATTTTCACGGAACCAAACAGCCTTTGCAGTTCCTGAGCCGACCCTTTATTCTGTCGGCAGTGAATGCCATCAGGAGGTCTGTGATGTTGAAGGAGAAAATCGGAGTCATCGGCGCGGGGAAAATCGGTTCCGCGATCGTGCGGGGAGTGATTCGCGCTGGTCTCGTGGCCAAAGATCAAGTGATGGCGAGCGATATAAGCGACGCGCTGCGGCAGTCCATTGCTAAAGATCTCGGGATCAAAGTTACGCCGGACAACGGCAAAGTGTGTGACTTCGCGAACATCGTGATCCTTGCGGTCAAGCCTCAAATCGTCCATTCGGTGGTCAAAGAAGTCGCCAAGAAGCTGGGCACAGCAAAGCTCTTGGTTTCGGTTGCAGCGGGCGTTCCTCTTGCCGGGATCGAAGCCAGCTTGGCGCAAGGGGCTCGGGTGGTGCGAGTAATGCCCAATATTCCTTGTGTCGTGGGAGCCGGGGCATCCAGCTATGCTGGAGGGGCACACGCGACGGCAAAGGATCTGGAAAAAGTCGAGTTGATTCTCAACAGTTTTGGGATCGGCTTGGCCGTGGAAGAAAAGTATTTGGACGCCGTGACGGGGCTCAGCGGTAGTGGACCGGCGTATGTCTTTCTCTTTATCGAGTCGCTGGCCGACGGTGGAGTTCAGGTCGGTCTGTCCCGAGAGGTGGCGCTCAAACTGGCGCTTCAGACTGTATATGGCTCCGCGCGGATGGCGCTCGAAAGCGTGAAGCACCTCGGGGAGCTGAGAGACGAGGTTACCTCACCGGGTGGCACAACGATTGCCGGACTTTACGCGTTGGAACAGCGCGGCTTTCGCGGTGCGGTTATGGATGCGATTGTGAGTGCGACTCGACGATCGCAGGAGTTAGGCAAGGGGTCTTAGCAAAATATCGATTCTGCTGAGTCTGGCAAACGGATCGTAAATACGGCTGTGCCTTGCTGGCATATTGGCGTTGGACGGCAAAGGAACGATGAAGATTCCCAGATCTTTGACACTGGCCGTACTCGGTGTTGTCGCCACGTCATCAGGAGGCGCGGCTGCACGTCCTTGCAAAACAGATCCACGGGTACTCGGAGACTGTTTTCGGGTGCACGGCCGCCTCGGTTTTTACAATGGAAACCCAAGCTTCAGAATCTGGCGAATCGGCACAGACCGTATCCTTGGCGTCCAGGATGATGAAGCCCCGATTGTCCCCGATAATGTCGCCACACACCTATCAACTCACACGGAGATCTTTGCCGATTTCGTTGTTTGTCCATTCACTGTCGATCAACCGGGATGGATGCGGAGAGTGTGCATTGAATCAGCGGAACATATTGTCGTTCGAGAGCGATGACACCACCGGACGTCCAACCGCGGCTTGAGCCGAGACGCGAGTTTTATTCATGGGCAATTCTATTTTTCGTAGCGGCTCAGCGGCATAACGTTATGCCTGATTACCTCAATCTGATAAGAGAAACCCATGCCGATCATTTCCACGTTTTTCGGAATTATTATTCGAATGTATTTTGGCGATCATAATCCTCCACATTTCCATGTAGAATTTCAGGGCGAGAAGGCCACGTTTGACTTTGACGGTCAGCTTCTTGCTGGAAACATCTCCTCCGGGACAGCCCGGAAGCTGGTGCACGACTGGGCTCGTCGTCATCGATTCGAACTCATGATAAATTGGAGAAACATTGAGAAAGGACGCCCACTCAATCGAATTAAACCGTTGGAGTAATTTATGAGTTATCTACCACAAGTAGTCGGAGCACGTCATGTCAGCGGATTTATCGTTTCAACTCGTTTCGATGACGGAACGGAGAAGCAGATCGATGTATCTCAGTGGTTCAAAGGTCCAGTCTTTGAACCTCTTAAGGACCCGAAGCTTTTTAAGAAGTTCTTCATTGAAGGGGGAACGCTCGCTTGGCCGAACGGTGTGGATATCGCTCCTGAAGCTTTATACGCTTCCCGTGAGTCAACAAAGAAGAGGCATAACAAAAGGATGGAGCGAACGCGAAAAACACGTCGCTCATCCTAGGCGGTTAGACGCCGGACGGTCAAAACAATGAGGACGCTCCAGACCGCGAGCCTGGTGCTCGTGATGTTGATGCTGCCGGGGTGTCGCATGTACACGTCGGTGGGCCAGACCGTGGAGTACCCTCCTGGCTCCGACTATCGCAGCGCGCAGTATCATCTGGTCATTGGGGTAGACGGCGCGCGTGGGCGCGCGTACGTCGATCGAACGAGCAAGAGCCTCCACGTCACCATCTGGAAGGGCGAGACCAAAGTCTTGGAGCGAGAGTATCGTCTCGCGGCGGGATCGCTGGAGTGGAATGTGACCTGGAACACCCTGGAGGACCTCCGGATCACGTTCTTCGAGTATGGCAAGCCCGTGCCTGGGAAAGAGCAAGCGGGTGACGTAACCAAGGTGCCGCGGCAGGTCTTCGCGGTCGCCTTCACCTTCCATGAGACGGCGAGGTCGTTCGTCGAAGCGCCCGCGCCCGTGGACGTAGTCGATCAAAGGACGCGAGGCGCCGCCCGAGAGAACAGAAGGTACATCGTGGAGATCTACTTCGAGGACTCTGCAGACAACGAGACCCGGATTCTTCGGGCGGTCGCAAATCTCGCGGCGGGCCACGGTCTCCAAACCAGAACGCTGCAAGCGGGCCTTATTGGCCGGCTCGCAGAATGGTCAGCGACGGACTTCTCGCTCGCCGTCCAGCGTTACGATTCTTTGCGCCAACTTGCGGTCGAGATCGACGACTATGGGGGGCGTCAGCGTGCTACAGAGTTTGCCGCCGAGCTTCGCGCACTCCCCGGTGTCGCGCGGACACGTCGCTTCGCATCTGTAAACCTGAGAGCGCGTCCGCAAGATCCGGACGCAACGATCCAAGTCGTGGCACCCATCGCCAAGGAGCACGGCCTGAGTCAGATGGACGGGAAGCGCATGTTCACAGTTGCGAAGTTCGGGACACAAGGGCTACAGGTCACCGTGGACTTCTTTGAATCGGACGGCACGATCAAAGTCTCGATGGAGGATTTCAGCTGGCACACTGAATTCGCAGAGATCGAGCAGGCTCTCAGGGCGGGACTCAGCGCCGATCGTGACGGTCATGGCCATTTCGCTCTCTAACCCGCCGCTAGGGCCGACAGCGACATTCGGTGATGGATGATTCCATTGTTGATTGCGGCTCGGCGTTGTATCGCAATGAGAGGAGAAGTCTCGCATGTGGGGAAAACGTCCAACTCAGAATACACTCGAACCACCGCCCATCGCACAAGCAAACGCCAATGCGGTTGAAGTGTTGCGGGGTGGGCCGCTCCGGGCAGTCCACAGCAATTGACGCTGAGAACGACCTGGCAAGACGCTGGCGCTTGGGGTTTGATGTTGGTTGATATTGCGCGTCACGCGGCACAGGCATACGCGAACGAGGGTCAAGATCCAGAAGTAGTTCTCGCGAGGATTCGGGAGCTCTTTGATGCTGAATGGTCGCAGCCCACTGATGCACTCGAGGACATTACTCCTAAATAAGGTCGCACGGTCTAACCACTAGCGTGGAGCGGACAACGAGAAAGGTTATGGCTATTATTCGTACCGTTCGTCGAGACGCCGCTCGCGCTAATCGTTAGCCTGAAATTGAACTGATTTCTCCTTGAATCAAATCTGCCCAGCGATGTTCTCTAGTGCTATTATGATTACGACGAACTCATCAATCGCGACAATACCAGCCTCGACATCTTCTGGCTCAGAGAGGAGAGTCTCCAAGACTCTGACAATCTTTCCGATTCCGATGCTCTCGCCCAGGAAATCGTCGACGACCTGGAAGCGCCCTCGCACAATTCCGCGAAATCGCCGCGGATTTAAGAGCGAACCGTGGTAAGGATGGCGAGTTGTAGAAGTCTGCTGCAGGAATTTACAGGATAATGAGTAAACGGTTTTCAACAGCTTTCGTGGAATTCATCAAGGTTTGGGGTCTACTCACGTTGATCGTCGTTGTGGGGTTCGTGGTTACCTACCAGTATGTGGGTGCCCCGCCGCCGAAGGTCGTTCGAATCGCAACGGGCGCGAAGGACGGAGCTTATTATGCCTTTGCCCAACGGTACGCGCGTCTGCTGGCGAACGACGGCATTTCCCTCGAAGTTGTTTCGACCGCAGGGTCCGTGGAGAATTTCGACTTGCTAAAAAAGGGTGAAGTGTCGTTAGCGCTGGTGCAGGGGGGCAGTGCGACGGATGACGATAAGGAACGCTTGCAATCCCTTGGAAGCCTGTTTCTCGAACCCGTTTGGGTTTTTACGCGCAAACAGAAAACCATTAAACGATTTTCAGAATTGAAAGGGAAACGTGTGGCGGTCGGCGTTGCCGGAAGCGGCACTTATCTCCTGGCAGTGCAGCTACTTTCCGCCGCCGGGATCACGGAATCAAACGCGACATTGATCCAGGGGGATCCGGCACAGGCTATTCCTTCGGTGTCGCAAGGTAAGATCGACGCTGCATTTTTTGTCGCCTCTCCTGAGGCGCCGATAATTCACAGTGCTTTACAGGAACCGACGATCGAGCTTTTCAACTTCGACCGGGCGCCTGCTTACGGTCGTTTGTTTCCTTTTCTAACTCCGGTGACTCTCAGCGAAGGGGTGATGAATTTAGAGCACAATATTCCGTCCCACGACACCACACTCGTGGCGGCTTCGGCCAACTTGGCCGCTCGTAGAGAGCTCAACGTGAGTCTGATTCCGGCGCTCCTGAAGGCCATTGCCAGAGTACATCAAACGGGAGGCGTGCTGGAGCAAAATCGGCAGTTTCCATCGGTTGACTTCGTGGATCTCCCTCTGAACGAAGACGCCTGGCGCTATATCACGAACGGCCCGTCTTTTTTGTTCCGATGGTTGCCCTACGGAACGGCCGTGCTCCTGGACCGTCTCAAAATACTAGTCCTACCTTTCTTGGCTTTGTTGATCCCATTGTTTAGAATCGCACCGCCACTTTATAGGTGGCGGGTTCGTTCGAAGATTTATCGCTGGTACGCGTCGGTTCGCGAAATTGACTCGATGGTCCAGAAGGAGGCAATTGCCGGCGAGGCGGAACGGGTCATCAATCGATTGGAAGAGCTTGAACGCGAGGTCGCTTCTGTCTCGGTTCCTCTATCCTATGCGGGGGAATTGTACCACCTGCGGCTGCACATCGGCTTCCTGCAAGAAAAACTTGAAAAGCTTGCAGGCCAGTCGTCGCGACCTGCTGAAAAAGCGTTTCCATTGAAATGAAATGCTGAGAGGCAAAATTGGAATCCGGGCTAGGTTTCAGGGCAGTGACTGCCCATAACGCCCTATAGGAGAAATAGACATGGAGCAACAGAATGGTCAGAAAAAGCTGGCCGTACTAATCGACGCAGACAATACTCCGCCTTCAATCATTGATGCATTACTCGCAGAAATCGCCAAGTATGGTATTGCGAGTGTCCGGCGAATCTACGGTGATTGGACCACCCCTAATTTGAGGGGGTGGAAGGATGTTCTTTTAGAACAAGCTATTCAGCCCATTCAACAATTCCGATATACAGTCGGCAAAAACGCGACTGATAGCGCACTGATCATCGATGCGATGGATTTGCTGTATACGGAGAAACTTGATGGCTTCTGCATCGTGTCGAGTGATAGTGACTTTACGCGCTTAGCATCGAGAATTCGAGAGGCTGGCCTTATCGTGTACGGCTTTGGCGAAAAAAAGACTCCCAAAGCCTTTGTGGGTGCCTGCGACAAGTTCGTTTATACGGAAATATTGCGCGAGGATGAACCGACAGGTCCACGAGGAAGGAAAACCACGACTGACCTGAACCAGGATACGACACTGGTTAATCTCTTGAGAAATGCCGTCGATTACTCCGCGAGCGAAGACGGATGGGCCTATTTGGGTCAAATCGGGCAATACGTTGCAAACCAGGCTCCAGAGTTTGATCCTCGTAACTACGGTTACAAGAAGCTCGGCGATCTGGTTAGAGCAACTCAGCTTTTCGATGTAGATGAACGACGTTCCGCCGATTCACCAGGGATATCGGTTTATGTGCGAGACAAACGAAAGAAACAATCAACAACTACAGTTTAGGGTTTCCATTCCGCTGACTAAAAATTAGATGAAATTTTGTGCCCGCCTCGCCTATCAATTGCGCGGTGAGCAAAGAGCAGCGGAATATTATCGAAGGGACGGTAAAAAAATGAGTGAAGAACACAAACACGATCACGGGCATGATCACGGCCACGAACATGACCGCAGCCACGAGCACGGGCACGAAAACAGCCATCAGCATGGACTTGGCCACGGTCATGATCACGGGCATGCACACGATCATTCGCACGATCACAAGACGCGCTTTCATGACCCGCAGCATGCCGCTGAGTTTGACCGCCGGACCTCGGAGATCCGCGACGATCTGGCCGAGAAATTGGGCGATATGCTCGCGCTGCAAGGCGATGAACAGATTCTCGACCTGGCGACGGGCACCGGTCGAGTAGCTCGGCCGGTGGCGAAGCGGTTGAAAACTGGCCGGATCATCGGTGTCGATCAGGCTCTCGCCATGCTCGATGTCGGACACCAGCACGAAGATCCGATTCGTGCTTACTATCAGGGCGCCGGTGAGGCCGATGCTGTGCCTTTCAAATCGAACTCCTTCGACCGGGCGTTTGTCTCCTTCAGCCTGCACCACTTCGGCAACCCAGCGGGTGTGGTTACGGAAGTGCTTCGCGTGCTGAAGAATGGCGGTAGGTTTGTCGTGCTCGATCCGATCATCGAGGAGGCGAAAGACTCAGTGGATGTCGCGCTCGAGACCAAGATCAATCAGGTGTTCCGCCGGACCCACGGCGACGATTTTCGCTTTCACACGGCCAGCAGCATCCAACGCTTGCTGACGAAAGCGGGATACCGCATCCCCCGCATCAACATTCTATCTTACTCCTTTAATCAAGAGGGAATGGATGGGATTCCCACGGGGCGTCACTGGCTGGAAGTTGCGGAAGAGGTGGAAAAGGAAGCGCCGGAATTGGCAGAGCGGCTGAAAAAAAACTATTTCACATGGCACAGACACGACGACCATGTGCATGTCAAAGGTAGTTTCTCTTACGGCCTCTTCTGTGGGGTGAAGCCGGAATGAACGGCTCGACTTCGTGCTCGTGTTTCGTGTTCGTGCTCGTTGCGGATTTCACGGTCACGTTTCACGGGCACGATCACGAAGGTCGCGCGTCTCGCGTTTCGAGTTCAGAATTTCGGGTTTCGAGTTGTTTGTGGAGAGAGGATTATGACTTCGAACAAAGCCGACTTTCGCCAATTCTATCGTGATGCGCATGCGGTGACCTGCCTCACCGAGCGGGAGAAGATGCTTATCGGCCTCGCCGTCGCGATGATGCGGCTTTGCGATCCGTGAGTGGAGCGCCGCCTTGCGGACGCAAGGAAAGCTGGAATGACTGAAGAGGAGCTGGATGCGGCGCTGGATGTGATTGCTGCGGTGGACGCGGGAGTTTTGCAGTCGCTGAATCAAAGGATTAAACAGCGAAACGCAAAATGACTTCGAGCCTAGTTGTCGGGGCCGAGCTTTGGATCTAATGGGCGCCCTCTCAACCGTTGAGAAAAGAACAGGTGCTCCGACAAAGCTCAGCATGAACGGAAGAATATCAACGGGATTAAACCTTGTACCGCTCGCCCTGAGCAGGTCGAAGGACGGACATCGCCTGATGCTGGCGTTGTGGATTGCGTGGCTTTTCTTAGTTACACCGGCAACTCTTTATGCCGAGAAGCTTCGCGTTTCGTACGCATCGGTCACCGGCAACACGGCGGTCATCACCTACGTCGCGCAACGAGCCGGACTGTTCGAAAAGTATGGCTTGGGCGTCGAGATTATTCTCATCACCGGCGGTCCGGCGGCGGTGAGCGCGCTTTTGAACGGCGACGTGGATCTGGATCTGCGAGCGCCCATCGCCGCCGTTCAGGCAATGGCTCATGGCGCAAGGCTGACGTTCTTACTCTCCCAGTCCAACACACTCGAATATGACATCGTCACCCGGCCTGAGATCAAGGATGTCAAGCAGCTGAAGGGCAAAAAGGTCGGCATCATCCGATTCGGCGGAATTTCAGAATTGATGGTTCGCTACCTGTTTCAAAAACTCGGCTTGGACGCGGATAAAGACATCGCTATTGTTCAGGTCGGCCAGGCCCGTTTCGCGTCGCTGGAAAAAGGCGCCATCGAGGCGACGGTTCTTTCCTCCGCGGAATCCGCATACGCGAAGCGAGTAGGATTCCGAGTTCTCGATATGCCGACCCTGCCGTTCTTCGGCAGCACCGTCGTTACGACACCGGCCATCGTCGGGAAGAAGGGCGACGCGCTGATGCGCTACATGAAAGGCTATCTGGACGGAGTGCGTTTTTTTCTCAACGACAAGGAGCGGAGCTGTCAGTATATAGGAGAACTGCTGCGTACTAAGGATCGTGACATGATCGAGCTGGCATATCAAAGTAACCCACAACACCAAATTGGCAGAAAACCATATCCGGATATGACGGCGGTGAGAGCAACGCTCGACGTCATGAGCGCACGCGACCCGCTGATCAAAAAACTAAAGGCAGAAGATCTATTTGCTCTCTCGTACTTGTCGAAGCTCGATCAAAGCGGCTTTATCGATCAGCTGTATATCGCGAAGTAAAGGGGTCACGATGATGAAAGTGTGCGCTCGCCTGCGATTCAACGTTTTTCTCGTTCTTTCAGTTTCGCTGATTACCGGGAGTTCTTGGGGGCAATCACGACCGACGGCGATTGTCAGCGGAACGCTCATTGACGGAACGGGACGTCCGGCTCTCACAGATTCAGCGATTATCATGCAAGACGGCAGGTTTATCGCGGTTGGAAAACGCGGGGAGGTCTCTCTACCCCAAGGCGCGGATGTCATCGACGCGAAGGGCAAGACGATCCTGCCGGGACTCATCGACGGCCACTGCCACTTGCGCGATTGGATGGGCGAGCTTTATCTCCACTTCGGCATTACAACCTGCCCGACCATCTCCAACAATCCGGTGGACTGGGTCCTCGCCCAACGGGAAGGCATTCGCAACGGAACCATTCGAGGGCCGCGCGTCTGGGCCTCTGGCAACGTCATCGACGGGCCTTCCCCCGCGGGAATGGGCGCAAACCGAAGGCAGCGTACCAGCGTTATCGTCGACAATGAGGACGATGCGCGGAAAGCCGTTCGGATGTTGGCTGAAAAAGGCGTCGATGGCTACAAGCTCTTCGAGCGTCTAACGCCGCAGGTAGCGAAAGCGGCGGCCGAGGAAGCTCACCGGCTGGGCAAGCCGGTTATGGCTCACTCGTTGGATATTTTCGCGGCGGCGGACGCGGGGTATCAGTCGGTCGAGCATTCCTGGTCCGTAGCGTACACCTCAATCCAGGATCCAAAGAAGAAAGCGGAGTTGGACCTCGCCCGCATGAACCGAAAAATCACCACCCCGGAAGTCCACGCATTTATGGAGCCGCCGATGTTTGATCGGATCATCAAGGTGATGGTTTCGAAAAACGTCCATTGGAGCCCGACCTGGGGCACCACCTTTCGACCGCTTTCCCCGCGCGCATCGCAAATGAAAGAGCAAGAGTGGGCGCTGCTCAAAAATCCCAATTTGCGTTATCTTCCCGCTTATATTCTCAAGGCGAGCGAGCAGCACTTCTCTTATTATGAAAGCGCATCACCCGAGCAGCGCGCCCGACTGCTCTCCGGCTATAAGATGGTCCAGGATTTCGCTCGACGGTTTGTCGCCGCCGGGGGAAAGATCCATTCCGGCTCCGATCCCGATTACGTGCTGGCGGGTTACGGCGTCCATGCCGAGTTTCAGCTTATGATCGACGCGGGGTTGACGCCGCTTCAGGCCATCCAGTCCGCAAGCCTCAACGTGGCTCAGGCGTGGGGTAAAGACAAAGACTACGGCAGCGTCGAGAAAGGCAAGATCGCGGATCTCGTTGTCATTCGCGGCGATCCCATGAAAGATATTTTTGCAACGCAAGACGTGGAAAAGGTATTTATGGAGGGGAAGGTCATCGACACATCGTTTCACCCGGATTATCGCAACCCGGTTCCTCGCCCGATACCGGATCGTCCTGAGTAACGGTTACATCAAGTGGCGATGGCTAAAGCTAACCGCTTGAATTTTCTCTTCGGTGTTTTCCTGCTCACGTGTGCGCTGGTTTCCAGGAGTGCAATGGCTGCCGAGACCGCCACTCTCACCGTCATCTCTTATCCTGCTCGGCCGCCGAAGCTGCCTCTCTGGTTGGCTCTCGATGCCGGGTTGTTTGAAAAGAACGGACTCAAAGTTTCAATCAAGGAACTCGACTCCAGCGAAGAACTGATTCAGTCGATACAAAAGCGCGACGGCGAAATTTACGCTGCCACGGCGAACTGGATTGTGTCCGGCATCGGTGACGGTTTTGAGTTGGTCTTTGTTGCCAACACCGGCTACAGCGTTCTGAAACTCCTCGCTCACCCGTCCATAAATCGAGCGGAAGACTTGAAGGGAAAGAAAGTCGGAACGGGGGAGCCAAACAGTAGTCAGGACCGCATCACGCGGCAAGCGTTGCAGCGCCTCGGGATTAATCCTGACAAGGATGTGACGCTAGTGCCGATGGGCGGCCGCAGCATCACGCGACTCAATGCTCTCTTAAAAGGCGACATCGATGCGACGACCAGCAACGAAGACAATCTTTTCGATTTGGAGAGAAGAGGTGGAATCAACAAAATACGCGTGCTCGCCGATAATGAAAGCCTGAAGCTTTTCATCGGCGCCGGCGTGGATTTCGCCGTCTCTCGCGCACTCTTCAAGAATTCGCGGAGTGCCGTTAAGCGATTTTTACAATCGATGTGTGAGGCCATCGGGCTGGCGCGGGAGGATCGATCGCAGGCCGATCGCATTTATGGGCGCTATCTGGATGTCAAAGACCCAGCGTTGTTGGACTTCATGTATCGGACCTATGTGCAGGGAGCGATCCCTCAGCGTCCGTTCCCTAAAACGGAGAACGTGGCACTGGGAATCGAAGAATTCAGCTCGAAGCCGGGACTCAAGGGCAAGCGAGCCGAAGATCTTATCGATCGAACTTTGTTGACGGAACTCGAACGCGAAGGCTTTTTCAACCGCCTCTACGGTAAGCCGAGAACACCTAGCGAATAAGAGGTTTGAAAAACTCGGATCGGAGGCCGGTCAAAAAGGTTTCAGATGCGAGGCGCGCGAGAAATCAACGAGCGGAGGCGTACTAATCCGGTACGTTGGAGCGAGGCGATCGAGCGCAACAAAGCAGATGAGCCTTTTTCAACCGCCTGGAATAAGTTGACACCGGAGATGCTTTCCTAGTACCTTCGCGGCGGATTCACATACAAAAGGAGGGGTGTATGAAAGCAAAGCCGGCGTTGGTTTTGGCAGCGATCATTTCTCTTCTGCTGGTTCGATCCATTGAAGCACAGGATCTCGGGCCGCAAATTAAAAAGTTTAAAGACGGCATCTATGTCTATGTCGGAAAGGAATTGAATTCCAATTGTGGAATTGTTCTGACCCAAGAAGGGGTCATTCTTATTGACAGCGGCCATAACCCGACGGACTCCCGAGCCATACTGGCCGCGGTCAAAAAGCTTACATCCCTGCCGATTCGCTTTCTCATCGATACTGAACCGCATCCCGATCATACGACGGGCCACTTTGTCTTTTCTCCTCCCGCCGTCGTCATTGCCCACGAAGGGGCGACCGAGTCGATGAAAAATCGCGAACGCGAAAGCCCGGATCGCATCCAGAAGCTGGCGGCCGTCTCGCCAGAGATGCGCGCCGCGCTGGAAGGTTATCGCTTCGTCGCGCCACAGATCGAATATCGTCAGAAAACGACCCTGAATATGGGCGAGCGAACTTTCGAGCTGATGTACTTGAAGGGCGTTCACAGCGAGGCGGATACCGCTATATGGTTGCCCAAGGAACGGGTGTTGTTCTCCGCGTCCGCGGCCGTCGTCAATCAGTACAACATTCTTCGTCCGATCGTCACTATCCCAGATATTCTGGCTGCTCTTAAGATGATGAAAGGCCTCAATCCGGAATTCGTGATTCCGGGCCACGGAACTCCCGGAACCGTCAAAATCTTTGAAGATACGGAGCGCTACTACGATCTCCTGATCGACCGGGTCGGAAAGATGGAGCGCGAGGGCAAGTCGCTTGACGAGATAAAAAAGGAGCTGCGCATGCCTGAATATGACAGTTGGGCCAGCAAAGATCGGATTCCTTCTAACATCGAGGCGGCTTACAAAGTGGTGAAGAGCAGATGAACTAGTGGTCTGTAACGGTTGAATCGCGACTATTTAGTCGCAAATTCGGTGTTGCAGTCCAGTACCATGAACAGACGGATCGAGGAGGACGTTATGAAAATTAGATTGCCTGCCGTTTTTCTTTTCACCTCTTGCTTGTTGCTATTCACCTCGCATCTTTCGGCGCAGGATCTTGGACCACAATTCAAGAAGATCAAAGACGGAATTTTCGTCTACGCGGGAAACCCCAATGAATCCAATTGCACGATCATCCTCACTCAGGAGGGAGTCGTGCTTATTGATAGCGGAAACACTCCGCTGGATTCCCAAGCGGTCATGAAGGCGGTAAAGCAGCTCACTTCACAGCCAATCCGGATTCTCATCGACACCGAGCCGCATACCGATCACACCACCGGCCATTTTGTTTTCTCGCCTCCGGCGGCCATTATCGCCGCCGAAGGAGCTGGGGAATCGATGCGCAAGGCTTACGACCCGGAGCGCATGAAAAAGCTCATGGCGGAACCGGGTGAAATGGGCGCGGCAGCCAAGGGCTATCACTTGGTCACGCCTCAGATCGAGTACCGTGACAAGATGACCCTTAATTTGGGAGAGAGAAGTTTCCAGCTTTTCTATCTAAAAAACGTTCATAGTGAGGCGGACACGGCGATCTGGTTGCCAAAGGAGCGGGTTCTTTTCACGGCGGCGTCCGTTGGCGTCAAGCGCTTCAACAATCTCCGTCCCTTCGTGAGCATTCCGGATACACTGAATGCTATCAAGATGATGAAAGGTCTCAATCCTGAGGTCGTAATTCCGGGACATGGGGAGCCGGGCACTGTGCAGATACTCGACAACATGGAACGCTATTACAACTTGTTGTTGGATCGGGTGAAGCAAATGGCGCAGCAAGGGAAATCCCTGGATCAAATCAAAAAAGAATTGAAGATGCCCGAGTACGAAGACTGGGGAGGCAAAGACCGCTTTCCGAACAATATCGAAGCGGCGTACCGTGCGGTGAAGTTGAATTAGAAAACTTCTTATTTGCTGCTCAGCGGTTTACTCTTTTTTCGCTTTCACCGCCTCTTGTCTATCACCCGTTTCCTCTCCGTGGTAGCCCCGAGGGAGAGACTTAGAGTGAGGATAGAGAACCAGTAGACGCATGGCCAATGCAATGAGCTCGGCCGTTCGTATTGAGGCGACCTCGTGCGAAGAATTTCATCTCGTTTGTTTATTGTAACTTTCATTCTATCACTGCCTTTTTGGGCCGGCGCGGTCACGCCGGAAAAACCTGAATTCAGGAAACTGGCCGACGACGTTTATGCGTACATCGGCAAACTCAACGACGCTAACGCGATTGTCGTCGTTACATCGCAGGGCGTGGTGGTCATCGACACCGGCAACAATCAGCCGGAGACGCGCAATATACTGAAAAACATTCAAGCCGTCACCAAGCAGCCGGTGCGCTATGTCATCATCACGCAAAACCACGGTGATCACTTCGGCGGCACGCCGCTCTTTTCGCCGCCGGCGACGGTGATCATGCATGAGAGAGTGGCGAAGGACTGGAAGAGTTGGAAGCCGCACCTGATCAAGTCGTGGCGCAAGCGCTTTTCGGAACGCGAAGACGCGCTTAAAGATTTTCATCCGATGGACACCGTCGTGACCTTCAACGACCACATGACCTTGAGCCTCGGCGGCAAGGTTTTCGAACTCATCTACGTGAATGATAAATACAATCCGGGAGACATCGGGGTTTGGTTGCCGCAAAGCGGCGTGCTCCACGCCGGATTCGTCGGCTATAAGGAGCGTCATCCTGACATACGGCCCGACTACAGCCATGGGACGACGTGGGGGATGCTAAAGCAGCTGGAAGCTTTCATTCCGCTGCAGCCGAAATTCGTGGTTCCCGGGCACGGGCCGATCAGCGATACCAAGGATCTGCAAGCGATGATCGATTACCTGACCATCGCGCGCCAGCGGGTGCGCGGCATGATGGACAAGGGAATGGCGCTGGACGAGATCCGCAAGCAATTCCACATGAACGAATACAAGGATTGGGATCGGACACAGCATCTCCCCATAACGGCCGCGGCGATTTATCGTGAGCTGCGTGGCGAGGGGCCGGAGATTACGCCCTCGGTCGAGAAAACCGTCAAGGGAACGATCGCGAAGATTCAGGAGGAGGGGCGCTACCTCGGTGTCACTTCCGATACCGGTCAGTCCCTAGCTCTGAGAATCTCAAACGCGACTGATATCGAAGGCATTGCCGACCGCTCGCATTTCAAACCGGGCATGAAATTTACTGCGCTTTACGAGGAGCAGAAACAGTGGAACGAAGTTCTCGAGATGAAGATTATGCCATGAAACATCTGGTTTTTCTTATCGGCTTATTTGTCATGTCATCGGCGGTAACAGCACTTGCGCAAGAGCGGGAGATGATTATCCCGGTGCCGCAATCGGCCTACTCGCAAGCAGTGAAGGTCAAAGGCGGCACACTCGTGTTTCTCTCCGGAGTCGGGCCGGTGGACGAAAAAGGCGGTCTGGTTGCGCCCGGGGATTTTGCCGGACAAGTGAAGGCGACGTGGGAGAACATGAGCCGCATTCTCGCAAAAGCCGGCGGCTCGTTGGACGACATCGTGACGATGACCGTCTACACTACCGAACGACGATGGGGCGAGATTTTTACCGACATGCGCAAAGATGTTTTTAAAACCGGCTATCCGTCCAGCGCGTTCGTCGAGGCGCGAAAACTCAGGACGCCCGGAGCATTCTTGGAGATTCAAGCGATTGCCGTGTTGAGGGAGTAACGGATCAAAGGATGTTGGAGTACTGGAGTGATGGAGTATTGGAGTGATGGGAGGGACGATGAAAATTGCTGTTCCGCTGTTAGTGGTCTTGAGTTTCTCTCTGATGGATGCCGTTCGGGCGCAGGAGCTCAAGAAGGAATTTCTCGATCCGGTTCCTCAGGATTCTCGCTCAACGGCCGTGAAGGTGAGAGGCGGCACCTTGCTATTTCTCGCCGGACACACGGCCAGCCAACCCCGGCCAGACGCCGATTTGGGGAACTTAGACGCTCAATTGAAAGCTACCTTCGACAAGATCAAGAACACGCTAGCGAAAGCAGGCGGCACCGTCGATGACATTGTGTCGATGTCGGTATTCATCACCGACCTGCGACTGGTTCCTCAATTCAACAAGCTCACGAAAGAACTTTTCAAGAAAGGCTATCCCGCGGTCACGTTCATTGAGGTGAGCCATCTAGCAAGACCGCAGAGCTTGATTGAGATTCAGCCGATCGCGGTTATTCCGTAGAGTCTCTATCAGTAGCGTGACGTTGTTGGTTGAATGTAAGTCAATCGCTCCGTACAGTTTCATCTCGTCTCCTCCTTTAAGCTCTTAGGGTTGGCTTATGCCGCCAACCTTAATGCCTCTCGGAGAAGCCTTCTAGGATGATTATCAAATCTTTAAAACTCGACTCCAATTGGCAGGAAAAGACACTTCGAGAATGTGAATGAGGCGCAGGCTTATATTAGTAAGCCAGTCGACCCTATCGGGCAGGTACGCCCATTTGCTCCTTCTGAATCCCGGAGAGAACATTCTGACACCGTTCCGGTTTCAAGCTTTGTGGATTTCCGTATCCAGCTTGGGATTTCTATACCCTAACAACTTCTGGTATGGCGCTTGCTCACTGTGGTGCTCACATCTTTCATCATGAAAAACAATGCTTCTGGAAGTAGCCACTCCTGACATAGAAGGGAAAAGCTGTTGTGCGAGCACTTTGGGAAGATTACTTTCCCAGGTTGCTCTTTGTTGTCGCATTTTACCGCCGGCTTCAAAGACTTGAGGCCGCTGGGTTGCATCTCTCTTGTGCCAAAACAATATAGGTAACATATATGGTCTTACTTGCTAGTCCGTCTAAAACTATTCGAAACCGCTGGCAGCGGGCGCTCACAGGCTTTTGTCCCACTCACGAGGTCGCAGAGCAGTTTGGATTACGTCAAGCTCTTACTCAATATAAGCCGGCTGTTTTATTGCTCGACTCGGATCTAATTCAGCACCGTGGTACTCGGCAGCTAGCAACTCTGCTCCAAGCGAATCCACACACTCGGATTATTTTCTTCACAGACCATTTTAACGATACCGAAGCGATTGCTGTGCTCAAAGGGGGCGCCAGGGGATATTGTGCTAAAAAAATAAGTGGCACTTCACTAAAAAAGGCTGTACAGGCAGTTAAAAAAGGAGAGTTCTGGATAGGGCGGCGACTTATACCATTACTCATCGAAAGCCTCAGGGGGACAGGACCCGGCAGGAATGAAATGTCCATGCGGTGTAACAAACCGGCTAACTCCGCCGTACCTCTCACCGTACTCAGTCCCCGCGAACTCGACGTTGCTTCTATGATTGGCACGGGTGAACAGAACAAGATTATTTCATCTCACCTTAGTATTAGCGAAAAGACAGTTAAGGCTCATCTGACAAATATTTTTAAGAAGCTCGGCTTTTCTAGCCGTACTCAATTGGCGCTTTTCGTGCGTCAGAACCATTCAGTTTCCAACTCGTCAACCACGGTCCAATCGCATTCTCTTTTACACGCTAACCAGTAATTCAATCCAGAACCAAGGAGGAATATAGGAAATGAATGTTTTATAGCGACTTAGCTTTCTCTCAGAGCAGTAGAGAATTAAGCGAATTGAAACGGGAGATCGAGGCGCTCAAAGCGGGCCAGGCCGCCATTCAAAAGGATCTTACCGAGATCAAGAACTTTATTCTTCAGAGGGCGCCGGCGCCCCCACCCGAGGCCCAGCCTGTTGTCAGCATTGATGGCGGTGCGATTAAGGGAGACAAGACCGCCAAGGTTACGCTCGTGGAGTTCACTGACTATCAGTGTCCTTTCTGTAGCCGTCATTTTCGCGACACCATGCCCCAGATTGACAACGATTATGTCAAGACCGGTAAGATCCGATACGTGCTTCGTGAATTTCCTTTAGAAGCGATTCACCCACTGGCTTTCAAAGCGGCCGAGGCCGCCAGCTGCTCGGGCGAGCAGGGCAAGTACTGGGAAATGCACGACCGGCTGTTTGCCAATCAAAATGCTCTGGCCGCAGAGCAGTTGGCGGGCCATGCGGAGGCCGTTGGGCTAGATGCGGGAAAGTTCAAAACTTGTCTGGAGAGTGGCAAGTACACGGCTAAAGTGCGCAAGGATTTGGCTGACGCGCAGAAGGCCGGGGTTACTGGGACGCCGACGTTTTTCATCGGGCTTACCGACTCCAAGGGTTCCGAAATAAAGGCTGTGAGAAAGATTGTTGGAGCCCAGAACTACGCTGCATTCAAGGATGCCATAGA